>Ga0307412_10001983_pt1 | contig 11336 bp, 10 predicted proteins | sample DK1Cmetagenome_3_FD_203823 | JGI IMG/M metagenome (GOLD analysis project Ga0307412, IMG submission 203823) | Maize rhizosphere microbial communities from greenhouse at UC Davis, California, United States - DK15-C-1 | ecosystem: Host-associated > Plants > Roots > Rhizosphere > Soil | place: USA...
CGCGTCTCTTTGTCCACGCCTTGAAGCTTCAGTCCGAACTCGGTGTTCTCCAGCACGTTCAGCCAGGGCAGCAGGGCGTGCTTCTGGAAGACGACGCCGCGGTCGGCGCCGGGGCCGACGATGGGCTGGCCGCCCAGCGTGATTTCCCCCTCGGTGGGCGACAGGAATCCGGCCAGCAGGCTTAGCAAGGTGGTCTTGCCGCAGCCCGAGGCGCCCAGCGCCACGACGAATTCCCCGGGCTGGATGGTCAGGTTGACGTTTTGCAGCGCAATCACCGGCCCGCTATCGTGCAGGCCGGGATAGGTGACGCTGACTTGTTCCGCGCATAGCCGCTGCGCGGCGGAGGTGGACGGCATGGTCATGCGGGCTCCCCTTCAGGCGCACCGGGCCGCTTACTTGGCCGCGGCTTTCGCGTACTGGTCGGTGACGTGCGGGCTGTAGTCGGCCAGCGCGCGGTCGATCTGCTTCTGGTCCTTCAGGAACGTGGCGCTTGCCGCAAAGGCCCGCGCCGCGCCCGATTCCTTGCCGCCGCCCAACCATTCGTTCGAGGCTTGTTCCTGCGCGGTGGGGAACACCAGCAGGCCCAGCGCTTCGACGACGTCGTCCGGCTTGCCGCCGATGAGGCGCACGATGCCCTTGACCTGGGGCGATTCGGCGGTCCACTTGGCGCCGTTGGCGCGATAGTCGGCGTAGGACTTGGCCAGCACGCCGGTAAAGGCGGCCATGAACTTGGGATGCTTGGCGGCCCAGGCGCGATCCACCACGATGCCATCGAAGGTGGGCACGCTGGCGGCCCCGATCTGCTGGGAGTCGGCGATGATCTTTCCGCTCTTGGCGATTTCAGTCAACGCGGGCGGCCAGACATAGGCGGCATCGATGTCGCCGCGCTGCCAGGCCGCCACGATCTGCGGGGGCTGCATGTTCAGGATGCGCACGTCGCGCGGCGCGATCTTCCAGACCTGCTCCAGGCCCACCAGCAAATGGAAGTGCGAGGTCGACACGAACGGCGTGGCCACGCGCTTGCCTTTCAGGTCGGCGGTGCTGTTGATGCCGGAACCGTTGCGGGCAACCAGCGCTTCGGATTTTCCGATGTTGTCCAGGACCCAGAACAACTGCATGTCCACGCCCCGGGTGGACGCCGACGTGATGCCGGTAGATCCCAGGACGCCGACCGGCACGTTGCCGGAGGCCAGCGCGGTGGAGATGTCGCCGCCGGACGTGAACTGCCGCCAGTCGACCTGGTAGCCGGCCTCTTTCAGGGCGGTGTCGAAGCTGCCGTCGGCGATGGCGGACAGGAACGGCCCCACGATCAGCTGGTAGCCCACCACCAGCTTGGTCTGGGCGTAGGCGGGTGCGGCCAGCAGCGCGGCGGCCAGGCCGGCAAGGGTGCAGCGGCGGATGTGGCGGAATATCGCGTTCATGGTGGTCTCCGAGAGAGAGCGGCCGCGCCCCGGCGCAACCGGCTTGCTGGGTGCCAGTTTGCCCGGATGGGACCAGAACGCTAGGGCCAGATGCCTGGATCAGTAGGAGCCAAACCCGCCGGCGCCCAAAGCGGCCGGGCCCGCCTGCCGCGTCGGCGGTGCCGTGTACCGGCATCGTCGTCGCAGCGGGCGGGCCCGCGATATGCGCCAAAAGAAGGGCGGCGGTCCTGCTATCGGATGAGGCTGAGGAATTCGGCCCGGGTCGACGGGTTGTCGTGGAATTCACCCAGCATCACGGACGTGACCATGGACGAGTTCTGCTTTTCCACGCCACGCATCATCATGCACATGTGCTGGGCTTCGATGACGACGGCCACACCCGCCGCGCCCGTGACGGTCTGGACGGCTTCGGCGATCTGGCGGCTGAGGTTTTCCTGGATTTGCAGGCGGCGGGCGTACATTTCGACGATGCGCGCCACCTTGGACAGGCCCAGCACGCGGCCGGCCGGCAGGTAGGCCACGTGCGCCTTGCCGATGAAGGGCAGCATGTGGTGTTCGCACAGCGAGTAAAGCTCGATGTTCTTGACCAGCACGATTTCGCGGGTGTCCGACGTGAACAGCGCGCCGTTGACGATTTCGTCCAGGTTCTGGCCGTAACCGCGGCACAGGTGGCGCATGGCCTTGGCCGCGCGAGCCGGCGTATCGGCCAGCCCTTCACGGGACGGGTCTTCCCCTAGTGCTTCGAGAATGGCGGTGTAGTTCTTTTCCAATGACATGGGGACTCCTGGGGGCAGCGCGCGCGTCGTGGCGGTGTGTCGTGTCGGCTGGCGTCGGGGACGCAGCAATGGAGGCAAGTCTACCGCAGCACGGGCGGCGGGTCAGGCCGCCGGCCCAAACCCCGAGGCTCAAACGCCGCGGTTTTCCACGGCGTACTTGATCAGCTCGGCCTGCCCGTCGATGCCCAGTTTGCGCTTGATGTTCAGCCGGTGCGTCTCGACCGTGCGCACGGACAGGCCCAGCGCCTGCGCGATCTGCTTGTTGGCCTGGCCGCTGGCGATGTGGCGCAGCACGTCGCGTTCGCGCTGCGTCAGGAGGGTGGCGGGGGCGCTGGCCTGGGACAGCCGCACGGCCACGGCCGCGCTGAAGTAGCTGCGGCCTGCCACGACCGCGCCGATGGCGGTGACGATCTCTTCCGCCGGTTCGTCCTTCAGCAGATAGCCCCGGGCGCCGGCCTTCACCGCCTGCACCATGTATTCGGGGTTGTCGTGCATGGATAGCACCAGCACGGCAATCTGGGGATAGCGTTCATGCAATTGCGCCGTCAGTTCCAGCCCGCCCACGCCTGGCATGTTCAGGTCCATCAGCACCAGGTGGGGCAGGGTGTCGCCCTGGGGATCCTCCGCCAGGCATGCCGTCAGGAACAGTAGCGCCGCCTGCGCGTTGCCGGCTTCGCCCACCACGCGCAGGCGCGGCACGGTCTCCAGGCGCAGGCGTAGCCCGTCCCGTACCAGGGGGTGGTCGTCGACCAGCAGGAGTCGGATGGCGTCGGGGGTGTCGGTCATGCTTGGGTCGTCGCGGTAGGAGTGGCCGGCGCCGGCAAGGGCAGCCAGGCCTGCAAGGTCGTGCCTTGCGCGTTGGTATGGAAAGTCAGGTTACCGGATAGCGCGCTCATGCGTTCGCGCATGTTGCGCAGCCCGATGCCGCGCCGGGGGTCCTGCTGGACTTCGGCGAAATCGAAGCCGCGGCCATCGTCCGAAATGGTCAGGCGCAGGTCGTGCGCGCGGTACGCAAGCGTCATGTCGGCGCGCGTGGCGCCGGCATGGCGCAGGATGTTGGTCAGGGCCTCCTGGGTGACGCGGAACAGCGCCGTGGCATAGGCGTCGGGCAGTTTGACCGGCCGTCCGGTGGTGCGAAGGCTGACGGCCAGCGGCGGCGCTCCGTCTGCGCTGGCGATGGCGAACTCGCGTCCCAGGTGTTCCAACGCGGCCGGCAGGCCCAGGTCGTCCAGCAAGGTGGGACGCAGATTGTGCGAAATGCGCCGCACCTCGCCCACGGCGCTGTTCAGGCGGTCCAGCGCGCCGCCCAGCGGCCGGTCGATATGGGCCAGGGCCTGCGGTTGCTCCGGCAACGAGTGCCGCAGCCGTTCGCGCGCGGCTTCCAGCGATAGTTTGATGGACACCAGCACCTGGCTGATGCCGTCGTGCAGTTCGCGTGACAGGCGGGCGCGCTCATCTTCCTGGGAGCGCACCAATTGCTGGGCCATCAGCCGCAGCTTGGCGTCGGACTGCCGGTGGTCGCTGATGTTCAGCGCCAGCCCGCAAGCCGCCACCCCCAGGATGGCGACGGCGGCAATGCCGGCCACCCAGGCGAACATGCTGCGGATGTTGGCCTGCGCGGCGGCGTCGATACGCACCAGGGCCTGCTCCACGTCGTCCAGGTAAATGCCCGTGCCGAGCATCCAGCCCCACCGGTCCAGCACCACGACATAGCCGAGTTTCTCCACCGTCTGGTGGGTAGAGGGTTTTTCCCAAAGGTAGTGCACCACTTCGCCTTGCTGGCCGCCGCGGCGGGCGGCCGTGAGCAGGTTCTGGATGACCGCCTGGCCGCGCGTGTCGCGCAGGTTCCAGAGGTCTTGGCCGACCAATTCCGGCTGGCGCGGATGCATCAGGTTCTTGCCCTGCAGGTCGTAGACGAAAAAATAGCCGTCATGGCCGAATTCCATCTGCGCCAGCAGCTCCAGCGCCCGCTGGCGCGCGGCCTCGTCGTCGCCCGCCTCCTGCAAGGGCGCGACGGCGCTGTAGGCCAGGCTTACGTAGTGGCGCAGTTCGCTTTCCTTGCTGGCCAGCCAGGCGCTTTCCACAACCTGCTTTTCGCGCTGGGCCAGTTGCAGGCCTTGCACGTAGACGGCCACCGCGATGGCGGCCAACGCCACCAGCAGGGGCACGGCGGCAAGCAGCAGGATTTTCAGGCGCAGCTTCATATTGTGGGGGGCAACCCGGATAGGGATTGGTGCGATGCGTCACGACGGCTTTGCCTGTAGTGCTATCGGTCGCGGTGCAGGATTTTACGGTTTTCGTCGGTTTATGTTGCGGCGCAGTGCGTAGTAACACGTACGCGGCTTGCGTAGTTCCGCGCTTGTTGGCAAGGGGGCAAAACGAAATACTAACGCCCGCGTTCAACGGACGCAGTGCGGGCGCCAGCGCGCCCGCCACCCCACAACAATGAGTCTGCCTTCCGCGGGACGAAAAAAGCGTTTCACGCCACAAGCATGGCGGGAGGCAAGAGGAGCACTTATGCATACCAGCAGTAAGGGACTGGGTCAGCACCTGGTCTGGCTGGCGGTTGCGGTACTGGGCGCGTTCGCGCTGGGCACCGTGGCGCTGGCCAGAGGCGAGACCATCAACGCGCTATGGGTGGTGATTGCCGCCGTATGCGTCTACCTGATCGCATACCGCTATTACAGCCGGTTCATCGCCAAGAACGTCTTCCAGCTGGACGCCTCGCGCATGACGCCGGCCTGGAAGCACAACGACGGCCTGGACTACGTGCCGACCAACAAGCACGTGCTGTTCGGCCACCACTTTGCCGCCATCGCGGGGGCCGGCCCCCTGGTGGGCCCGGTGCTGGCCGCCCAGATGGGTTACCTGCCTGGCATGCTGTGGATCCTGGCGGGCGTGGTGTTCGCCGGCGCCGTGCAGGACTTCACCATCCTGTTCATCTCGACGCGCCGTGACGGCCGGTCGCTGGGCGATCTGGTCAAGTCCGAACTGGGCAAGATCCCGGGCGTGATCGCGCTGTTCGGCGCCTTCATGATCATGGTGATCATCCTGGCCGTGCTGGCGCTGATCGTGGTGAAGGCGCTGACGCATTCGCCCTGGGGCACCTTCACGGTCGCGGCCACCATCCCCATCGCGCTGTTCATGGGCGTGTACCTGCGCTACATCCGTCCGGGCAAGATCGGCGAGGTCTCGGTCATCGGCTTCGTCGGCCTGATGGCCGCCATCACCTTTGGCCAGGACGTGGCCGCGCATCCGGTGCTGGGCCCGATGTTCGATTTCGATGGCAAGGGCCTGACCTGGATCCTGATCGTCTACGGTTTCATTGCCGCCGTGCTGCCCGTGTGGCTGCTGCTGGCCCCGCGCGACTACCTGTCGACCTTCCTGAAGATCGGCACCATCCTCGGCCTGGCGATCGGCATCGTGGTCGTGGCGCCGGAACTGAAGATGCCCGCGCTGACGCAGTTCGTGGACGGCACCGGCCCGGTCTGGTCGGGCAACCTGTTCCCGTTCCTGTTCATCACCATCGCCTGCGGCGCGGTATCGGGCTTCCATGCCCTGATCGCGTCGGGCACCACGCCCAAGCTGATCGAAAACGAAAGCCAGGCCCGCTATATCGGGTATGGCGGCATGCTGATGGAATCGTTCGTGGCCATCATGGCGCTGGTGGCGGCTTGCGTGATCGAGCCCGGCATCTACTACGCCATGAACAGCCCGGCGGCCGTCATCGGCACCACGCCGGACCAGGTGGCCCAGGTGGTGTCCAGCTGGGGCTTCGTGGTCACGCCGCAAGACCTGATCCAGACCGCCAAGGACGTCGGCGAAAGCACGATCATTTCGCGCGCGGGCGGGGCGCCCACGCTGGCCGTCGGCATGGCGCACATTCTGCACCAGGCCATCGGCGGCCCGGGCATGATGGCCTTCTGGTACCACTTCGCCATCTTGTTCGAAGCGCTGTTCATCCTGACCGCGGTGGATGCGGGCACGCGCGCCGGCCGCTTCATGCTGCAAGACCTGCTGGGTACCTTCGCCCCGTCGCTCAAGCGCACGGACTCGTTGCCGGCCAACCTTATCGCCACCGCCTTGTGCGTGGCGGCCTGGGGCTACTTCCTGTATCAGGGCGTGGTGGACCCGCTGGGCGGCATCAACACGCTGTGGCCGCTGTTCGGCATCGCCAACCAGATGCTGGCCGCGATCGCGCTGACGCTGGGTACCGTCGTGCTGTTCAAGATGAAACGCGACCGCTACGCATGGGTCACCATCTTGCCCACGCTGTGGCTCCTGGCTTGCACGCTGACGGCCGGCTGGCAAAAGCTGTTCGACGCCGACCCGCGCGTCAGCTTCCTGGCTCACGCCGCGAAGTACAACGCGGCCATCGCCGAAGGCCGCGTGCTGGCGCCCGCCAAGTCGCTGGGCGAGATGTCGCGTGTCGTGATGAACGACTACATCAACGCCGGCCTGTGCGCCATCTTCATGTTCGTGGTGGTCAGCATCGTGGTGTTCGGCCTGAAGTCGGTGCAGCGCGCGCGCGCCGAGAACAAGCCGACCTCGCGCGAGACGCCCTACGAAACCCTGCCCGTCGCGGCGGGCGCGGACTGACCCCCAAGGAGGCGTCGCATGCTGTTTGGCAACATGAGTTCAGCCGCCGGCGCCGCCGGCCGTTACCTGGGGCAGACGCTCCGGCTGATGGTCGGCGTGCCGGACTACGAGACATATGTGGAACATATGCGGCGTACCCACCCTGACCAAGAGCCGATGACCTACGAAGCTTTCTTCCGCGAGCGCCAGGACGCGCGCTACGGGGGAAAGAAACGGATCGGCTGTTGCTAGTGGACAATGCCCCTGCGGGGGCTTTTTCTTTGGACGCGCCAGCGTCGAAAAGACCCACGCGGCGAACGACGCACTCGCTTCTACGATGCGCGCGGCCGCAGCCTTTCCGAATACATCACCAGCGGCACCGCGCACAGCGCGCACGCGGCCATCACCATGAAGCCGCCGGGCGCGTAGCTTCGGTACAGCGCGCCGCCCAGCTGGATGCTGGCGAACATGAACACGCCGCCCGACAGCATCGCGTATAGCGCGATCGCCGATGTCTTGCATGCGGCGGGCACGTGGCGCGTGATGTACCACATGATGGCGGCGTTGTTGCCGGCCAGGGTGAAGCACTGCAGCAGCTGCAGCCCGGCGATCAACGCCGGGTCCGTCGTGGCCGACAGGCCCGCCCAGCGGATGACCGTCATCACCGCCGATGCCAGAATCAGCCATTGCGCTCCGGTCCGGGCCAGGACCTTTGGCGCCAGGAAAAAAAACAGCACTTCGCTGCCGACGCCCACCACCCACAGCAGAGAGATCAGCGCGGTCGACAGGCCGCTTGCGGTCCAGTAGAGCGTGGAATAGGAATACAGGAAGCCGTTGCTGGCCTGGACCAGCGACGCCGCCGCGATGCACATCACAAGCGGGCGGTCGCGCAGGACCGCCAGCATGGGCATCCTCACGCGCTGGGCCGGCGTCTCGTCGGCGGCGGGGCGCGCGGCTTGCGGCAGCAGCCGCACGCAAGCCAGGCAGGCGATGATCAGCAGGATAGACAGCCACATCACCCAGTCGGCATCGAACGTCTTGATCAGGTAGCCCCCGACGACGGTGATGGCGGCAAAGCCTAGCGAGCCGCAAGCGCGGATCACGGTGTAGGAATGACCCTGCACCCGGCCGCTTGATATCGCCATCCGGTCCATCAGCGGCAGCACGGCGGGAAAGACGGCGTTCAAGAGCAGCGTGATGGCGAGCATCCCGCCGGACGTCTGCGAAAATGGATAACAGAAGAACAGCACAAGCGATGCCGCCAGCGCCAAGGCGATCAGCGCGTGTGCGCGGCCGCTCTGGTCGGCCACGTGGGCGACGACCGGCGTGGACAGGATCTTGGGCAGGAAGGAGGTGGCGACGATCAGCCCGATGACGGCGGGATCCACGCCGCGGCTGGCAAACCATAAGGGCAGGAAGGGGATGCTGACGCCCTGCAGGCCGTAATACAGGAAGTAGAACCCGTGCAACGCGATGGCGCCTTGTCTGGCGTCGGGATTGCCGCGCATAGCGATGGTGTCAATCTGGCTGATACGAAGGCGCGTAGCATACTCCTACCCGCTAAGAGCGTTACCAGGGCAGCGGGGCCTTTTCGCCATTGGCATGTTCACCGTAGTAGATCGACGGCAGAAACCGCGACAAATAGGTGAATTCGGTATAGCAATGACGCAGCAGGTTCAAGCCCAGCGCGTCGGGCACTTCGTGCTCGGGGTGGGCGCTGGCTTTGCCCAGGTAGAAGCGGCTACGCAGAACGCATCCGAATGGCGTGTCACGCGCGAGGTGGATCATGTCGCCATCCATCGGATCGCCGTCGGCGTCCAGTGCAATGGCGTCGCCGAACCCAATCCGCGCATAGACCGCGGCGGACACGTCCTGGCGCTTGCGGGCGGCCTCTAGCCGCGCCGGATCAAAACACTCGCGCGGGTCGTGGAATTTCAGCTTCGCCGCGACGGGCGGGATGTCGGCTAGCGACTCGACAGCGTGAATCGAGGCGCCGATATAGCTTTCACCGCGCTGCCAGTGGGCGTCCCACCCTCGGTGCTCCACGTGGTCGTGCGGATGCCACCATTTGATGTGCTGGCTGGTTTCGAAGAACGTGAACCACCAGTCCAGCATGCGTCCCTTGCAGCCGTGCAGGTCGGTGCGCGCGGCCACCACCAGTCCGCCGCCGGGCAGCCGGGTGATGCCGGTCTCCAGGCGAAGGGGCGAGGGATCCAGCAAAGTGTCCATGTCCGCCAGAATGCGGGAATCGTCGGGGTGAGGGGTGGCCATAGAAGGGCTCCAGGTTGGGGAGCGCCTATTCTATAATAAAGAAACGAATAGCGTTTCCTAAATATGGAAGACGTGTAAGATCGCATCTCGGAAACCCAAGGAGGACGGCGTTGAGGCCGCAATCACCCCCCACGACCGCGCCCCGTGCGCGCGGACGCCCCGCCCGGCCAGAATCGGAGCAACTGGTTGCGGCACTTGAGGCCGCCACTTGGCTGTTGCTGAATTCTGGCTATGCCGCGACTACGCTGGAAGCGGTCGCCAAGCGGGCTGGCATGGCCAAGAAGACGATTTACCGGTTCGCGGCCAATCGGGAAGATCTTGTAGGGCAAGTGGTGCGCAAGTGGACCGATGCCTTTGAACCCGTAATGGCGCAGGAAGTTGGCGCGTCCGCCGATGTCTTGCCGGCGTTGTCGCGTGTGCTGGACGTGATTGCGGCACGGGCATTGTCGTCCGACGCGGTGGGTATGTTCCGACTCTTGACTGCGGATTTTCCGGCGCGCGACGCGCTGCTGCCGGTATATCAGAAGAATGGTATCGAGCGCGGAACTACGATGCTGGGCGATTGGCTGGGCCGGTTGGGCGAACGCGGCCTGATCCGCGTGCGCCAGCCACACGCGACGGCTGGACTGTTGCTGTCCATGGTGATCGCCGAGCCCTTGCGCCAGATGGCGCTGGGCCTGATTCCGCCCTTGCCCGAAAGCTCGGTCAGCGAACGTATTGAGGCGGCGCTGGCCATTTTTAGTGGGCGGCAAACCGACGATGGACCGGGGTTTGCGCTGAATGGTGGATAGCGGACGGCACCTGCCGGCATTCAGCTTGCCGCCAGCTGACGCGGCCCATTGGCAAAGCGGATTTAGGGGATTACCCTTAGGTATCGCACACGGTTTCATCCGTGCCGCGACTGCGTACTTTCTATCATTCCAAGGAGCGGCATTTCATGTCCAAGAAATTGAATGAGAAGACCATCAAGACGCTGAAAGAGCGCCGCAAGCTTCCACTGGCAACGCCTACCGACCTGGCGGCGGCAGCCACCCGCGACATCTCCGCCGCGCTCAACCAGCTACTGGCCGACGTGTTCGCCCTGTATCTGAAAACCAAGAACTTCCACTGGCACGTAAGCGGGCCGCACTTCCGCGATTACCACCTGCTGCTTGACGAACAAGGCGACCAGCTATTCGCCATGACCGACCCCATCGCGGAACGCATCCGCAAGATCGGCGGCACGACGCTACGTTCCATCGGGCATATCTCGCGCATGCAGCGTATTTCGGACAACGACGCCGACTACGTGCAGCCGCTGGACATGCTGGCCGAATTGCGCGAAGACAACAAGGTGCTGGCGGCAGCGCTGCGCGAGGCCCACAACATCACCGACGAACACCGCGACATTGCCAGCTCGAGCCTGATCGAAAACTGGATCGACGAAACCGAACGGCGCACCTGGTTCCTGTTCGAGGCCAGCCGGCAGGGCGACTCCACCGGTCATTGAGTCCGGCTTCGTTCCGTCGGAAATGAAAACCGCCCAGCCCTGACGGACTGGGCGGTTTTGCATGCTGCGGCCGCAATCTGGCAAGCGGAACAATATGCGCGTTGATCGCATCGATCACGGCAACGCAGAGGCGGAAGGACCTTGCGCCAAGTGCAATGTCCCATTAATCACGCCGTTCTGTCTCAGGTTGCCGTTTTGCCGTTTTCTGCTTGGGCGTTCAGTGTAAATTCGCCAACGCTTTCACTCCCGCTGCGGTGCCAGAATGGCTGGCGTGGGGTGTCGCGTGTCCCGCAATTCGACTGACGGTAACGATCACCCATGCATTCAAAGCTACGTCGCACGGCAATCAGCGTTCTTATTATTTCTCTTGGCATGAGCAACGCGATGGCCGCCGCAGCGGGCGATGGGTCGGATCCGGCAGTCACGGATCCGCACTTCGAATTGGCGCCGGGCTACCTGCCCAAGGAAGCCTTGCCCAATAGCCTGGACCTGCTTGGGCCGCCGCCCGCCGCAGGCAGTGCCGCATTGGCTCGCGACGAAGAGGCAAGGGCGGCAACGATTCCCCTGCGAGGCTCGGCGCGCGCGCATCTGGCTCGTCTGGACGCGGACCTGCAGTTTCCGCAACCCGCCCAGCGTTTCTCTTGCGCCATGGGTATCGATATCACCGAAGCGCAGACGCCGCAGCTGTATAAGTTGATGCAGAAGGTCCTTACCGACGCCGGCCTGTCCACCTACGGTGTCAAGAACACCTATAACCGTGTGCGGCCATTCGTCGTCCATAACGAAGGCACGTGTTTCCCA
>Ga0307412_10001984_pt1 | contig 11335 bp, 10 predicted proteins | sample DK1Cmetagenome_3_FD_203823 | JGI IMG/M metagenome (GOLD analysis project Ga0307412, IMG submission 203823) | Maize rhizosphere microbial communities from greenhouse at UC Davis, California, United States - DK15-C-1 | ecosystem: Host-associated > Plants > Roots > Rhizosphere > Soil | place: USA...
CGGCGCATACGCTGGAGCAGATCACCTGGAAGCAGGCGCTGGGCGTGGGCGTGGCCCAGTGCTTCGCCATGATCCCCGGCACGTCGCGTTCGGGCGCCACCATCATTGGCGGCATGATCGCCGGCATCCAGCGCAAGACGGCGACCGAGTTCTCGTTCTTCCTGGCCATGCCCACGATGCTGGGCGCGGCTGTGTTCGACATGTACAAGAACTTCGGCATGCTGACCCAGCACGACCTGTCCGGCATCGCCGTGGGTTTCATCGCCGCGTTCCTCAGCGCGATGGTGGTGGTGCGGGCGGTGCTGCGCTTCGTGGCCAACCACACCTACCGCGTGTTTGCCTGGTACCGCATCGTGTTCGGCGCGGTCGTGGCCGCCTGGGTCTTCACCCGCTAAGCCTTGCGGCGGCGGGACAAAAAAAGGGCCTCGCCGTGTTTGCGAGGCCCTTTTTCTTGTGCGCGTTGGCGGTGGCGCGGGGGTTACGCTTCCGTTTCCAGATCGTAGAACTCCAGGCCGTCACGGTCGATGACCAGCCAGCCGCCCCGGGCGGGCGACACGTGGTCGAAGTCCCAGTCGGGCAGCACCCAGCGTTCGCATTTCTTGCCGTCGACTTCCAGCACGTGGCGGGCGGGGCGATGCGTGTGGCCATGCACCAGCACGCGCACGCCCGTTTCGCGGAAGATGGCGTCGACGGCGGCGCCGTTGACGTCCATGATCTCCATGGACTTCGTTTGGTTGGCCGCCTGGCTTTCGCCACGGGCCTGTTGTGCCATCGCCAGGCGTTCGGGAATGGTCTTGCCCAGGAACTCGGCCTGCCATCGCGGGTCGCGGACCATCTTGCGGAACTGCTGATATGCGGCGTCGTCCGTACAGAACTCGTCGCCATGGGTCAGCAGCACCTGGCCGAAATCCGTTTCCAGCAGGGCCGGTTCGGGCAGCAGTTTGGCGCCCACGGTGTTGGCCAGTTCTTCCCCGATCAGGAAGTCGCGGTTGCCGCGGCCCAGCCACACCGGGATGCGCCCGGCGGTTTCCCGCAGCGCCGACAGCACCGTGGACAGCCACGGCGGTGCGGCGCGGATCACGTCGTCGCCAATCCAGGCATCGAAGATGTCGCCCGGCAGCAGCAGGGCGGCAGCGTCTTCTTGCGCGGCTTGCAGAAAGGCCAGGAAGGCCTCCGAGGTAGCCGGCGTTGCCGGCCCCAGATGCAAGTCGGATGCCAGCCAGATCGGGCCGGACAAGGCAATCTTATTCAAGAATTTCGGCCTTCTCGATGATCACGTCTTCGTTCGGCACGTTTTGGTGGAAGCCCTTGTTGCCGGTCTTCACGCCCTTGATCTTTTCGACCACGTCCGTGCCTTCGGTGATGGTACCGAAGACGGCGTAGCCCCAGCCGTTCGGCGTGGGCGACGTGAAGTTCAGGAAGTCGTTGTTCGACACGTTGATGAAGAACTGGGCAGTCGCCGAGTGCGGGTCGCTGGTGCGGGCCATCGCCAGGGTGTACTTGTCGTTCTTCAGGCCATTGTTGGCTTCGTTCTCGATCGGGGCATGGGTCTGCTTTTGCTTCATGCCGGGTTCGAAGCCGCCGCCTTGAATCATGAAGCCGTCGATCACGCGATGGAACACGGTGCCGTTGTAGAAGCCTTCCTTGACGTAGGTCAGGAAGTTCTCGACGGTCTTGGGCGCCTTGGCGGCGTCCAGGGTAATGACCATGTCGCCTTGGTTCGTGACGAGCTTGACGCGGGGATTGGTGCTCATGGCTTTTGTGCCTTCAGAAGTGGGGGTGGAAGAAGTGGCCGCGGGGGCGGCGCTGACGAGGGCTGGGGCAAATGCGGCCAGCGCGAACGAGCACGCCGTCAGGCGCAACAGGTGGAAGGGGGAGTAACGGGACATCATTTGCCTTGTTTATCCTTCAGCATGGTTTCGACTTCGCGGGCTTTGTCCTGCATGCCGGGCACGCCGTCGCGGGCGGCCTTTTTGTAAGTCTGCAGGGCCTGCAGCAGTTGCAGGTCGCCCAGATTGGCCCGGGCGGCCGCATAGCCGGGGTCGGCGCGCAATGCCATTTGCAGGGCATCTTGCGCTTTTTCAAGTTCACCGCGGCTGGCATATAGAGCCGCCAGGTTGTTCCAAGGTTCCGGCAGCTCCGGGAAACGCGTGGTCATGTCGGTGTAGATGTCGATGGCCTCGTTCGTGCGGTTCAAGGCGGCCAGGGCGCGCGCGTGCTGGAACATCAGTTGCACGTCGGTGCCGCGCTGGTCCTTGATCTCTGCTTCGCGCTTTTCGATCAATGCCAGCGCCTCGTCCACGTCGCCGCGGTTCAGCAGCATCTCGATGCGCGTGGTGACCTGCGAGGGGGACGGGGCAAGCCGCGTATCGACGCCGGGCTTGGCCGCTTCCAGCAGCTTGGCCAGGCTGTCCCAGCCGCCTTCGGGCGGAATCGGATCCAGCGTGGTGCGGGTGGCATTGGGGTTGGTGCCGGCGCCGCCAGCCATCGACTGGGCAAGGGCGGTTCCAACCGGCGCGCCAGCAACAGCCAGGGCGAGCAGGGCGACACAAAAACGCGGCTTGATAGTCACGTGGGTATCCGTTAAAAGTCGTGGCCGGCCCGCACTTACGCGCGCGACCGGGCCGCTTGCTATACTTGACGACCGCCATTTTAGCCCCGGTTGAGTTTTTGGTTCGACATCGGGTGTCGAACCAGGGGCTGTAATGGGGGTGAAAGCCGAAGCAGAGCCGAAATAGGGCTGAAATAGACCCCGAAATAGACCCGAAATAGGCCCGAAGCAGATCCGGATTTGGCTCGGCGTAGAACCGAATCAAACCCGGCGTCTGGCAAGACCCGTCGTCGATTTTCGATGATGTTGGTGTTGGCGGCAGGCTGCGAAGGTATTGTCCTTCGCAAGCAACTTTCCGAATCCGCCCCGGAAGCAATTAGACGAATCCTAAAGCGCCATGCTGCAAATCTACAACACGTTATCGCGTACCAAAGAACCGTTCAAACCGGCCCAGGCTGGTCAGGTGCGCATGTACGTGTGTGGCATGACCGTGTACGACTTCTGCCATCTTGGCCATGCACGTATGCTGGTCTCGTTCGACATCGTGCAGCGTTGGCTGCGCGCCAGCGGGCTGGCGGTCGACTACGTGCGCAACATCACGGACATCGACGACAAGATCATCCGCCGCGCCGTTGAAACCGGCCGCCGCATCGGCGAAGTCACCGAGTTCTACATCGCCGCCATGCACGCCGACGAGCAGGCATTGGGCGTCGAATCGCCCGACCGCGAGCCCCGCGCCACCCATTACGTGGGCGATATGCTGGACATCATCGGCAAGCTCGAAAAGAACGGCCTGGCCTACCAGGCCGACGACGGCGACGTGAACTACGCCGTTCGCGGTTTTGCCGGTTACGGCAAGCTGTCCGGCAAGACGCTGGACGACCTGCGCGCCGGCGAACGCGTGGCCGTGGGCTCGGCCAAGCGCGACCCGCTGGATTTCGTGCTGTGGAAATCGGCCAAGGCCGACGAACCCGCCGACACCAAGTGGGAGTCGCCTTACGGCCTGGGCCGTCCGGGCTGGCACATCGAGTGCTCGGCCATGAGCAAGTCCCTGTTGGGCCTGCCGCTGGACATCCACGGCGGCGGTCCCGACCTGAAGTTCCCGCATCACGAAAACGAGATCGCGCAGACCGAAGGCGCCTTCGGCGGCACGCTGGCCAATATCTGGATGCATTGCGGCCCGCTCATGGTCGATTCGGACAAGATGTCCAAGTCCCTGGGCAATTTCCGCACCATCCGCCAGACGGTCGCCCAGGGCGACCCGGCCACGGACGAGGCGACCTACCGCGTCAACCCGCGCGAAGCCGAAATGGTGCGCTTCTTCATCGTGCGCAACCATTACCGCAGCTCGCAAAACTACACGCCCGACAACCTGATCGACGCGCAGAACGCGCTGGACCGCCTGTACCAGGCGCTGCAGAACGTGCCGGCCGACGACCAGGGCATCGACTGGAACGAGCCGCAAGCGCAGGCCTTCAAGGCCGCCATGGACGACGATTTCAACAGCTCCGGCGCGATTGCGGCCCTGTTTGAGCTGGCCTCCGAGGCCAATCGCACCAAAAGCGGGCGCAGCGCCGGCCAGTTGAAGGCGCTGGCCTCGCTGCTGGGCCTGCTGCAACAGGACCCCGCCACGTATTTCCAGTCCTCCACCCGCTATTCCGCCGCGGCGATCGAGCAGGGCCCGCGCGCCACGCTGGACGCCGACGCGATCCAGGCGCTGATCGACGCCCGCGCAGCCGCCAAGGCCGCCCGCGATTTCGCCGAAGCGGACCGCATCCGCGCCGAATTGCGCGATGCGGGGATTGAGCTCGACGACAAGCCGGGTGGCTTGACGCAATGGCGCCGGGCCTGAGCCCAGTGGATACGCCCGATATGTCCACCGCCGATCTCGACATCCCCAAGCCCGAGTATTGGGAGGCCGCCGTCGCCCATCTGATGCGGCGCGACCGCATCCTGAAAAAGGTCATCCCCCAGCATCCCGAGGTCTGGCTGACCTCGCGCGGCACGCCGTTCGTGACGCTGGCGCGGGCGATCATCGGCCAACAGATCTCCACCAAGGCGGCCGATGCCGTCTGGACCAAGTTCATCGACGCCGTGGGCAAGCGCCCCACGCCGGTCGCCGTGCTGCGCGTAGGCGTGGACGGGCTGCGCAAGGCCGGCCTGTCGCAACGCAAAGCCGAATACGTCCTCGACCTGGCGGTGCATTTCGGCGAACGCCGCGTCCACCCCGAAAAGTGGGCCGCCATGGACGACGAAGCCGTTATTTCGGAATTGGTCGCCATTCGCGGCATCGGACGCTGGACGGCGGAGATGTTTTTGATTTTCAATCTACAGCGGCCTGACGTCCTGCCGCTGGATGATCCCGGGTTGCTCAAGGCAATCTCGCTACACTATTTCAGTGGCGAGCCTGTCTCGCGCTTCGAGGCTCGCGAAGTCTCGCTGGCGTGGCAGCCCTGGCGTACCGTGGCAACCTGGTACTTATGGCGCAGTCTGGAACCGACACCGGTTCAATACTGATGCACACCAGGCAGCCCATCTACGGAACCACACTACATGCGCAATACATTTCTGGAATTTGAACAGCCGCTGGCCGAACTTGAAAACAAGATCGAACAGCTGCGCTACGTGCAGGCCGATTCAGCGGTAGACATCTCCGACGAAATCGGACGTCTGCAGCAGAAGAGCCAGACCTTGGCCAAGGAAATCTACGCCAAGCTCACGCCGTGGCAGACGGCCCTTGTCGCCCGCCATCCCCAGCGTCCCTACACGCTGGACTACGTGCGCGAAATGTTCACCGACTTCCATGAACTGCACGGCGACCGCATGTACGCCGACGACCAGTCCATCATCGGCGGTCTTGCGCGCTTTAACGGCACCCCCTGCATGGTCATCGGCCATCAGAAAGGCCGTGACACCAAGGAACGCGCCGCCCGCAATTTCGGCATGCCGCGTCCCGAAGGCTACCGCAAGGCCCTGCGCCTGATGCGCCTGGCCGAGAAATTCGGCATCCCCGTGTTCACCTTCGTGGACACCCCGGGCGCCTATCCCGGCATTGGCGCCGAAGAGCGCGGCCAGTCCGAAGCCATCGGCCACAATCTGTACGCCATGGCCGAACTCAAGGTCCCGGTGATCTGCACGATCATCGGCGAAGGCGGTTCGGGCGGCGCGCTGGCGATCGCCGTGGGCAACGCCGTGCTGATGCTGCAATACGCCACCTATGCCGTGATTTCGCCGGAAGGCTGCGCCTCGATCCTGTGGCGCAGCGCCGACAAGGCGCCCGACGCCGCCGAAGCGCTGGCCATCATTGCCCCGCGCCTGAAAGATCTGGGTCTGGTGGATCGGGTGGTCAACGAACCCGTGGGCGGCGCGCACCGCGACCCCCGCGTCATGGCGCGCCTGCTGCGCCGCGCGCTGGGCGACGCCCTGCGCCAGCTTCAGGGCATGACGCCCGAACAGCTTGTGGAACAGCGCGTGCAACGCCTGCTGTCCTACGGCGCTTATCAGGAAGTGCGCGCGTAAGGCGGGCAGGGCGCCGGCACGCAGCCGGCGTCGCGACCGCGCTACCCGCGCCATCCCCATGAACGTCCGGCCAACGCCCGACACGCCCCACGCGGCCGAGTCGGGCGTTGTGCATTCCGGCACGCCATCGGCCCCCGCAGGGCCTCCCGTCATGTCGGCATTGGCCGCGCCGTTGCGGCACGCCCTGCTGGCTTTGCCCGAGCGTCCCGCCCGCATCGCGGTCGCGGTCAGCGGCGGCGCGGACTCGGCCATGCTGGCCGTGCATGCGGCGGCCGTATGCCGCGAGCTCGGCATCGGCCTGTCGCTGTTCCATGTGCATCACGGCCTGCAGGCCGCCGCCGATGCCTGGGGGCGCCAGGTGCATGCGCTGGGCGGCTTGCTGGGCGTGTCCGTGGCCGAGGCCCGGGTCCACGTCGAGCAAGCGGGCGGCAAAGGCATCGAAGCGGCTGCCCGCGACGCCCGCTACGCGGCGCTGGCCGACTTGGCGCAAGCCCATGGAACGCGGCATGTGCTGCTGGCGCATCACCGCAACGACCAGGCGGAAACCGTGCTGCTGCGTCTGTTGCGCGGCACGGGGCTGGCCGGCATGGCGGCCATGTCGCCGGCGTCGCTGCGCGACGGCGTCTGGTATCTGCGCCCGTGGCTAGACCAGGACCGCGCGACCATCCTGCAGGCGGCGGCATCCGTCGAGGCCGCCTGCGGCTGGCAACCGGTGCAGGATCCCACCAATGCCGATCCCCGCTACACGCGCGCCGCGGTGCGTGAACTGCTGGCGCCGGTGCTGGATCGCCGCTGGCCCGCGTGGCGGGGTATTGTCGCCAGGCATGCGGCGCACATGGCCGAGGCCGCCCAGATCCTTGATGAGGTGGCGCGCGAGGATTTCGCCCGGCTGGACCCCAGCCCGGACGGCGTCAGTTTTTCGCTGCAAGCATGGCGTGAGTTGTCTGCGGCGCGCCAGTCGCAAGTGCTGCGCCATTGGCTGGCGCAGAACGGCGCCCGTATGCCCACCGACGCGCGCCTGCGCGACCTCTTGCGCCAACTGCGCGAACTGCACAGCCTGGGCCATGACCGCCAGTTGCGGGTGGAGCAGGCGGGGCACGTCATCCGATGCCATCGGGGACGGGTCTGGGTAGAGCCCAGAGGATAAAAACGGCTGCTTTGGAAAGAATCCGCAGAAAAATAGCCGCGTAATGAACATAAATTTCCTCAAACTGAGCAAATTTTTACCGCCGCGCTAGAATATATGGTTTTGCCCGCCACCACTTTGCGGCGGGTTCCCAGCCAGAGTACGAGATGTCCCTGATCGTTCACAAATATGGCGGTACTTCGATGGGCTCGGTCGAGCGCATCAGGAACGTGGCGCGTCGCGTCGCGAAGTGGCATGCCGCAGGCCACCAGGTTGTTGTTGTGCCGTCGGCAATGGCGGGCGAAACCAATCGCCTGCTTGGCCTGGCACGCGAAATTTCGCCCCAGCCCGATGGCCGCGAGCTCGATATGATCGCCGCCACCGGCGAGCAGGCCAGCAGCGGTTTGCTGGCAATCGCGCTGCAGGCCGAAGGCGTGCCGGCGCGCAGCTATGCCGGTTGGCAAGTGCCTGTGCGCACGGACTCGTCCTTCACGAAGGCGCGCATCAGCTCCATCGACGACGCGCGCATCCGCGGCGACCTCGACGCTGGCCGCGTGGTCATCGTGACGGGCTTCCAGGGCATTGACCCGGAAGGCCACATCACGACGTTGGGCCGTGGCGGTTCGGACACCTCGGCCGTGGCCGTGGCGGCGGCCATCAAGGCCGACGAATGCCTGATCTACACCGACGTGGACGGCGTCTACACGACCGATCCGCGCGTGGTGCCCGAAGCGCGCCGCATGGCCGTCGTTTCCTTCGAGGAAATGCTGGAAATGGCGTCGCTGGGTTCCAAGGTGCTCCAGATCCGCTCGGTTGAATTCGCCGGCAAATATCGTGTACCGGTGCGGGTCCTGTCCTCGCTGACCGACCCGCTCATCCCGCTCGACGAAGAAATGGTCTCGGGCACGCTGATTACTTTTGAGGAAGACGAAAAAATGGAAGCCGCCGTTGTCTCCGGCATCGCCTTCAGCCGCGACGAAGCCAAAATCACTTTGCTGGCAGTGCCCGACAAACCGGGCATCGCTTTCTCCATCCTGGGTCCTGTCGCCGCCGCCAACATCGATGTCGACATGATCGTGCAGAACCAGTCCGTGGCTGGCACGACCGACTTCTCGTTCACCGTGAACCGCAACGAGTTCGCGCGCGCCGTCGACCTGCTCAAGCGCGAAGTCATCCCCGCCGTGGGCGCGGGCGAACTGTCCACCGACGAGAAAGTCGCCAAGGTCTCGATCGTGGGCATCGGCATGCGCTCGCACGTGGGCGTGGCCAGCCTGATGTTCCAGACGCTTTCGCAAGAAGGCATCAACATCCAGATGATCAGCACCAGCGAGATCAAGACGTCCGTCATCATCGACGACAAGTACATGGAATTGGGCGTGCGCGCGCTGCACAAGGCCTTCGGCCTGGACCAGACGCCGGGCGCCAAGGAATAAAGGCAACGGTTCCGGCACGTTTTTTTGATTGATGGCCCCGTTTGCGGGCAAGACTCAAAAAAAACGTGCTAGAATCTCGTTCTCTTTTCGGAGACGTGCCCGAGAGGCTGAAGGGGCTCCCCTGCTAAGGGAGTATGTGGCTAAAAACTGCATCGTGGGTTCGAATCCCACCGTCTCCGCCAGATAAGCTTCGGCGCTGGCTTAGTACCAGCGCTGAAGATAAAAACCCCGCAATCGCGAAAGTGATTGCGGGGTTTTTTCATGGGCTTTTCATTCCAGCGCCGCCAACAACGCCCGGGCTTGCTCCACCACGTCGGCGTCATTCGGCCGGAAATCCATACGCGTGGCCTGCGGCAATTGCGTGTAGTGCGCGTGGCTGCTGCGGGTGTAGGCGGGGTCGTAGTGGCGGTCGATCAGTTCGCGCGCCAAGTCGATGCGGCGGCCTTCGTCCACCATCAGCAGCCAGTTGTTGATGACCTCGCGGCTGTGCAAGCCCAGCAGGCGTTGCAGCTGTGCCTTCAACCAGTCGGGGTTTGCGAACAGTTCCGCGTAATCCTGTTGCAGGAAGGCGGCGCGGTCTTCGCGCGTGGAGACGACTTCGATGCAGGCGCCCTGGTGCATCGATTGCAGCAGCGCGGGCGGCAGCGCCACCGACCCGATCTTGCGGCTTTCTGATTCCACGTAGACCGGCCGGCTGGCGTCCAGTTCGCGCAGGCGCGTGGCCAGCAGCGTGTCGAATCGCTTCTGCGACGGTTGGGCGACACCGGGCAGCGCGCCCAACAGCGATCCGCGATGCGATGCCAGCTGTTCCAGGTCCAGGGTCTGCGCGCCTGCTTGGTCCAGCGCGTTCAGCAGCCGCGTCTTGCCGCTGCCGGTGGGGCCGACCAGCACGACATAGCGCAAGGCCGCAGGAAGCGTGTCCAGCGCCTCGAGCGTGGCGCTGCGGTAGCGCTTGTAGCCGCCGTCCAGTTGGCGCGCGCGCCAGCCGATCATGTTGAACATCACCGTCATCGAACCCGAGCGCTTGCCGCCGCGCCAGCAGTACACCAGCGGGCGCCAGCCTTGCGGGCGGTCCGCGAAGGTGGTTTCCAGGTGCCGCGCGATGTTGCGCGCGACGATGGCCGCGCCGGTACGCGAGGCTTCGAAGGGCGAAACCTGGCGGTACAAGGTGCCGACCTGCACGCGTTCTTCATTGCTCAGCACGGGCGCGTTGATGGCGCCGGGGATGTGGTCGTCGGCGTATTCGAGCGGCGAGCGCACGTCGATGATTTCGTCGAAGTCATCCAGCTTGTCTAGGCTGGCGAGCAGGTGTTTCACGTTAAAGGCCGTTGCGTTGATCGAGGGGGCGGAAAGCCGCCACTAGGATAGAGCTTTCCGGCGGCGGGGGCTTGGCGCACGGGTTGCTATCATCCTCCATCTTCCCCCGGCGTGGCGCAAACCTAGGAGCTGCCCTTGAAGCCCAGCAAGATTTTCGATGCCGCCCGTAGCGGCGATGTGAAAGGCGTGCGTGCGTGCCTGGAGGCGGGCGCGGATCCGGCGGCGGTGAACGCGCACGGATTCACCGCGTTGCAGTGCGCCGCGATGGGGGCCAATGACACCGAGATTGCGGAGAACCTGGCCGTGCTGAGGGCGTTGATCGACGCCGGCAGTCCACTGGAATTCCAGCGCGAGGGGCGCACCGCGCTGTATCTTGCGGCCGAGTTCGCGCCCAGCACGGACGCCGTGCAACTGCTGATCGATGCGGGCGCCCGCGCGGACATCAGCGATGACCACGGCAACCACATCACCGTGAATGCGATGATGCCCGAGGTGCAGGAACTGCTGTCCGCGCTGACCGGTGTGGCGCTTGAAGAACCGGAGCCGGAGCCCGAACCGGTCAAGCTCAATGCGGCACAATGGCGCGAGGCGCAAGCCCGGTTGGATTCGATGTTCGAGGCGCTGACGCAGGCAGGCCTGGTGGCTTTGCAGGATGTGGGCACGACGCAGTCGGACGGCTTTGACGATTGCTCGGAAGTCTTCGATGAGCGCGGTGGCGTGGCGGCCGGGCTGCACGGGTTCTGTTTCTATACCCGCCCGGACCGCAACCGCGCAAAGAAGGAAGGGCGATTGGATCTGGCGTTCTGGGGCGCGCCCGAAGGCGCGGACGCCGACATGCTGCGCGTTGGCGGACTGATCGTGCGCGCGGCCGAAGCGGCTGGCTTGCCTGTCGTGTGGAACGGAAGCGCCGCGCGACGGCCTACGCTGACGCTGTACTAGCTTGCTCAAGGATGATGGCGCGGCGGCGGCGCATGGCAGATTTTCCCCGCCCCGACTTGCGCGATTTCTGAAACAACGCTATTATTCAAGGCTTGCTTTTTGATGCGCCCGTAGCTCAGCTGGATAGAGTACCTGGCTACGAACCAGGGGGTCGTAGGTTCGAATCCTGCCGGGCGCGCCAAGTTTTTTAGTGTTCTGAATTGATGAAAAAAATCATTGTGAAGAAATTCACAATGAAGACATTCACCGAACCAGGAATGCAAAAAAACGAGGAACGTGAAAACGTAAAAGAAAAAAGCAAATAGGGGTAGCAGCAGCCCCAACGGCTTAATTATTCTGATATAATTTTGCCTCTTTGTCGGAGCGCCCGTAGCTCAGCTGGATAGAGTACCTGGCTACGAACCAGGGGGTCGTAGGTTCGAATCCTGCCGGGCGCGCCAAAGAAAGAAA
>Ga0307412_10001986_pt1 | contig 11321 bp, 9 predicted proteins | sample DK1Cmetagenome_3_FD_203823 | JGI IMG/M metagenome (GOLD analysis project Ga0307412, IMG submission 203823) | Maize rhizosphere microbial communities from greenhouse at UC Davis, California, United States - DK15-C-1 | ecosystem: Host-associated > Plants > Roots > Rhizosphere > Soil | place: USA...
CGCCAGACCAAGGCGCCCTGAGCCGCAAGTCGGGCGCGGATTTTTCCGTGCTTTATTTGGGAATTGTCCTACAGCGTCCTAAAAAACCTTCCTCTAGCCTGTCGCGACTTAACGTTTCCGACCCGGTCTACACCTGCCGCGTTGCCATTGGAATGCCTGCCATGCCGAACAAAGCACTACGAATCATGATTGCCGACACGGAGCATTATCATCGGATGAAGCTTGAACGGCTGCTCAATCATCACGGCTATTTCTGCATAGCGCCTGTGGGTAGCCTGGAGGAATTCCTGACGTTGGTGGAATACGGCAGCAAGCCTTTCGACCTGGTCCTGGTCAATGCCGGCCTTGCAAGCGGATCACTGGATCTGACCGGATTCTTGCGCGGCAACCTGCAGGTTCGTCATTCAATGATCTATAACGCCCAGCAGGCGCTCCTGGAGTCGGTGCCCCTCGCGCATCCGCCCTCCTTGCAGGTGACCACTGCCGCGTTGCCCGATTCGGCCGTGCTGGAACGCCTGATGACCTTCATTGACCCCGAGGCCAGCGAGTCGGCCCAGCCTTGGCCCCATGCCTGCAGGCGGGGCCAGGGAAGCTGATCGCACCGTTAGTCGGCACTGTCAGGTCTGACAGGTGGCGCGGCCTATCGCTTGTGTAACAGTCCGCTGCAGTTTGAGCATCGGCGTGGTTTGCATTCATTCGGGGAGCTGTCTTGAAGCATGTAATGATCGTGGATGATCACCCTGTCATACGTGGCGCTTTGCGGCTCGTGTGCCAGAACGAAGGGTTTACCAATATCAGTGACGTCAGCGGCGTGGCTGAGGCCAAGGCGCAGATCAAGGAGGCGCGGGCCGACCTGGTGATCCTGGACCTGGTGATGAATGGTTTCGATGGCCTGGACCTGCTGGTCTGGATCCTGATGGAATTTCCCGGCTGCGCGGTGCTGGTGTTCACTTCCCAGGATGCCCAGCATTTCTGCAACCGTTGTATCGCGGCCGGGGCGAGGGGGTTTGTCACCAAGAGAAGCGACCTGAAGGAGCTGATCAAGGCGATTCACGCGTTGAAATCCGGCTATTCCTATTTCCCTCAAATGCCTGTCAGGCTGGATTTTCACCAGCGTGGCGAACAGCAGGCCCTGGAAAGCCTCTCCACCCGTGAGCTGTCCATCCTGCGGATGCTGTCGATGGGCATGCGTGGCAAGGACATCGCCGATGCATTGTTCATCAGTCCGAAAACGGTCAGTACCTACAAGACGCGCCTGTTGGAAAAGCTCGGTCTCACTTCCCTGGTGGGGCTGTCGGAATTTGCCAAGCGCAATCATCTTTAAGGTAAAGCGAGCTTGTTGGCTGTTCTGTAAATAGAACGCTATGGCCGGTTTTTGCAGTCTGGTGCATCAACGGTACGGGTTTTAAGCTGTGTCCATCGAGTCGCAACATCTGATTTGGAGACACAGTTTGAAAAACATCATCGGCCTCTATACCAGCCCGCGGACCCACTGGGTCGGCGACGGCTTTCCGGTCCGCACGTTGTTTTCCTACGACAACCTGGGCAAGCACATCAGTCCGTTCCTGCTGCTGGACCACGCGGCGCCCAGCGAATTTTCCCCTACTTCAGAGCGACGTGGCGTCGGCCAGCATCCCCATCGCGGTTTCGAGACCGTGACCATCGTCTATCAGGGCGAGCTTGAACACCGTGATTCCACCGGCAGCGGCGGCAAGATCGGCCCTGGTGATGTGCAATGGATGACCGCCGCCTCCGGGATCATCCATGAGGAATTCCATTCCGAAACCTTCGCTCGACAAGGCGGGTTCATGGAAATGGTCCAGTTGTGGGTCAACCTGCCGGCCAAGGACAAAATGGCCCCGGCCGGCTACCAGACCCTGCTCAAGAGTGACATCCCCAACATTGCCTTGAAGGATAACGCTGGCAGCCTGCGGCTGATCGCCGGGAGTTTCGAGGGGCATCGGGGCCCGGCGAAGACCTTCACGCCCATCGAGGTCTGGGATATTCGCTTGAATGCCGGCAAGGACCTGACCCTCGATTTGCAAGCGGGCCATAACACGGCGCTGGTGGTGCTGCGAGGTACGGTCCAGGTCAATGGCCGCGAGCGGGTCGAGGCGGGGCAACTGGCCTTGTTCGATCGGGCCGGCGACCAGGTGAATCTGCAAGCCGATAACGACGCCGTGGTGCTGCTGCTCAGCGGCGAGCCCATCGACGAGCCGATTGTCGGCCATGGTCCGTTCGTGATGAACAGCGAGCAGGAGATTCACCAGGCCTTCGAGGATTTTCATTCCGGGCGCTTTGGGCGGATGGATGGCTAGCTAAGCAGGCTCGCTCCCACAAGGAGTCTTGTGGTGATCTCTACAGCGTGTTGATTCTGTGCCAATCTTCACGCCAACGACCCTCCTGGAGCTGTCCCCGATGTTCTCCCTGATCACCGCCCACCCGCTGCTCAGTGCCTTGGCGTTGCTTGTGCTCGATTTGCTGGCGTGGCGGTTCGTCAGTGCCGAACGGATGTACTGGAAGATCGGCGGGCGGCTGGTGATTTTCATGTTGTTCAGCATGCTGCTGTTCAACGAAGGCCTCAACCCCATGCAGACCGCGCAGTGGGTCGATGACGTGCCTCGGCACCTGGCGGCTACCGGCCTGCAGATTGCGTGGTGGCTGTTTGCCGCGCGGACCCTGACCGTGATGATCGGTGCGGTCATGATGCAACGGGTCGGCCATACGGGGCGGCTGTTGCAGGATCTGCTCGGCGCGGTGATCTTCCTGGTCGCGGTCATCGCGGCTTTGGCGTATGTGCTGGACCTGCCGGTCAAGGGCGTGCTGGCAACCTCCGGCGCGATGGCGATCATCGTCGGCCTGGCCTTGCAGAGCACCCTCAGCGACGTGTTTTCCGGCATCGTGCTCAACACCACCAAGCCGTATCAAGTCGATGACTGGATTTCCATCGACGGCACCGAAGGCCGGGTCACCGACATCGACTGGCGTGCCACGCGGTTGCAGACCTCCCAGGGCAGCATGGCGGTGATCCCCAACTCGCTGGCGGCGAAAGCCAAGATCGTCAATTTCAGCCGACCGAGCGATATGCATGGTTTGTCCATCAGCATTCAGGTCAGCCCCCATGCGCGACCGCAAAAGGTGATCGAAGCGCTGGAACGGGCGATGATCGGCTGTCGTGCACTGCTTGCCAGCCCGGCGCCCTGCGTCACGCTCAAGGGCACCAGCAGCGCCGGGGCGGAATATGAAATCAGCGGGTTCGTGGCCTCTATGGGGCAGAAACGCGAGGTGCGCAATCAACTGTTCGACTTGGCGTTTCGGCATCTGCATGCATCGGGCGTGAGCCTGCTATCCACCAGCGAAAGCACTGCGGCCCTGGCGGTGTCGCGGCCCCGTGCGTTGCTGGAAAGCTCGAGCATTTTTTCCACGCTGCGCCCGGACGAAAAAGACACCTTCAGCCAGAACATGACCCTGCAGACGTTTCGCGCCGGCGAGGTGATCCTGGCCGCCGGGGAGGTCAGCGATCATCTGTTCATCATCGAGTCCGGCGTCGTCAGTGTGAGCCTCCTACGTAACGGCCAGCCTCTCGAGGGCGGCCGCATGGGGCCGGGCGAAGTGATCGGCGAAGCCGGGATCGTCGCCGAACAAGCGGCGTTGGCAAATTTCAATGCCAAGACTTTCTGCACGCTTTATCGCATCGAGAACAGCTACCTCAAACCTTGCCTCGAGGCCCGTCGCGACATCGGCGACGCCATGAAAAACCTGTTGGACGTGCGCATCCACTTGGCCCAGAACCTGACCCGCGAACTGCCCAAGCCGGTCGCCAAGAAACGCTTCCTGCAATGGCTGCGCAGCCGAGCGTGACACCCTTCGAAAGCACGCCGTGCCCTTGTGGCGAGGGAGCTTGCTCCCGCTGGGTGGCGCAGCCGCCCTGAAACCAGGCCCCTCGGTATATCTGTTAAACCGTGCCAACCGGTTTACGACTGCTACGCAGCCGAGCGGGAGCAAGCTCCCTCGCCACAGAAGCTTGCGTCATTTCCATAGGCGTCTCGGTCTCCATTGGCCACCCGAACTTCCCAACAATTGGCTATTTGTCCCGCGCCAGTGCAGGGCTAACGTAGCGCTACACCCAATTGTTCAGGAGTTCATCATGCAACCGCGTATCGATTTCTATGCCGCCTCCCCTGATGCCTATAAAGCCATGCTGGGCCTGGAGAACGCGGTCTCTAAACTGGGCCTGGAAAAGTCCTTGATCGAATTGGTCAAGCTGCGCTCTTCGCAAATCAATGGCTGCGCGTACTGCATCGACATGCACACCGCCGATGCGCGCAAGGACGGCGAGACCGAGCGGCGTTTATATGCCGTGACCGCCTGGCGCGAGACGCCGTTCTTCACCGGTCGTGAGCGCGCCGCGCTGGCCTGGACCGAAGCCCTGACGCGCCTGAGCGAGACCCACGCGCCCGACGCCGACTACGAACTGCTGAACGAGCACTTCACGCCCAAGGAAATGGTCGACCTGACCGTGGCGATCAACGCCATCAACGGTTGGAACCGGCTGGCGGTGGGCTTCCGGAAAATGCCCGAGGCTTAGAAGTCAGATCAGTACCTGTGCGAGCTTGCTCGCGATGGCGGTTAGTCAGTTTCAGAAGTGTTGGCTGACCCACCGCTATCGCGAGCAGGCTCGCTCCCACAGTTTTTTCGATGTCAGGGTGCGCGCGACCAGCTGTTAATATGCCGGCCTGTTTTCCAACCGGCCCACAGCCATGCTCCTTCACGCCCTAGACTGGCACCCCCAGCCTCGCCTCGAACCCCTTCACCTGGACTGGCTCGCCGATGCTGGCGTCGAGGTGGCGGTGTTGCGCCTGGACCGGACCGATTCGCTGATCAGTGGCAACAAGTGGTTCAAGCTGCTCCATCATCTGCGTGGCGCCCATGCGTCAGGTGCGGAGGGGATCATCAGCCTTGGCGGCGCCTACTCCAATCACCTGCACGCGTTGGCGGCGGCGGGCCAACGATTCGGTTTCCCGACGGTGGGACTGCTGCGTGGCCATCCTCAGGAAACGCCGACGGTACTCGACCTGAAAGCGTTCGGCATGACGCTGCACTGGTTGGGTTATGAAGGGTATCGAAGGCGCCATGATGCGGATTTCTGGACGCCCTGGCAGGCGCAATATCCGCAGTTGTGGCCGATCCCTGAAGGCGGCTCGGGGTTGCCTGGCGCGCAGGGCTGCATGATCTGGGAGACCAGCGTTCGCGATCAATTGGCGGGTTTGGGGTGGAGCGATTATCACGGTTGGTGGCTGGCGTGCGGCACTGGAACGTCGTTGGCCGGCCTGGTGCTGGCGGAGGCAGGAAGGCGTCCGGTCCATGGCGTCCTGGCGGTCCCCGAAAGCCACGGCGTGAAGCAGCAAGTCGAAGGCATCGTGAAAGAGGCGGGGTTGGGCAATCCGCTTTATGAACTGATTGACGGCAGTCGTGGCGGATTTGCCCGGGTTGACGAAGGGCTCACAGCCTTCATCGAAACCACCGCGCAGATCGAGCTGGAGCCGTTGTATACCGGTAAGGCACTGTTGCTGCTCAAGGCTCGGGTCGAGGCCGGGCAGTTTGCCGCCGGCACTCGGCTGATCTTTGTCCACACCGGCGGCTTGCAAGGCCGCCGGGGATTCCAGTGACTGTCTTCAGCCGCGCTTGGGCATCATCCGCAGCAACGTGTTATCGCGCACCACATAGTGGTGATACAGCCCCGCCAGCGCATGCAGGCCAATCAACCAATAGCCAATGGTGCCGCCGAGCACATGCCAGCCTTCCACTTGCTTGGCCAACGCCTTGTCCGGTTCGACAAGCAGTGGCAAATCAAATCCGTAGAACATCACTTGGTGTCCTTCGGCGCTGGTGATCAACCAGCCCAGCAGTGGCATCGCGATCATGAACAGGTACAACGCCCAGTGCATCAGGCGCGCCAGGAATGTTTGCCATGCGGGCGAAGCCGGGAAAATCGCCGGGGCCTTGCCCATGCTGCGAGCAAACAGGCGTAGCCATACCAACACGAACACGGTCAGGCCCAGCATGAAATGCGCTTCCTTGATCAGCGTTCGGCCGCCGCTGCCCTTGGGGAAAATGCCTCGGAACTCAATGCAGGCATAAACCACGGCCAACAGCACCAGCATCAGCCAATGCAAGGTGACCGTGACGGTACTGTAACGGTTTGCGGAATTTTTCCAGGGCATGCGGGTATCTCCAGCCATCAGGGTAAAGCGCTGTCTAGAGCAGCGTTGTGCTTGCACTTTAAGCCCGTTTCGCTGGGTTTGCATGAGCCAGATCAGGTTGCGTCGATGAATTTATGATCCGCTCGCGAAATGCTCTCGCCATGCAGCCGGCGGGAACCCATTTTTCCGGCCAGCTCATGGGCTTTCTCAAGGGGTGATGTCTGGTGGGTTCAAGAGCCACTCGAACAATAAACCCGTATTGTCGTTGCTCGGCGCCAAGGGGCGGGGCGACGTGGGGCCACCATTGCCCGGGCCAGGCTCGAGCAATCCCACGCAAAGGACCGGTCGGTCGGGATCGCCGTCGAGGAAGCTCACCAGCACCTCGCTACCGGCCAGCAACGAAGGGTGATCGCCGGGCGTCAGGCACGACACGGGCAGCGCAATGCCTTCGTCGTCGCGGTTCCAGAGGCTGACCATGACCCGGCCCTGTAGGTCGGATGTCGCGGCCTGGCCAGGCGGACCGAGTACATAGGCGAGGTGATTGCCAGGTACGCATGGCTTGGGATGCACGAGGAGCGGTCGGTACACGGAGGACCAAGGAATCGCGCAGAACTGATTGCAGTAGTCCTTTGCCGCGGGTGGGGTTGGCAGGTTCGTTTCAAGAATCGAAAATTGTCGCCCGCGATGCCGAACCTCGGTAATCAGCCATTGGTCGTTGAACGTCGATACCGGGTGCCCATCGATCCGCGCGATATGACCGCTGCGCAGGGCCGGCGAGAGGGTGTGCCCATGGATCTCTCGTTTTCGGTAGCGCAACCGTTCCAGATGCCGCCGGCCTGCCTGGAAACGGTGAATCCGTGTCGGGTCGTCACGCTTTCTTTCGTGCGCCGCCTCGGATGCGGGGTTCGCGGTGTCGGCCGTTTCGGCCGCTGCACGATCGCGAAATCCGTGGGGCGGACCTGGAGGTATTGAATGGTGGCGTTGATACAACCGCGTAATGGCGCCGACTTTATCCGCCTCCATCAGGAGTTCAACCGCCTGTACGGGAAAGCTCTTCGGATCCTCGGCAAATACCATGACGTGACCCAGGGGGCTGTGTTCGAAGTGGTAATGAATGCCTTCTTCTTCGCATAGCCGCTGCAGCAGCGTCAGGTCGCTTTCCTCGTACTGGATACAAAATGGCCGACACGGGTAATGTCCATTTGGCAGTTCGAAGCGATAGCTGAGGGCGGGAATTGCGTTTTCTTCCAGCAGGCGCTGCAGGATCTGCACAACGGTGAGCCGATGAAAAACTCGACGTCGCAGTCCTTGTTCCAGTTGCTGGATGTACGGCACCAGCGTCAGCCGGTAGCCGACGCGGTGCGCAGCCTCGGCGCTCAGGCTCACGCTGTGCACGATCCCGTGTATGCCGGACTCACCGTCCAGGCGCAGGAAGGCCGCTTGGCCCAACAACGCGTCGGGACTGATCGGCGGCTCCTGGCCAATCAGGTCGAGGTCGAAGCGGTACGGCTGATTGAGGGCTTCCCGGCCGTTGAGCCCCAGGACATGCAGGCGCATGTCGCTTTGCATGATCGTCAGGCTGAAGGGATTTTCCATATCGTTGCGCATTGCCGCCCATATTTTCACGGAGAGAAGTGCGAAGGGTACGAAACCCCAGCGTATGACGCCGTGCCCGAATCGCTATTTCGGAAACGCCCTACAGCATGTAGTGAAAATGTCGATGAAGCGGGAACGATTTTTTGGTCGATCAGCTGGTTGTGGGCGTATAAACTTGCGCCACAGCGCCGGCCGGCAGATGTCTCGGCGCGTCAGACAAGAGAGTGAGTAATGGGCGCACAGTGGAAGGTTAAACACAAAGAAGCGGCTGCCAACGCCAAGGGCAAGATCTTCGGCAAGCTGGTGAAGGAAATCACCATTGCCGCGCGCAACGGCGCCGATGTCGCGACCAACGCGCACTTGCGGCTGGTGGTCGAGCAGGCGAAAAAGGCCTCGATGCCCCGCGAGACCCTGGAACGTGCGATCAAGAAGGGTTCCGGCCAGCTTGGCGAGACCGTGCAATACCATCGTGTCACCTACGAAGGTTTTGCGCCCCATCAGGTGCCGCTGATCGTTGAGTGCGTCACCGACAACATCAACCGTACCGTCGCCGAGATCCGCGTCGCGTTCCGCAAGGGCCAACTTGGCGCTTCGGGCTCGGTGGCCTGGGATTTCAATCACGTCGGCATGATCGAGGCCGCCCCGGACAGCCCGGACGCGGATCCGGAAATGGCCGCCATCGAGGCCGGAGCCCAGGATTTCGAACCCGGCGAGGACGGTGCGACGCTGTTCATCACCGAGCCTGCCGATCTCGACGCCGTACAAAAGGCGTTGCCGGAGCAGGGCTTCACGGTGTTGTCCGCCAAATTGGGCTATCAGCCGAAAAACCCGGTCAGCGGCCTGACCGATGAGCAGATGGCTGAAGTCGAGGCCTTCCTCGAAGGCCTCGACAACCATGACGACGTGCAGGACATGTTTGTCGGCTTGGCGGGTTAAACCCTCGTCCTGACGTAACGCTGTTCACTTAAGGTCGTCCAACCACCTGTGGCGAGGGAGCTTGCTCCCGCTGGGTCGCGAAGCGGCCCCAAAACTGCCGAATGTGGAGCTTTAGATACACCGCATTCGCCGGTTTTACGGCTGCTTCGCAGCCGAGCGGGAGCAAGTTCCCTCGCCACGGTCGTGCAGTAAGTCTTCAATCTCGTCAAACCCGGGCCGCGCCAGCACATCCGGCTGACAGCAGCGCGCCTCCAGGTCTTGCAGTCGTGCAAGGTCCTCGGTACCCAGCGCCGGATCGATCCGCGCAAGCAGTTCTCCCAGCAGAATGCCGAAGGCCCGCACCTCGATGCGTTGCAACGCGCGTGTCTGCCTGTCATCAACCGTGGCATGGAAAGACGCCGCGCCAAAATCCCCCAGCAGGCAATCGCCTTGGTCATTGCAGAGGATATTGTGGCCATACAGATCCCCATGGGTAAGGCCTTGCCGATGCAGATGACCCGCCACACAGGCAATGCCCCGGGCGATGCGCATGGCCACGTCGGCGCCCAGGCGCAGTTCATCGGCATACACGTCGCGCGTACAGGATTCCAGGCTCGGCAACCCGGCCAGGTTGCGGTATTCGGGTCCGATCAAGGCCATCACCAGTCCGGCCTGTTGCTCAGGGTGACCGGCAACCTGGCCCAACACTTCGATCAGGTTTGCATGCTTACCGGCGGTGATGCACGCATGCATCTCATGCAACGGCGAGCCGTCGCTGGTCATCTGGCCTTTGTAGAGCTTGACCGCGACGTTGCGCCCGGCCTGGCCCGGCGGTTGCCACAGTGCTTGATGGATCACGCCCGAAGCGCCTTCGCCCAATGAGGCTTGCAAGCTCAGTTGCGACCAGTCGATCGGCGTCGCGATATGCAGCGCCCGGGCGTCGGCTTCCGCTTCCAGTGGGTTGCCGGCGTAGGCCAGCCAACTGAGCCTTGGCAGTTCCAACAACCACGACGGCAGCTCGGCCAACTGATTGGCGGAAACACGCAGCAATTCGAGGCGATGACACTGGGCCAGGCTCTCCGGCAACGCGCGCAGGCGATTACCGGCCAGCATCAGTTTTTGCAGATGCGGGCGTTGGCCCAGCTCCGCCGGCAGTTGGCTGATGCGGTTATCGGTCAGGATCAGCCAGCGCAGCAGCGGCGGCAACGCCGCACCGGTGACGCGTTCGATTTGGTTGGCCTTGAAGCCGACCATGGTCAATGCGCTGCAACGGCCCAGGCATTCGGGCAGTTCGGTGAAGTGATTATCCGAGCAGAACAGCACCCTCAGGTGGGTCAGGCGGTGCAGATCGTCGGGCAACTTGTCGAGCTGGTTACCGCTCAGGTCGAGGATTTCCAGCGAGTCCGCCAGCTCGAAGATTTCCTGGGGGAACACCGTCAGGTCGCATGACAGCTTCAATCGGGTAATGCCCGATAGCTGGCTGGTTTGGAGTTGGGTGAGGGTGTGCATGGTGGAGGTCGCTGTCATCAAGGGGGCCGAGCGCCATAATGAAACCAGCGCAGGCCCGCATGATAAACAAAAAAGGCAGCGCCAGCGGTCCTAGCGCTCGATGCTGCGGTTCCACCGCGCGTTCCAGGCCGGACGTTGTTCGTTGACCTGATCCCAATCCACCGCAATCGCGGTTTCCAGGTATTTTTTCATTGCTTCCACCTGGCCGCGAGTCTTGTCGGTGGTCGGCGTGTTGGGGTTGGACGGGATCTGGTCGCCTTCTTCGAGGGCAATGGCCTGGGCTTCGGGGGTCAGCAGGAACGCGGCGAGTTTCTGTGCGAGTTCGGGTTCGCTGTTCTGAGCAACGGCGCATTCGGCGACGTTCAGCACCACCGCGCCTTCCTTCGGTTGGGCGTATTCGACCGGCATGCCCTTGAGTTTCAAGGCGGTGACCTGGGTCGGCGTCAGCGGGAACAGCGCCGCTTCGTCGGTCTGCAACATTTCGGAGATTTTCGCCGAGCTGGGGATGTACTCCAGCACGTTACGCCCTACCGTGTTCGGCCACGCCTTGAAGCCCGGCTCGACATCGGTTTCGCTGCCGCCCTGGATCCGGTTGAACATCAGGAACCCGTGCAGGCCGAAGGTGGACGAGGCCATGGATTGGAATACCACTTTGTCCTTGAATCGCGGGTCGGCAAGGTCCATCCACGACGTCGGCGTGTTCCAGCCTTTTTCCTTGAACAGCCGCGTGTTGTAGGCCAGCCCGGTGACGCCGAGGCTGACGGCAACGGCCTGGTCCTTGATGCGCCCCTTGGCCGGAATCTGCGCCAGGGGCGCGCTGTCTTGCAGCTTGTCGCACAGCCCCATGGCGATGGCGCGGTACATGATGCCGTCGTCCAGGAACATCACGTGCATCTGCGGGTTGCCCTTGCTGGCCTGGACCTTGGCGAGGATGTCGGCCGAAGTGCCCGGCACGATCACCACCTTGACGTTGTTGGCCTTCTCGAAGGCGGGTAGGACCTTGTCGGCGTACAACCGCTCCATGGTGCCGCCGTTCATGCCCAGGTAAAGCGTCGGCTCGGCCAACGCCTGGGTGACCGGGAGCAGGGCGCCCAGGCA
>Ga0307412_10001988_pt1 | contig 11318 bp, 7 predicted proteins | sample DK1Cmetagenome_3_FD_203823 | JGI IMG/M metagenome (GOLD analysis project Ga0307412, IMG submission 203823) | Maize rhizosphere microbial communities from greenhouse at UC Davis, California, United States - DK15-C-1 | ecosystem: Host-associated > Plants > Roots > Rhizosphere > Soil | place: USA...
CACGTTCGCGACCGTTGGCGTCGATGACGCTCACTTCGCCCGAACGCGAGACGGCGACCAGGTGACCCTGCGAATGCTCGACCGACTTCAGGTTGTTGAACTTCAGCGCGCCGGTCGTGCGGACCGTCACGTTGTCCACCGCGGCCGCACGGGACGCCGCACCACCGATGTGGAACGTACGCATCGTCAGCTGGGTACCCGGCTCACCGATCGACTGCGCGGCGACCACACCCACGGCCTCGCCCATGTTGACCAGGTGACCGCGAGCGAGGTCGCGGCCGTAGCACAGGGCGCACACGCCGTGGCTGGCACGGCAGGTGATCGGCGAACGGACCTTGATCAGCTGCACGCCGGCCTTGTCGAGCTGGTCGACCAGGTACTCGTCGAGCAGCGTGTCGCGGGTCACGATCGGCTGGTCGTCATCGCCCGGGGCGTAGACGTCCTCGACCACGACGCGACCGAGCACGCGCTCGCGCAACGGCTCGACCACGTCACCGCCTTCGACGATCGGCGACATCAGCACGCCATCTTCCGTGCCGCAATCGTGCTCGGTGATGACGACGTCCTGGGCCACGTCGACGAGGCGACGGGTCAGGTAACCGGAGTTCGCGGTCTTCAGCGCGGTATCCGCGAGGCCCTTACGGGCACCGTGGGTCGAGTTGAAGTACTGCAGGACGTTCAGGCCTTCGCGGAAGTTCGCCTTGATGGGCGTCTCGATGATCGAGCCGTCCGGGCGGGCCATCAGGCCGCGCATGCCTGCCAGCTGACGAATCTGCGCCGCGCTACCACGCGCGCCGGAGTCCGCCATGATGTACAGCGAGTTCATCGACTTCTGGTTGACCGTGTTGCCGTCGGCGTCCTGCACCTTCTCGGTGCCGATACCGTCGATCATCGCCTTGGCGACGAGTTCGTTGGTACGCGACCAGATGTCGACCACCTTGTTGTAGCGCTCGCCGGCGGTCACCAGGCCCGACTGGTACTGCTCCTGGATCTCGACGACTTCCTTCTCGGCTTCCTCGAGGATGCCCTTCTTCTCGGCCGGGATCTTCATGTCGTCGATGCCGATGGAGATACCGGCGCGCGTCGCGAAACGGAAGCCGGTGTACATCAGCTTGTCGGCGAACACGACCGATTCCTTCAGGCCGAGCAGACGGTAGCTCTGGTTGATCAGGCGCGAGATGTTCTTCTTGGTCAGCTCGGTGTTGACCAGCGCGAAGGGCAAGCCCTCCGGGATGATCTCGGCGAGCAGGGCGCGACCCACCGTGGTGTCGACCAGGACGAGGCGCTCGACGCGCTCGCCATCGACGGTTTCCACGCTGCGCACGCGCACCTTCACCTTGGCGTGCAGCTCGACGGCGCGGTTGTCGTACGCACGACGCACTTCGCCGACGTTCGCGAACACCATGCCGGTGCCCTTCGCGTTGATCAGCTCGCGGGTCATGTAGTACAGGCCGAGCACGACGTCCTGCGACGGCACGATGATCGGCTCGCCGTTCGCCGGCGACAGGATGTTGTTCGACGACATCATCAGGGCGCGGGCTTCGAGCTGCGCCTCGATCGACAGCGGCACGTGCACGGCCATCTGGTCACCGTCGAAGTCGGCGTTGAACGCCGTACACACGAGCGGATGCAGCTGGATCGCCTTGCCTTCGATGAGGACCGGCTCGAACGCCTGGATACCCAGGCGATGCAGGGTCGGCGCACGGTTGAGCATGACCGGGTGCTCGCGGATCACGTCCTCGAGGATGTCCCAGACCTGCGCTTCCTCGCGCTCGACGAGCTTCTTCGCGGCCTTGATCGTGGTGGCTTCGCCACGGGCCTGCAGCTTGGCGAAGATGAAGGGCTTGAACAGCTCGAGCGCCATCTTCTTCGGCAGGCCGCACTGGTGCAGGCGCAGCGTCGGACCGACCACGATGACCGAACGGCCCGAGTAGTCGACGCGCTTGCCGAGCAGGTTCTGGCGGAAGCGGCCCTGCTTGCCCTTGATCATGTCCGCGAGCGACTTCAGCGCGCGCTTGTTCGTGCCGGTGATGGCACGGCCACGGCGGCCGTTGTCGAGCAGCGCATCGACCGATTCCTGCAGCATGCGCTTCTCGTTGCGCACGATGATGTCGGGCGCGGCGAGCTCGAGCAGACGCTTCAGGCGGTTGTTGCGGTTGATGACGCGGCGGTACAGGTCGTTGAGGTCGGAGGTCGCGAAGCGGCCGCCATCCAGCGGAACGAGCGGACGCAGGTCGGGCGGCAGCACCGGCAGGACGGTCATGACCATCCATTCCGGCTTGTTGCCCGACTCGAGGAACGCCTCGATCAGCTTCACGCGCTTGGTGAGGCGCTTCAGCTTGGTCTCGGAATTCGTCGACGAGATCTCTTCCTTGAGGCGGATGACTTCGCCCGGCAGGTCGAGGCTCTTCAGCAGCTCGTAGACGGCCTCGGCACCCATGCGGGCGTCGAACTCGTCACCGTGCTCTTCGGTGGCTTCCAGGTACTGGTCTTCGCTGAGCAGCTGACCGCGCTCGAGCGCGGTCAAGCCCGGATCGATCACCACGAAGGCTTCGAAGTACAGGATGCGCTCGATGTCACGCAGGGTCATGTCCAGCATGAGGCCGATGCGCGAAGGCAGCGACTTCAGGAACCAGATGTGCGCGGTCGGGCTGGCCAGTTCGATGTGGCCCATGCGCTCGCGACGGACCTTGGCCAGGGTGACCTCGGTGCCGCACTTCTCGCAGACCACGCCGCGATGCTTCATGCGCTTGTACTTGCCGCACAGGCATTCGTAGTCCTTGATGGGACCGAAAATGGCCGCGCAGAACAGACCGTCACGCTCAGGCTTGAACGTGCGGTAGTTGATGGTTTCCGGCTTCTTCACTTCGCCGTACGACCACGAGCGGATCAGCTCCGGCGAAGCCAGAGCGATCTTGATCGCGTCGAAATCCAGCGTCTGTCGCTGCTGGTTGAACAGATTGAGCAGGTCTTTCATGCGTAATCTCCGGTAGCCGCGACGATCACTTGATCTCTTCGAGTTCGATGTCGATGCCGAGCGAGCGGATTTCCTTCACGAGTACGTTGAAGGATTCCGGCATGCCCGCGGCCATTTCGTGGTTGCCGTCCACAATGTTCTTGTACATCTGGTTGCGGCCCTGGACGTCGTCCGACTTGACGGTCAGCATTTCCTGCAGGGTGTACGCGGCGCCATACGCTTCCAGCGCCCAGACTTCCATTTCGCCGAAGCGCTGGCCACCGAACTGCGCCTTGCCGCCCAGCGGCTGCTGGGTGACGAGCGAGTACGGTCCCGTCGAACGCGCGTGCATCTTGTCGTCGACGAGGTGGTTCAGCTTCAGCATGTGCATGTAGCCGACGGTGACCGGGCGATCGAACGCCTCGCCGGTACGGCCGTCGAAGAGCACCGTCTGTCCGGATTCCGGCAGGTCGGCGAGCTTGAGCATGTGCTTGATCTCGGACTCCTCGGCACCGTCGAACACCGGCGTCGCCATCGGCACGCCGTCGCAGAGGTTGTTCGCCAGGGAGACGATCTCGTGGTCGGACATCGACTTGAGGTCGACGTGACGCACCGCGCCTTCCGCACCGGCGTTGCCGTGGTTGTAGACCTCGTCGAGGAACTCGCGCAGCTTGGCGGGCTTCTCATTGGCCTGGATCATCGCCTCGATCTTGTGGCCGAGACCCTTCGCCGCCCAGCCGAGGTGAACCTCGAGGATCTGGCCGATGTTCATACGCGAAGGCACGCCCAGCGGGTTCAGCACGATGTCGACCGGACGGCCGTCGGCGGAGAACGGCATGTCCTCGACCGGAACGATCATCGACACGACACCCTTGTTACCGTGACGGCCGGCCATCTTGTCGCCCGGCTGGATGCGGCGCTTGACGGCCAGGTAGACCTTGACCATCTTGAGCACGCCCGGCGCGAGGTCGTCGCCCTGGGTGATCTTGCCCTGCTTCTCCTTGAAGCGCTTGTCGAAGTTCTCCTTGTGGCGCTTGACCTGTTCGGCCGCGCGCTCGAGGAACTCGGACACTTCCTCTTCCTTGACGTTGATCTTGAACCAGTCGTCCTTCTTCAGGCCGTCCAGGTAGGCGTCGTCGATCGTGGTGCCACGCTTGAGGCCACCCGGGCCGCTCATCGCGGTCTTGCCGACCAGCTGCGAGCGCATGCGGGCGTAGATCGCGCCCTCGAGGATGCGGAACTGGTCGTCGAGATCCTTGCGGATCCGCTTCAGTTCGGTCTCTTCGATCTGCTTGGCGCGCTTGTCCTTCTCGATACCGTCGCGGGTGAAGACCTGCACGTCGATGACGTTGCCGTCCATGCCCGGGGGCACGCGCAGCGAGCTGTCCTTCACGTCCGAGGCCTTCTCGCCGAAGATCGCGCGAAGCAGCTTCTCTTCCGGCGTGAGCTGGCTTTCGCCCTTCGGCGTGACCTTGCCGACGAGGATGTCGCCCGCCTTCACTTCCGCACCGATGTACACGATGCCGGATTCGTCGAGGCGCGCGAGCGCCTGCTCACCGACGTTCGGGATGTCCGCGGTGATTTCCTCGGCGCCGAGCTTGGTGTCGCGGGCGATACACGTCAGTTCCTCGATGTGGATCGAGGTGTAACGGTCTTCCTGCACCACGCGCTCGGAGATCAGGATCGAGTCTTCGAAGTTGTAGCCGTTCCACGGCATGAACGCGACGAGCATGTTCTGGCCGAGTGCGAGCTCGCCCAGGTCGGTCGAGGAACCGTCCGCCAGCGTGTCGCCCACCGCCACCACGTCACCCACGTTCACCAGCGGACGCTGGTTGAGGTTGGTGTTCTGGTTGGAGCGGGTGTACTTGGTCAGCGTGTAGATATCGACGCCGGCATCGTCGTCGCCGACTTCGGCTTCGTTGACGCGCACGACGATACGGGCCGCGTCGACCTGGTCGATCACGCCGCCACGACGGGCCGACACGGTCACGCCCGAGTCACGCGCCACGGCGCGCTCGATGCCCGTGCCGACGAGCGGCTTCTGGCTGCGCAGGGTCGGAACGGCCTGGCGCTGCATGTTCGCGCCCATCAGTGCGCGGTTGGCGTCGTCGTGCTCGAGGAACGGGACGAGCGCCGCGGCGACCGACACGGTCTGCATCGGCGAGACGTCCATGTAGTTGATCTCGGCCGACGGACGCAGCTCGGACTCACCACGGAAACGGCAGGAGACGAAGTCCTCGATGAACTTGCCTTCCTTGGTCAGCGGCGAGTTCGCCTGCGCGATCACGTGGTCGCCTTCCTCGATCGCGGAAAGGTAGTCGACCTTGTCGGTGACCTTGCCGTTCTCGACCTTGCGGTACGGCGTCTCGAGGAAGCCGTAGGCATTGGTGCGGGCATACACGGCCAGCGAGTTGATCAGGCCGATGTTCGGGCCTTCCGGCGTTTCGATGGTGCAGACGCGGCCGTAATGGGTCGGATGCACGTCGCGCACTTCGAAGCCGGCGCGCTCACGGGTCAGGCCGCCCGGTCCGAGCGCCGACACGCGGCGCTTGTGGGTCACTTCGGACAGCGGGTTGTTCTGGTCCATGAACTGCGAGAGCTGCGACGAGCCGAAGAACTCCTTCACCGCCGCCGCGACCGGCTTGGCGTTGATCAGTTCCTGCGGGGTCAGGCCCTCGGACTCGGCCAGCGACAGGCGCTCGCGAACCGCGCGCTCGACGCGGACGAGACCGATGCGGAAGGTGTTCTCCGCCATTTCGCCGACCGAACGCACGCGGCGGTTACCCAGGTGATCGATATCGTCGACCGTGCCCGTACCGTTGCGGATGTCGATCAGCACGCGCAGCACGTCGAGGATGTCGGACGTCTCGCCCTGCTCCGCGACCAGGCGCTGGCATTCGTCTTCCTTGCGCTCGGCGAAGTACTTGTGGTCGTACAGCACGCCCGGGCCGATGACGTCCTTGCGGCCGACACGACGGTTGAACTTCATGCGGCCCACGGCCGACAGGTCGTAGCGGTCGAAGGTGAAGAACAGGTTGAAGAACAGGTTCTGCGCGGCGTCCTTGGTCGGCGGCTCGCCCGGACGCATCATCCGGTAGATTTCGACCAGGGCCTCGAGCTGCGTGCGCGTGTTGTCGATGCGCAGCGTGTTCGAGATGTACGCGCCACGATCGAGATCGTTCACGTACAGCGTCGGCACCGTCTCGATGCCGGCCTTGCGGAAGCGCTCCAGGTGCTCGGCGGTCAGTTCGTCGTTGGCCGCGGCGATGATCTCGCCGGTGTCCTTGTCGACCATGTCGATCGCGACGATACGGCCGACCGGGTAGTCGTCCGGCACTTCGAGCGTGGTGATCTTCTCGCTGGCGAGCTGGCGAACGTGGCGCGCGGTGATGCGCTTGCCGGCTTCGACCAGCACCTTGCCGTCGATCACGAGGTCGAAGGAAAGCGTTTCACCACGCAGGCGCTCGGCGACGAGGTCGAGGGTGACGCCGCCCTTCTTGCCCAGGTGGAACACGTTGTGCTCGAAGAAGATCTGCAGCATCTCTTCGTTCGTGTAGCCGAGCGCGCGCAGCAGCACGGTCACCGGCAGCTTGCGGCGACGATCGATACGGGTGAACAGCGCGTCCTTCGGGTCGAACTCGAAGTCGAGCCACGAGCCACGGTAAGGAATCACGCGGGCGGAGAACAGCAACTTGCCCGAGCTGTGCGTCTTGCCGCGGTCGTGGTCGAAGAACACGCCCGGCGAACGGTGCAGCTGCGAGACGATGACGCGCTCGGTGCCGTTGATGATGAAGGTGCCGGTCTCGGTCATGAGCGGAATCTCGCCCATGTAGACCTCCTGCTCCTTCACGTACTTCACGGCCTTCTTCGAGGCCGGGCTGTCCTTGTCGTAGATGACCAGGCGGACGGTCGTGCGCAGCGGCGCGCCGAACGTCATGCCGCGGTTGCGGCACTCGCGCTCGTCGAACGCCGGCTCGCCGAGCCGGTAGTCCACGTATTCGAGGGCGGCGTTGCCGGAATAGCTGGAAATCGGGAACACCGACTTCAGCGCGGCGTGCAGGCCCTTGTCTTCACGCTGCTTGGGGCTGACCTGCTCCTGCAGGAATTCCTTGTACGAGTCGGTCTGGATCGTCAGCAGGTTGGGCACGCCCAGCACGGGCGGACGCTTGCCGAAATCCTTACGGATGCGCTTCTTCTCGGTAAACGAGTAGGTCATGGTGGGTACCGCCTCGGTTTCATGATGCCGGCCAGAGAGCGCCAGCTAACAGTTAGTGAATCGAAAATCGGAGATCGAGATTCGTACCGCAGGGCATCGCTGCCCTCGACTCCCGATGTCCCATTTCCGACGGAACAACAACGGACATGGAACGTGGAACATGGCCTGGAACGGCCAAAGCCCGGGGGCTTACGCCCCCAGGCTCACTTGACGCTATGTCGAACAGCTGGCGCGCAAGGCGCCGATCACTTGAGTTCGACCGTGGCGCCGGCAGCTTCGAGGTCCTTCTTGAACTTCTCGGCATCTTCCTTCGAAGCCGCTTCCTTCACGACGCCGCCGGCCTCGGTGAGGTCCTTGGCTTCCTTCAGGCCGAGGCCGGTGATGGCGCGGACGGCCTTGATCACGTCGACCTTCTTCTCGCCGGCGGACTTCAGGATCACGTCGAACTCGGTCTGCGCTTCGGCAGCCGGGCCGGCAGCGGCCGGGCCAGCAACGGCAACCGGGGCGGCAGCCGAGACGCCGAAGGTGTCTTCGATCGACTTCACCAGCTCCATGATTTCCATCAGGGACTTGGCCTTGATGGCTTCGACGATCTGTTCGGTGGTCAGGGTGGACATTGTTTCTTACCTTCTGAAATGGGGTCTTATGGAAATAAGTCGACGAATCAGGCTTCGGCCGGGGCTTCGGCGGCGACTTCGCCACCACCCTGCTTCTCGCCAACGGCCTTGACGGCGCGCGCGAACATCGTGACCGGCTCGTTGAGGACGCGAGCCAGCATGGCCAGCGCTTCCTGACGGGTCGGCAGCGAGGCAAGCACGTCGACGTGGGCGGCGGGAAGGAGCTTGCCTTCCACGGACACGACCTTCGTCTTGAGCTTGTCGTTGGTCTTCGCGAATTCCTTGATCAGGCGGCCTGCGGCGCCCGGTTCCTCAGTGGAGAACGCATAGAGCAGCGGACCGACGAGAGCGTCCTTGACGACCTCGAATTCGGTACCAGCCACGGCGCGTGCGGCGAGGGTGTTCTTGACAACTTTCAGGAACACGCCCGTTTCACGAGCCTTCTTGCGCATCTCGGTCATCTGGGAGACCGTGGTGCCCGCGTATTCGGCGGCGACCAAGGAGTGAGCCTTCGCGGCGACTTCTGCCAGCTCGGCGACTACTTCTTGCTTCTGAGACAGATTGAGAGCCATTGCACTCCTCCAATTGAACTCCGCTCACGACTCCTGCCGCTTGCGGTCCTGGGCGACATCGTCCTGACGTCGGGGACGCGGGGTCCCGGGTGGTGGCCTTTCCAGATTCGAAACGAATGCCAGAAGGGGCTGCACCATCTACGCAGGCCGGACCCGAAGAGGCATCCGATTAAGCGAACCCGCTGCCGACGACGGCGTTTCCTTGCCAACACGAGCTCCCTGCTCGTCGCCGTCGCGCGCTGCTCGCGCCTACGGTCTTTGACGGCTGCCCCGGCACGAAACCGGGGTCGCCCTCAAAAACGTGCCCCCGCCGGCCGAGCCGGCGAGGGTCGTAACTCTTGCTTACTTGGTCGAGGTGTTCACGGTCGAGGTATCGACCGGCACGCCCACGCCCATGGTGCTCGACAGCGACACCTTCTGGATGTACTGGCCCTTCGCCGCGGCCGGCTTGGCCTTCAGCAGATCGGCGATCAGCGCATTCAGGTTGTCCGCCAGCTGGGCGGCTTCGAAGCTCGCCTTGCCGATGGTGGCGTGGATGATGCCGCCCTTGTCGTTGCGGAACTTGACCTGGCCGGCCTTGGCGTTCTTGACGGCCGTGGCGACGTCGGCGGTGACCGAGCCGTCCTTCGGGTTCGGCATCAGGCCACGGGGACCGAGCACCTGGCCGAGCTTACCGACGACGCGCATCGCGTCCGGCGTGGCGATGACGCGACCGTAGTTGAGGTCGCCCGCCTGCATCTTCTCGGCGAGGTCGTCCATGCCGACGGCATCGGCGCCAGCCGCGAGGGCGGCGTCGGCCTTCTCACCGGCCGGGACGAACACGGCGACGCGAACGGTCTTGCCGGTGCCGTGCGGCAGCAGCGACGAACCGCGCACGCCCTGGTCCGACTTCTTCGCATCGATGCCCAGGCGGACCGAGACGTCGACCGACTCGGCGAACTTCGCCTTGGCGTTGTCCTTGACGATCTTCAGCGCCTCGTCGAGACCGTAGGTCTTGCCGGGCTGAACGGCGGCCGTGGCGGCCTTCATACGCTTAGTGAGCTTTGCCATGTCTTAACCCTCCACCACCAGACCCATGGAACGCGCGCTGCCGGCGATCGTACGCACGGCGGCATCCAGATCGGCAGCCGTGAGATCCGGCTCCTTCTGCTTCGCGATGTCCTCGAGCTGGGCACGGGTGACCTTGCCCACCTTGTCGGTGTTCGGCTTCGGAGAACCCTTCGCCACGCCCGTGATCTTCTTGAGGAGGATCGAGGCCGGCGGGGTCTTCGTGATGAAGGTGAAGGTACGATCCGAATAAGCCGTGATCACGACCGGGATCGGGAGACCCGGCTCGAGCTTCTGCGTGGCGGCATTGAACGCCTTGCAGAACTCCATGATGTTCAGGCCGCGCTGACCGAGCGCCGGACCGACCGGCGGCGACGGGTTCGCCTGGCCGGCCTTCACCTGCAACTTGATGTAACCAATGACTTTCTTTGCCATTTATCTTTCCTCGCGAGTGCTGGCGCCTTGCGGCTCCTCGCTGTAGACCGTCCGTGGAGGTGGTAGGGCCGCGCCTGCGAACCCCTGAAACACGGACACGCCGGAGCACAAGGCTCCAGCGTGAACCGGGCATTATAGGCGTCCGGCTCGGGTTAAGCAAACCCCATGCCGAATGGGCTGGCCAGGGCCAGCCAGAAGACCGTCAGGCCTTCTCCACCTGGCCGAACTCGAGCTCGACCGGGGTAGAACGACCGAAAATGAGCACCGCGACGCGCAGGCGGCTCTTTTCGTAATTGACTTCCTCGACCACGCCGTTGAAGTCGTTGAACGGACCGTCGGTGACGCGAACCATCTCGCCTGGCTCGAAGAGGACCTTCGGGCGGGGCTTTTCGACACCTTCGCGGACGCGGCTCAAGATGGCCTCGGCCTCGCTGTCGCGGATCGGGTGCGGACGGTCGGCGGTGCCGCCGATGAAACCCATGACCTTCGGGGTTTCCTTGACCAGGTGCCAGCATTCGTCGTCGATACGCGGCGTCTTGCCGCTGGTATCGGTCTCGATCTGGACCAGGACGTAACCAGGGAAGAACTTGCGCTCGCTGCGACGCTTCTGGCCGCCGCGCATCTCGATGACTTCCTCGGTCGGAACCAGGATCTCACCGAACTTCTCTTCCATGCCCTCGCGCTTGACGCGCTCGTCGAGGGCCTTGCGAACCTGCTGCTCGAACCCCGAATAGGCGTGAACCACGTACCAGCGCTTGCTCATGCCTTACCTCAATGTCCGAGTTTCAACAGCCAATCGAGCACGAGCGACTTCAGCAACCAGTCGATCAGCCCCATCAACAGCGAAAGAATGACGACGACCACCATGATGATACCGGTGGTCTTCAGCGTTTCGTCGCGCGACGGCCAGACGACCTTGCGCAACTCGAACTGCGATTCGGCGACAAAGCCGCGCAGCTTGCGACCCGGGGCCGTGAAGGCACCGATCGCCAGGGCGGCCGCGACAGCGACGAGCACACCGACGACGCGCGCAAACGACGGCACGTTCGGGTTATCGCTGAAATAGTAGAAACCGACGATGCCTGCGGCGAGCACGACCAGCGCAAGCGCCAGCTTGCCGATGTCGGCCGGGCCCAAACCCTTGGCTTCTTGTGCCTTCGTATTCATGCGCACTCAAGAGTGGCACGCCAGGAGGGACTCGAACCCCCAACCTGCGGTTTTGGAGACCGCTGCTCTGCCAATTGAGCTACTGGCGTACAGGTAAAACAGTGGAACCGCGAAAGCGGGCGGTCAACGACCCACCCGCCCCGCGACCGGGTGCCGGCCCCGAAGGACCGGCATCGCTTGTCTTCTTACTTGTTGATCTTGGAGACGACGCCGGCGCCGACGGTACGACCGCCTTCGCGGATCGCGAAGCGCAGGCCTTCGTCCATCGCGATCGGGAAGCCCAGCGTGACGCTGATCTTCACGTTGTC
>Ga0307412_10001989_pt1 | contig 11318 bp, 10 predicted proteins | sample DK1Cmetagenome_3_FD_203823 | JGI IMG/M metagenome (GOLD analysis project Ga0307412, IMG submission 203823) | Maize rhizosphere microbial communities from greenhouse at UC Davis, California, United States - DK15-C-1 | ecosystem: Host-associated > Plants > Roots > Rhizosphere > Soil | place: USA...
TTTCTATATGAAGAAGTCACTTTTAGGATTTCTTCAGTTTTAATTTTTAAATCTAATAAAATTTCGTTTTGAACATAATTGAGTTCTTCCAGCATTTCAATCCAAAATAAGGTTTCGTCTGTTTCTTCTATGACAATGGATATTTTAGAAAATCTTTCTGCCTTTGATCTAGCTCTACACATCGCTCTATAGTTAGCTGCCATTGATGTGGACGAACGATATATTTGTTTTCTGATTACAGAGAACGCTTCTTGATAGGGGAGTTTAGATAATTCCTGAATAATTGTAACAGCTAATTGCTTCGTTTTGGAAGAGAAAAGTTTGTTATAATCGACACTATCCATCATTTATCATTTATGAATTATCATTTATTTTTAATAGAAACGCAAATTCCAATGCATCTTCTTTTAATGATTCAAATCTTCCGCTTGCACCTCCGTGTCCGGCGCTCATATCTGTCTTGAAAATCAGAAGATTATTATCTGTTTTTAATTCTCTTAATTTTGCCGTCCATTTTGCCGGCTCCCAATATTGAACTTGTGAGTCGTGCAGACCTGTTGTTATCAGCATATGAGGATAATCTTTCGCTTCTACGTTGTCGTACGGCGAATATTCTTTCATGTATTGATAATATTCTTTGTCGTTCGGATTTCCCCATTCGTCGTATTCTCCGGTTGTCAAAGGAATTGTTTCATCCAACATGGTTGTAACAACATCTACAAAAGGAACCTGCGCTACAATCGCGTTGAACAGAGTCGGTTCATAATTAATAACGGCTCCAACCAACAATCCTCCTGCGCTTCCACCCATTGCATAAAGGTGTTTTGATGAGGTGTAATTTTCTTTAATTAAATGTTTTCCGGCATCAATAAAATCGAAGAATGTATTTTTCTTAAACAACATTTTTCCGTTTTCATACCATTCTCTTCCCAAATATTCTCCACCACGAATATGCGCGATCGCATAAATGAAACCTCTGTCTAAAATCGACAGTCTTACATTTGAAAAACTGGCATCAACGGTGTGTCCGTAACTTCCATAACCGTATAAAAGTAGAGGTGTATCAGCAGATTTTTTAGTGTCTTTATGATAAACCAAAGAAATGGGGACTTTTGCTTTTCCATCTCTTGAGTCTGCCCAAATTCTTTCGGAAATATAATTTTCAGGTAAAAAATTTCCACCCAAAACCTCTTGTTGCTTTAAAAGTTTGGTTGTTTTTTCTTTTAAATTGTATTCATAAGTTGAACTTGGCTGTGTCAAAGAAGTATAACCATAACGTAAGACTTCTGTGTCAAACTCCAAATTTACGCCAATATAAGCCGTATAAGTAGGATCCGAAAAAGGCAGATAATAAGATTCCTGAGTTTTTTCATCGATAATTTTTATCTGTAATAATCCTTCTTCTCTCTCTTCAAGCACAAGATAATGTTTAAAAATCTCAAAACCTTCCAGCAAAACTTCCGGGCGGTGCGGGATTACATCTACCCAGTTTTCCATTCCGCAATTGTTGATCTTAGCTTTTACAATTTTGAAATTAAAGGCGTCGCCGGCATTGGTGATGATATAAAATTCATCTTCGTAATGTTCCACAGAATATTCAAGATCGTCGATTCTTGGCTGAATGATTTTCCATTCTGCAAAAACGTTGTCAGAGGGGATAAATCTATGTTCGTCGGAAATCGTGCTTGAGCTTGCAATGAAAATATATTCTAAAGATTTTGTCTTAAAAACATTCACATCAAAAGTCTCATCTTCCTCATGGAAAATTAAAACATCTTCTGATGGCTCGGTTCCCAATTTATGCCTGTACACCTGGAAAGCACGCAAACTTTCATCTTTTCTAATGTAGAAAACGTGTTCGTTATCGTTTGCCCAAACTGCTTTTCCGGTTGTATTTTCAATCTTGTCTGAAAGAATTTCTCCTGTTTTTAAATTTTTGAAATTAATGGAGTAAATCCTTCTTCCGACATTGTCTGATGAGAAAGAAGCCAATTCGTTATTCGGGCTTACGGCAACGCTTCCGACCTCAAAAAAAGTCTCGCCTTCTGCCAGAATATTGACATCAAGCAAAATTTCTTCTTCATTGTCTAAACTTGTATGTTTTCTACAGAAAATAGGATATTCTTTTCCATCTTCGTAACGAACGATGTACCAGTATCCGTTGAAGAAATAGGGTAAAGATTCGTCGTCTTTTTTGTAACGGGCTTTCATTTCTTCGAAAAGCTCCTCCTGAAGCGGTTCGGTATCCTTCATTATAAATTCTTCGTACGCATTTTCTTCTTCAAGATATTGTATGACTTCGGGATTTTCTCTTTCGTTAAGCCAGAAATAATTGTCGATTCTTTTATCTCCGTGTATTTCCAGTACTTTTTCTATTTTTTTTGCTTGTGGAGCTTTCATCCGAATATTTTAATTTTTTTATTTGATCGGATGGAACGTCCTTATAAATCTTCTCTTTTTGAAGAATATTCTGCATGGACGTTTCATTCAATGTTAATTCTTGTTCAAATTTAATTATATTTATTTTGTATAAACAATTGATAATTAATTTGTGTTATTTTTAAAATTTTCAATAACTCAAAACTTGTGTTTATTTAAAAGATAGAAAATAATAAAATTCGTGGTTCAAATATAAAATAAAAAGAGTAGGTATTATAATATACCTACTCCTCATCTTGAAATGTTTCAAGATTAATTGTATAAATTAAAATTTTATTCTCTGTTTTTATCACTAATCAACAGAGAATATTTTTTCATTTTATTGGTTTAATGTTGCTCCTATTGAAATCTGTATATGGATAATCTTTGGATTTGATCGCCTGATAATGTACAATATTTACCACCTCCGTAATCAGGGGAATAATCTACAGATATTTTATCACCTGCCTGCAGGCTTATGGTCGTAAACTGGTTACTATTAAAAAGGCCGTTAGACTGGATAAGATCTGCTGTGTTTATGGTACTGCCATTTCGTAGTGTTCTGATAAATCCTTTACTTCCATCAGTAACATTGCAGTTTCCCATCAAAACGGTCATAGCAATTTGATAAGTGCCTGCTACAGGAGCTGTATAGGTCTGTGTAGACGGGTTCCACGACCCGGGATCATTAATTACATCGGTAAAGCCTCCCTGTACAGCAGAGTTAGAAAAATAAGCTAATTTAAACCCGCCTGTTGAAGCGGTATTAAACTGTGTACCTGTTCCTCTGACAAGTAAAATTAATTGAGAAGTCGGTAAATTTTTTGCTACCAGCCCAACCCAGACTGTTCCGTCAAAATAATAAGAACCCGGTGATTTAACATTTATGGTCTGTCCTGTCGGAGATGAGTCCGCCGCAGTTACATATACCATAGCACCTGTTTGAGATGCTGTATATGTTTTGGCTCTTAGTTGGTTTCCCGTAACCCTTGGAGGAATAACCCCATCTAAACTGGAAGCTACTGTAGGGCTGCCTACCACGTCTAGTGTAGCCGCAGGGTTGGCTGTAGCAATCCCAACATTTCCGTTAGAATGAATACGCATTCTCTCTCCGGTACCTGCTCCTCCAAACCCCGTCCAAAACCCTAATGTACCATTGGTGGTCGCATTGGGTCCCCAAGATAAAATTCTTGTACCATCACTTCCGTAATCAATAGTACCTGCAGAAGTTTTATCAGTGAGTGCCGCTCTTCTATAGGTTATAGCTCCGTCTACATCCAATGTCTCAACAGGTGTAATAGTTCCAATCCCTACTCTATCATAAGCAGCGTCTACAGAAAATGTACCGTCATCCACAGAAAATGCATTGGAAGCTGTTGCTGTGAATGCAAGAGTTTTGTCTGCCTGTGTTACAATCCTGTTGTCTTGTAATGTGCCATCTGAATTATAAATATTTAAATTGCCTGCAGAAGAATTTAATTTGGTCCATACTGTCCCGTTGTAATAGTAATAGCCTACAGCATCTATATTAACTGCATTTCCTCCTGTTGTCCCTGTAGCAATGCTGTTGACATAGATTAAGGTAGAAGTGGGAATACCCGTCATACTTTGCGCTCTCTGCCGGTCAACTCTGGGTATCAAGAGCCCATCTACGCTGGTTGCAGTTCCCGCAGCATTTTTGGCTGTTATATCTAAAGTGGCAGCAGGAGAAGTATTATTAATGCTAACTTGAGAAAAAGCTAATGATGAGAACATGAAAGCACCAATAATCATTACATTTTTTTTCATTTTCTAAAATTTTTGTTTTGATGGCGCAATTTTAACCAGAATTATAGCAAAGTCAAAAAAAACGGGGATACCAAATATGTACCGATTTTTGTAAGTGTCTGAATTTCAGATTTAATTCGTTTCAGGTTTGTTAACATTCCTTATTTAGAATAACAAATTTTTCAGATTAATAGGGTTATTCTTTAAGCATATAAATACATAATAAATGATCTATAAAACAATAACTGGTCATAAAATATTAACTATTTACCTTTTTAAAAATTTTACCGGGAATATAAAATTCTAACCTTAGAAATCTATTATAAATAGTCTTTGAGTCTGTTATTCCTGGATAATATTTATCATGATCATAAAAAAGCCGGCTTTTCATAAATTGAAAAGCCGGTTGTTTTATATAGAATATTAATACTACTTGTGCAGCGTTTTAATGTATTTTTCAAGTGCCATTGTCATAGACGGTGTTTCCTTTGTAGGAGCCATTAAATCGACTCTTAATCCGGCTTCTTCCGCAGCGGCTAAGGTAGTGTTTCCGAAAACGGCAATTTTGGTTTCATCCTGTTTAAAATCCGGGAAATTCTGTTGTAAAGACTTAATTCCTTGCGGGCTGAAGAAGATCAACATGTCATAATCTTTCACATTAATATCTGTCAGATCACTGCAAACTGTTCTGTACATGATTGCTCTTGTCCATTCAATATTTGCTGTATCCAAGGTTTTTACAATATCCGGACTTAAGACATCTGATGAAGGCAAAAGATATTTCTCTGTCGGGAATTTCTTGAAAAGAGGAGCAAGGTCTGAGAAGTTTTTCTCCCCAAAACTGATTTTTCTCTTTCTATATACAATATGCTTCTGAAGATAATTGGCAATAGCTTCAGACTGACATATATATCTCATGGTATCAGGAACCGCAAAACGCAATTCTTCAGCTAATCTGAAATAATGATCAATCGCGTTCTTACTGGTAAAAATTATACCCGTATACTGCGTCAGATCGATCTTTTGTGTTCTAAGTTCCTTATTGTCAACTCCTTCGACGTGGATAAAAGGACGGAAATCAATCTTTATTTTTTCCTTCTTCGCTATATCCAAATATGGAGAAGATTCACTTGGTGCTGGTTGAGAAACCAATATAGACTTTATTCTCATCATTGACTTTATTAAAAAAATAACAATTTCCAAAGCAACAATAAAGGTGCGATTTGGAGGGTGCAAATATACAAAAATTTATAATACCATTTTTCAGGTAAGACATTGTTTCTGTGAAATAAATAGAAAAAAACCTTGAAAATGAATACAAAAGAGAAGAAGTATAAATAGTACAAAAATATTTTATTTCTGTCGACCGGGAAATAATACTGGGTTACACATAAAATTATTAATAAAAATGACAAGACGAAATAAAATTTTGTAGAGGTAAAGTAGAAAATTGACCATTTTTTTCCGTCTCCTATACTTTGATAAAATAAAAAGCCTAAACTTGATTTTAGCAGGTAAAAAAATACAACCGCAACCAAAGTATAACCAAATTTGTTGAGTTGAAACCCCGCAATTTGTAAATCTGCGATATATTTCGGCACAATCGGGATGTATTGCGAAATTAGCACCGACAAAGTTAGCACCATCACACAGGAAGTAATGATCCAGCTTGGCAGGTTATTACTCGCATCAAAATATTTCTGAAGCAAAAAGTCTCTCAGGTTGGCGTCTCTTTCTATGACATTCATCATGAAAATAAATAAAAAGATACAGCCCAGCAATATAAAGATTACCCAATCGTTGTTCTCAGGTATTCTTATATGATTTATAAAATTTTGTGATAATGGCAAAGGAATGTTTTTTGCAAAATTATAGATTATTTTGTATAAAATAAAAAGGTTAAATAAACTATCTTTGCAAATTGAAATGAAAAAACTCGTCATAATCCCGACTTATAACGAAAAGGAAAATATTGAAAATATTATTTCCGCTGTTTTTGCATTGGAAGAAGGCTTTCATATTTTGGTGGTGGATGATTCATCTCCGGATGGTACGGCGGAGGTGGTGAGAGATTTGCAGAAGAAATTTCCACATACGTTACATATGTCTGTAAGGCATATCAAAGATGGTTTGGGAAAAGCATATATTCATGGTTTTAAATGGGCAATTCAAAACAATTATGACTACATTTTTGAGATGGATGCCGATTTTTCTCACAATCCGAATGATCTTCCTAAACTTTTTGAGGCTTGCCAGAATGCAGATATGGCGATAGGTTCCCGCTACTCAAAAGGGGTAAATGTGGTGAACTGGCCGATGGGAAGGGTTTTACTTTCCTATTTTGCATCAAAATATGTGAGGTTTGTTTTAGGACTTCCGATTCATGATACAACGGCAGGTTTTGTCTGTTTTTCAAGAAAAGTATTGGAAGAAATTGGCTTGGATAATGTAAGATTAAAAGGTTATGGCTTTCAGATCGAAATGAAATTCAGGGCTTTTAAAAAAGGCTTTAAAATTATAGAAGTTCCTATTATTTTTACCAACAGAATTTTAGGAGAAAGCAAAATGAACGGCGGAATCATTCATGAAGCTGTTTTTGGAGTGTTAAATTTAAAATGGAAATCAATAATCAATAAATTATGAAAAAACTGATCGGCTTTTTCGTGTTGATATTTTTGTTTTCTTGTGGCGATTATATTGAGAAGCCCAAAAATCTCGTATCTAAAAATGATATGGCAGAGATTCTTGCAGATATGGCGATCAATGATCAGGCAACTTTCATGTTTCAGAACAAAAATCTTGAAGCAGGAACAAGATATATTCTTAAACAGTATAATGTAAAATCCGGTGATTTTATAGAAAGTTTCAGATATTATGTGACCAAGAAACAAATGAATAGTATTGCAGAAGATGCACAAAAAATATTGTTAGAAAAAGATCCGAAAGCGGACAAATATATAAAGGATAAATTAAAAAACTCCGGAAATGTACCGCCTTTTGCCAGATAATTTATGATGCAAAGATTTTTTAATATAGAAAAAACCTCGGAAGGAAAGGCAAGAGCTGGTGAAATTACCACAGATCACGGTAAGATCCAGACTCCTATTTTTATGCCTGTAGGAACTGTTGCGAGTGTAAAGACAGTTCACCAAAGAGAATTAAAAGAAGACATAAAAGCCCAGATTATTTTGGGCAATACCTATCACTTATACCTTCGTCCGGGAATGGAAACGATGCAGGATGCGGGAGGTTTACATAAATTCATGAACTGGGATCTTCCTATTCTTACGGATTCGGGAGGTTTTCAGGTTTTCTCACTGGCAAGCAGCCGGAAAATGTCTGAAGAAGGTGCGAGATTCAAATCTCATATCGACGGAAGCTATCATATGTTCAGCCCCGAAAAATCAATGGAAATCCAGAGACAGATCGGTGCCGATATTTTCATGGCTTTTGACGAGTGTGTCGCTTATCCTTGCGATTACAATCAGGTTAAATCTTCAATGGAAATGACCCATCGCTGGTTAAAAAGATGTATCGACTGGAATGAAAAAAATCCTGAATTATATGGTTATAAGCAAACATTTTTCCCTATCGTTCAAGGTTCGACGTATTCGGATTTAAGAAAAATTTCTGCTGAAGTGATTTCTGAAGCCGGAGCTGAAGGAAATGCCATCGGAGGACTTTCCGTCGGTGAGCCCGAAGAAGAAATGTACAGAATCACCGATGAGGTTACCGATATTTTACCAAAAGAAAAGCCGAGGTATTTAATGGGAGTCGGTACTCCGTGGAATATTCTGGAATCCATTGGTCTGGGAATTGATATGATGGATTGTGTAATGCCGACGAGAAATGCCAGAAACGCAATGCTTTTCACCTGGCAAGGTGTTATGAATATGAAAAACGAAAAGTGGAAAAAAGATTTTTCTCCTTTGGACGAATTTGGAACGAGTTTCGTAGACAGAGAATATTCGAAAGCGTATCTTCGCCACTTATTTGTGTCTAAAGAATATTTGGCTAAACAAATAGCGTCGATTCATAATTTGGCGTTCTATTTAGATTTGGTAAAAGTGGCAAGAGAACATATTATTGCAGGAGATTTCTATCAATGGAAAAACTCTGTAGTTCCGGTTCTCAGACAAAGACTTTAAAATATTAATTATGCTAAAAATTATAGACAGATATATTATCAAAAAGTATCTTGGAACTTTCAGTTTCATGTTGATTTTGTTGTCTATAGTGGTTTTGGTGATCGATGTTCAGCAGAAAATTCCCAGAATTGAAAATGCTCAGGCCATAGATCCAAAATTGAATCTTTCTTACTTTTTACTTCACTTTTATCCGTTTTGGATTATCAACCTGGTGGTAACTTTTCTTTCTATTTTGGTGTTTATTTCGGTGATTTATTTCACTTCCAGACTGGCAAATAATACGGAGATCGTTGCCATTATCAGCAGTGGCGCAAGTTTTCATAGATTTGCAAGGCCGTATCTTATTACATCGTTATTTATTGCAGCTATATCGCTAGTTGTCAACCACTTTGTTCTTCCTTGGGCTAATATTAAGAAAAATGAGCTTGAAGCCTATACTTATAATGCCACCAATAAGGAAAAGGTTTTAGGAACAGCTCCCGTTTCCGCACAATTGAGCAGAACGGAGTATATTTTTATCAATTCCTGGAATAAAAGAGAAAAACGAGGTTCCGGTTTTGTCTTCCAAAAGTTTGATAAAAATAGAAAACTTATCTATGAGCTTAAATCTTCTGATGTGTATTGGGATGGCAAGAAAAAACAATTTGTTTTAAATAATTATCTTGAAAAAACCGTCAATAAAGACGATACGGAAAAGCTCGGAAATAATTATGAATTAAGAAAAAGCTACGGCCACGCTCCGGAAGAGCTTTTCCCTAATGAGCTTTTAGGTCAAAATAAAACAACTCCCGAGCTTTTAAAATTCATCCAAAGAGAAAAAGAAAAGGGGAACAGTAATTTGAATACACACCTTAACGAACTTTATCAAAGGACTTCAATGCCCGTTTCGATCGTTATTCTGACGTTTTTGGCGCTTTCACTTTCTTCGCAAAAGAAAAGAGGAGGATTAGGAATAAATCTCGCAATTGGTATTTCAATGGCATTTATTTTTGTGTTTTCATTTGAAGCTTTAAAAGTAGTTTCAGAGAACAAAAGTATGTCTCCGGGCTTAGCCATGTGGTTCCCGAATCTTGTATTTCTGCCGCTTGCAGTGTATTTGTATTGGAAAAGAGCCAATCAGTAAAGGAGCTTTATTTCCTTGTGATAAAAGGATTTCATTCCGTCTTCTAGTTCGATCCAGATTTCTCCTTTTTCATCGGCGTATTTTATAATGCCATTTTGTCTTTCTTTTTCAATTTCAAAAACAGAAATTTCATCTTTACGAAACAGATTTTGATTAAACAGATTCATGATTTCCTCACCAGACGGAATATTTTTCAGTTTTTCAATAAAAAATTCATGCAGGTTTTCTGTAAAAGAAACAAGATCAAACTTTTTTCCGGTTTGCGTTAAAAGTGAGCCGGCATTAGAAACTTCATCAAAATTTCCCTGTAAAATATTAATTCCGCACCCAATGATGAAATAATTATTCTGATTAATTTTTTTCTTTTCTATTAAAATTCCGGCGATTTTTTTATTTTTAAGGATAATATCATTCGGCCATTTTATTTTTACTGCATTTCCAGTCAGATTGGCAAGATAATCGCGGATGATGATTGCGGTATAATAATTGAACAGAAAATCAGAGCAATTAAAGTTATCAATCTTTGCAGCTAATGTATAAGCTAAATTTTTTTCGGCAAGCGAAGACCACACATTTCCATACTGGCCGCGACCTTTAGTTTGGTTAAAAGTATGCAAGCCGGTAAAATCTGAATTTCCGTAAGGTAAAAAGCGAGATATTTCGTCATTAGTAGAAGAGCATTCTTTTAAATAAAATAGTTGACTCATTTAAGAAAACTTTAAGACTTTTAAAAGGGTAAAAATAAGGCTAAAGTAAAGAAAAAACAATAAATTTGCAGATTATAGATATTTTAATGAATAAAACAGTAGAAAAGCAAGCGCTAATAGATAAAATTGTTGAGGCTATCCAAGATGTAAAAGGTGAAGATATTATGATTTTCGATCTTTCGAAAATTGAAAATTCTGTAGCGGAAACTTTTATAATTTGTAGCGGAAACTCTAATACACAGGTGTCTGCATTAGCGGGAAGTGTTGAGAAGAAAGTAAGAAACGAGCTTCAGGACAGACCCTGGCATGTAGAAGGTACCGAAAACTCGATGTGGGTTTTGGTAGATTACGTTACAGTAGTAGTGCACATTTTCCAGAAAGAAGTACGTCAATATTATGATATTGAGGAACTTTGGGGAGATGCAGCAATTACAAAAATTGAAAATGAAATTTAAATTTTAAAAAGTATAAATGAACAATAAAGGATTTAACTGGTTTTTTCCGATTGCGATCATAGCACTTTTGCTATTTTTTATTCCTAATTTTTTAGGAGATAATAATGCAAAGTCTATTGATGAAGATAGTTTCTTCAAGGTCATGCAGGCGGGGAAAGTTCAGAATGTTTTGATATATAAAGACACAGAGAAGGCTGATGTATTTCTTACAAAAGCTGCAAAAACGGAAATGGTAAAAGCTACCAAAGAAAATGATCCGCTTTCTGCATTCTCAATGGCTCCAAAAGCAGATTATTCTGTAAAATATGGAGACTTACAGCTTTTTCTTCAAAAATTCGATAAAATAAAAGCAGAAAATGCCAATATTAAAACATCTAAAGATTATGGTGCGGGTAAAAGCCCATTTGCCGATATTTTAGTTTCAGCATTGATATGGATTGCTATTTTAGGATTGTTCTATTTCCTTCTTTTCAGAAAGATGGGCGGTGGCGGAGGTCCTGGCGGACAAATTTTCTCTATCGGAAAATCTAAAGCAAAACTTTTCGACGAAAAAGAAAAAATTCAGGTAACATTTAAAGATGTTGCAGGTTTGGAAGGAGCAAAAGAAGAAGTTCAGGAGGTAGTAGATTTCTTGAAAAACTCTGAAAAATATACAAAATTAGGAGGTAAAATTCCTAAAGGGGTTCTTTTGGTAGGCCCT
>Ga0307412_10001991_pt1 | contig 11314 bp, 7 predicted proteins | sample DK1Cmetagenome_3_FD_203823 | JGI IMG/M metagenome (GOLD analysis project Ga0307412, IMG submission 203823) | Maize rhizosphere microbial communities from greenhouse at UC Davis, California, United States - DK15-C-1 | ecosystem: Host-associated > Plants > Roots > Rhizosphere > Soil | place: USA...
CTCGTCGAGAAATTGGGCTGGATGTGCAGTCCATGCCCGTGCAGGTTCGTCAGGTTGAAATCGTGGCACGAGTGCGCCCCGTGGCCCATCATGCTGGCGATCTCGCGAAAGTCGCTCCTCGTGAACTCATTGACGAGGTTCACGCGCACCCTGCGATCCTGACCCTTGGGGATGCGGATGGTGGGGCCGCTCGTCATTCCGTTGTAGGCGCGGAGGCAGTAGCGCTTCCCGCCGATCTCGACCGCGCTCGGGCCATAATGAAGCTCGCGCACGCCGTCGCTGTTCGGCAAAAGCTCGGGCGGGTCCTCGTAGTCCGGGGGCGTGCCCTGGGGCGCCTCCTCCCCGCCGCAGCCTGCGAGCACGGCAATCGAGAGCGCTTTGGCGAGGGTCGACCTTCGGGCAAGGCAAGATAGCGAGAGCATCTTCTGTCTCCTCACGCTCGAGCGGGCTTCGGGGTCCGCCTCGAGCAAGGAGCATGGTAGGGTGTCGATGCTTTCGGGGATGGCCGAAGGCGGTCAGCGCTGGCCACGATCCGGGCACCCGGGGGGGACCATGGACCTCGAAGAGCTGCGTGCGTTCATCGCCGTGATCGAGAGCGGCTCCTTTCTCGCTGCCGCGCGCTCGCTCGGCGTGTCGCGCACGACCCTGCGGCGGCACGTGGGATCGCTCGAAGCGCGCGCCGGCGTGCCGCTTCTCGAGAGCACCTCGCACGGCGTGCTCCCGACCGAAGCGGGCCAGCTCCTCGCCCAGAAGGGGCGCATGATGGTGCAGGAGGCGAGCGCGCTCTTGTCCTCGATCCGGGAGGTGGGCCGCGCGCCCGCGGGCACCTTGCGCGTGGTCTTGCCCGTGGGATTGCCGCCGCACGTGCTCACCCCGCTCTTCGCCGCGCTGCGCCGCGCCTATCCGCAGCTCTCCTTTCATTGCCGCTTCAGCAACGATCCGCTCGACGAGGCCCTCGCGAGCGTCGATATCGCCGTTCATTTCGGCGAGGAGGTCCCCCGAGGGCCCTGGATCTCGTACGTCGTCCTGCGCGTCCGCGAGTGGCTGGTCGCCGGCAGGGAGTACCTCGAACGGCGCGGCACCCCTCGAACGCTCGCCGATCTGCGGCACCACGAGCTGTTCGCCTGGCAGGCCCCGGGCGAGGACGCGCGCATCTGGCACACGCTCGACGGCGCCGCTTTCAGGGTCGAGCCGACCCTCATCGCGACGGACATCCACTTCATCCGGCATTGCTGTGTATCGGGGCTGGGCATCGGCTTGGTCCCGGACGCGCTCCTGCCCGATCCGGGGCGCGAGGCGGACGCGCTCGTCCCGGTCCTCGCCGACGTCGTGGGCAAGGAGAGGCCCGTGCGCATCAGCGTCCCGACGGCGCTCTCCGAGATCCCCAAGATCAAGGTCGTGCTCGGCCACGTGCGGGCGTTTCTGGGCGACCTCTGAGCTCGACTCCTCGGGCCAGCCGCGGCCCGGATCCGCATGGCACGGGCGATGCGAAGGCCCGGGGCATGGCGAAATCGATCCCCAAGGTCCAGAAGTACATGACCACCGCGCCCATCTCGACCGACCGCCAGGAGACCATCGCGAGCGCGCACCAGCGCATGCGCGAGCACGGTATCCGGCACCTGCCGGTGGTCGAGGGAGACAGGCTCGTGGGCATCGTCTCGCAGGGCGATCTGCACCTCATCGAGACGCTCCCGGACGTCGACGCCGAGACGGTGACGGTCGACGACGCGATGACGCCGAACCCCTACACGGTGTCGCCCGACGCGGCCCTGCACGAGGTCGTGGCGGAGATGGCCGAGCACAAGTACGGCTCGGCGCTGGTCACGCAGAACGGAAAGGTCGTCGGCGTGTTCACGACCGTCGACGCGATGCGCGCGCTCGCCGAGCTGCTCCAGGGCCGCCTGTCGAAGTGATTCAGCCCGGCGAGCGCTGGAAGTCGTACACGCTGCCGAGCCGCAGGATCTTCGTCAGCTCGTCGAGCGCGGTCATGGTCTCGCGGGCGAGGGCCGGGTCGGCGAGGTCGGCCGGCGCGAGGCGGTCGCGGTAATGCCGCTCGATCCACGCCGCGAGGTCCTTGTCGAGCGCCTCGTCGAGCAGCACGCGCGCCGAGAGCGCCCCTGCCTGCTCGTCCGTGAGCGGGATGCGCTGGCGCAGGCACGCAGGCCCGCCGCCGTTTCTCATGGATTGCCGCAGGTCCACGTAGATCACGCGCGAGACGGGGTTGTCCTCGGCGACGACGCGCTCGAGGTAGGCGCGGGCGAGGGCGTTCTCGCGGCTCTCCTCGGGCGCGAGGATCACCATCGAGCCGTCGGGCAAGGTGAGGAGCTGCGAGTTGAACGGGTAGGCGGCGATCGCGTCCGCGGCGGGCAGCTCGGCGCTCCTGGCGACGACGACGCGCAGCGCCTTGCCGAGCTTCTCGTGCAGCGCGGCGAGCAGCGTCTCGCTGTGCGTGAAGGCAAGCTCGTGCAGCAGCAGGACCGGGCCGCTGCCGACGGCGAGCACGTCGGTATGAAAACCTCCCGCGTCGATGCCGTCGGGGTGCTGCTGGACGAGCAGGGCGCTCTCGGGGGCGAGCGCGAGCAGGCGGGACAGGGCGGCGCTCGCCTCGAGCGTCTGCCGGGCGGGGAAGCGGCGGGGCGCAGGGGCGTCGCCGAACGCGCGGCGCCCCCAGGCGAACAGGTGCACGGCGGGGCGGCCTGGGACCTCGAGGCGGGTGTGGTTGGCGGCGCCCTCGTCGGCGAACTGGCCGCCGCCGGGCAGGGGCGCGTGGACGGCGAAGCGGCCCTCGTCGGCGAAGATCGCCGCGAGCACCGAGCGCGTCGTGTCGGCCTCGATGGCGCGGTGGAACATCTGCTGCAGGTTCGCGGGCACGAGGTGCAGGCGCCCATCCTGGGTGTCGCACGAGGGGGCCACGGTCGCGGCGTTGGCGGTCCACATGGCCGAGGCGCTCGAGCAGAGCCGCAGAAGGAGCGGCTCTTTCTCGGCGGCGCGGGCGATCACCTGCTCGTCGGGGCCGCTGAAGCCGAGGCGGCGCAGGGTGGCCAGGCTCGGGCGCGGGTGCGGGGGCAAGACGGCTTGCCCCACGCCGAGACCGCGCACGAGGCGCATCTTGGCGAGGCCCTCGAGGGCGGCGCCGCGCGGGTTGGCGATCTGGCCTCCGTGGGTCGAGGAGGCGAGATTCCCCGCGGACAGGCCGCTGTAGTTGTGGGAGGGACCGACGAGCCCGTCGAAGTTGTACTCACGCACGGCGGCCGAGTGTAGACGAGGCGACGCCCGGCGGCACACGGGGACGGCCTTCCCTTCCCCCCGGATGCGAGCTCGGCTATCCACGAGGGGCTGCGGCGGTGGTCCGGAGGGCGCATGGAGCGAGCGATTTTTCGCGACGAGCACGAGATGTTTCGCCAGTCCTTCCTGCGCTTCATCGAGCGGGAGGTGAAGCCCAACCAGACGCGGTGGATGGAGCAGGGCTCCGTCGATCACGAGGCGTGGCGCAAGGCGGGCGAGGCCGGCTTTCTGTGCCCGTGGCTCGAGGAGGCCCACGGCGGCCCGGGCGGCGACTTTTTGCACTCGGTGATCGTCATCGAGGAGATGGCGCGCGCCTACGACGCGGGCTTCGCCATGTCGCTGCACTCGGACGTGGTGGTGCCGTACATCCACACCTTCGGCACCGACGCGCAGAAGGCGAAGTGGCTGCCAAAATGCGCCTCCGGCGAGCTCGTGACGGCGGTCGCCATGACCGAGCCGGGCACGGGCAGCGATCTGGCGGCGATCGCCACGATGGCGCGGCGAGACGGGGACGATTACGTGCTCAACGGGGCGAAGACGTTCATCTCGAACGGCATCCTCTGCGACCTGTGCGTGGTGGCCGCGAGGACCGACCCCGACCCGGCCAACGCGCACCGGGGCATCAGCCTGTTCGTGGTGGAGGCGGGCACGCCGGGGTTCATCAAGGGCAAGAAGCTGCACAAGATGGGGATGCCGGCGCAGGACACCTCGGAGCTTGCGTTCGAGGACTGCCGCGTGCCCGTGCAAAACCGCCTCGGCGAGGAGGGCGCAGGCTTTCCGATGCTCATGCAGAAGCTGCAGCAGGAGCGGCTCGTCGTGGCGATCGGCTCGCAGGCCGCGGCCGAGCAGGTGCTCGCGGACACGATCGCGTATTGCAAGGATCGCAAGGCGTTCGGCAAGCCGATCTCGAAGTTCCAGAACACGCAGTTCAAGCTGGCCGAGTGCGCGACCAAGGTGGAGGTCGGCCGGGCGTTCCTCGACAGGCTCATCACCGAGCACGTGGCGGGCAAGTACCTCGTGAAGGAGTGCTCGATGGCCAAGCTGTGGCAGACCGAGATGCTCGGCGAGGTCGTCGACACCTGCCTGCAGTTCTTCGGCGGCTACGGCTACATGCTCGAGTACCCGGTGACGCGGGCGTACATGGATGCGAGGGTGCAGCGAATCTTCGCGGGCACGAACGAGATCATGAAGGTGATCATCGCCAAGCAGATGGGGCTCTGAAGAGCGCCTCGGGGGGGGGCAGACATGCTGAGAGGTAGGGCGGGGGCGCTCCTCTTCACGATGGTTTTCATCACGGTGGTCGTGGGGGCCGCGGGGTGGTGGTACATCCGCGGTTTGTCGGCGCACATCGAGGCGCTGTCGACGCAGAACCTGCAAGGGTCCACCTACCTGTCGACCGCCGAGCGCGGGCTGTGGGAGCTGCGCTTCGCGCTGCCGAACTACACGCTGTCGGACGTCGCGACGCGCGAGGAGATCTCGGCGAGCCACGAGCCGTTCACCGATCAGGTGAACCAGAACATGGCCGCGTTCAGCAAGCTGCCGCTCTCGGTCGAGGAGCGGCAGTTGCTCGTCGAATGGGACCGCATCTTCGGCGAGTACCTGCGCGCGCGGCCGCGCTACTTCCAGCTCCTCGACGAGGGCAAGGTCGCGGAGGCGGCCGAGTACCGCAAGCGCGCGACCTTCCCCCCGGCGGCGGCGTCCGTCCGCGTGCTCGCGTCGCTCATCGAGGTCCAGCGCATGCGCGGCAGGGAGCGGGAGCAGCAGGCCAAGGCGGAGGCGACGGCGGCGATGCAGACCACGCTCGGGCTCGCCGCGGCGGCGCTCGTGCTCGGTTTTCTGCTGAGCCGCGCGCTCGCGACGCACGTGGGCACGCAGGTGGGCTTCGCGATGCGGGTGGTCGAGAGCTCGTCGAGCGAGCTGGAGGCGAGCGCGGCCAAGCAGCTCGGGGGCGCGCGGGAGCTTTCGGAGGCGACGGCGAACGTCAGCGAGAGCCTGCGGGAGCTGCTCGGGACCGCGCGGCACATCGACGAGGCGGCGCGGAACGTCGCGGCGATGGCCGAGGAGACGCGGCAGAGCGCCAAGAGCGGCGATCTGCTCATCAAGCGGGCGCAGGAGGGGCTCGCGGGCATGCGGGCCAAGGTCGAGGACAACGCCCGGAGCATCTCGGAGCTCGGCGACAAGTCGCAGCAGATCGGCAGCATCCTCGGGCTCATCAACGAGCTGTCGGAGCAGACGAACATCCTGGCGATCAACGCGGCCATCGAGGCCGCGGGCGCGGGGGATGCGGGCAGGCGCTTCGGGGTCGTGGCCACCGAGATCCGGCGGCTCGCCGACCGCGTGGGAGACTCGGCGCGCCAGGTCCGGGACATCGTCGAGGAGATCCGCACGTCGGCCGCGAGCATGGTCGCGGCGACGGAGAACGGGATGAAGGTGGCCGACGCGAACGCGCGGCAGGTCGGCGAGGCGCTGAAGAGCTTCGAGGCGATCAACGAGCGGGTCGAGCGCACGACGATCGCGGCGCAGGACATCGAGGCGCTCACGCAGGCGCAGACGGAGGCCGCGGAGATGGCGAGCGAGATGATGGGCAACATCTCGCAGACCGCGCAGCTCACCGAGGCGAGCTCGCAGGAGACGCTCCGCACCTGCGAGCAGCTCGGGCAGCTCTCGCGGCGGCTCGGGGCGTTCGCCGGATCGGACGCCGTGGCGGCGGCGGAGCGACCACCGGCGCCCTCGCTGGGGTAGGGGGCAAGGGCGGGCTCAGCGCCCTCTTCGCAGCACGCGCGCGAGCTTCTTCGCCAGCGCGTCCGGGCTCGCCGGCGCGCTCGCCACGTCGGCCGCGCCCGCCGCGACGAGCCGGTTCATCCGCTCGGTCGACAGCCCCGCCGCGCACACGACGGCGCGGATCGAGGGCGCCGCCTTCGCGAGCGCCGCGAGCGCCGCCGCCGCGCCCTCGACGTCGCCTCCCGCGTCGATGAGGGCCACGGGCAGGCCCGTGCTCGCGATGGCCTCGATGGCGTCCATCGGCGTGAGGTGAATCTTCTGCGCCGCGAGCCCGGTGAGGCATTGCCGGTCGACGCCCGCCGCGCCGGGCAGCTTGAGCCACGCCACGCGGTGCACCCCGTCCCGCTCGGGCTCGGTGCTGCCCGCTTGCCGCCCCTTTGCGCCGTCCCATTGCGGCGCGCGCGTCCCGCGGCCCCCGAGCGGCTCGTTGCCCTTGCGCGTCGCGAGCTGCGTGGCGAGCGAGGCGGGATCGAGCGCGTCGAGCAGCCGCTGCCGCACTTCCTTCACGTCCGCGGGGCGCCGCTCGGGCTGCTTCGACAATAGCTCGAGCCTGAGCTTCTCGACGAGCTGCGGCACGGGCTCGGCCCCTTCGGGGCGCGCGAGCGGCGGCGGGGGCAGAAAGAGGTGGGCCGAGATCACCTCGATGGAGTTTCTCCCCCCGAACGGCGGCCGGCCCTGCAGGAGGGCGGTGAGCACGCAGCCGATCGAATACAGGTCCGAGCTCGGGCCCACGGCGAGCGAATGGCATTGCTCGGGGCTCATGTACTCGGGCGTGCCCGCGACGGCGTCGGGCTGCGTCAGGGTGGGCCCCGCCTCCTTCGGCACCTCCACGTGGGCGAGCCCGAAATCGAGGATCTTCACCGTCCGGCGCCCGCCGACATCGGTGAGGAAGACGTTCTCGGGCTTCAGATCCCGGTGCACGATGCCCCGGGCGTGCGCGACCTCGAAGGCGTCGAGCAATTGCAGCATGACCTCCCGCACCTCGAGGAGCGGCGGCGGCGCGGGGCGATCCTTCAGCCAGGCGTGGAGCGATTGCCCCTCGAGGTACTCCATCACGATGTAATGGAGCCCCGCGTCCTGCCCGAAATCGAGCACCCGCACCACGTTCGGGTGGGCGAGCAGCGACGCCGCGTGCGCCTCGCGCTCGAACCGGCGCACGTAATCGCGCACCATCGCGATGCGCCGGTGCAAGAGCTTCACCGCGATGGGCACGCGCAAGGACAGGTGCTCGCCGCGGTAAACCTCGCCCATCCCGCCCGCGCCAATGCAGGCGACGAGCGCGTACTTGCCGGAGAGCACGCGCCCCACGTGCGCGCCCCGCTGCTCATCCGGGCCGTCGGGCTGCACCGTCCGGCGCTGCGAGTCGCGCTCGGGGAGGGCGCTCTCGGTCGCCATCACGGTCTCTTGCCCGCCCTCCGCCGCCATTTGAATGGAGACCGGCCGCAAGCTCACGCGCGCCGCCGAGGGCACGAGGCTGTCCGGCGGCGCTGCCCCACCCTCGCGCCCCTTTTTCTCCTCGCTCATCGGCTGCCTCCAGCGTCCCTCACCCCGATCGACAAACCCGCCCCGAACGAGGGGCCCATCGCGCCATTCTCGCCGAGCCCGACCCGCGCCGAGAGCGCCGCGAACAGGATCGTCCCCGCCTCGGCGCCGAGCGTGAGCCCGCCGCGCCCCGCGACCCCCACGTCGCCCGCGTCGAGGAGCAGGTGCCCATCGACGAGCCCATACGCCCGCAGCCACGAGAGCGCGTCGTACGTCGCGCCGGCGAGCAGATACGGGTGCACGAAAGGAGCCGCGTCCTCGCCCGCGAGCCGGAACCGGCCGCCGAGGTTTCCGAGCAGGGTGATCTTGCCCATCGCCCCGCCCACGGCGCCTCCGGCCTCGAGCCGCGTGGCCGCGCCGCCCTCCGTCATCGGCAGACCGAGCCTGAGCGCCGGGCCCAGTTCGAGCTTCGAGGCCCCGAGCCGCAAGGCTCGATAACGCACCCCGAGCCACGCCGCCGCGTCCGCCCCGCCGTCGCCGAGCGGCTGCGTCACGACCTGACCGTCGATTCCAATCGGCCCGATGGAGCCGCTCGCGCGCACGCTCCCCTGCGCGAGCACGCCGTCGCGCGTCACGGCCGTGCCTGCCCCGAGCCCGAACGCGTTCGGCGCCGTGGGGCTCCACCACATCACGCCCGTCACCGCCGACGGATGCCACGGCGGGAGCGTGGGTCCGATGGGATGCGAATCCGGTCCCTTCGGCGGGGGCGGGGGCAGAGGTTTGTCAGGGATTCGCGCCTGTGCCGTCGCGAGCAAGGAGCCCCGGCCGTCGATCACGTCGACCCGCGCGTCCCCCGTTCCATCCCCCACCGCAATCGTGGCCACGTACGCCCCGCCCGGCCCGGGCGCGAGCGGCGTCGTCTCGACCCGTTCGCCAAGACGAACCCGCAGGCTCGGCTTCACCCGCGCGGGGATGTCAATGCCTTCGAGACCGAGGAACGCCGCGCTCACCGCGAGGGCTCGTTTGTCGGAATCGAACGAGGCGGTCACCTTGGCCTCGACCTTCGAATACTCGACCGGGACCTCTGCGGAGGCGCCGCTCGGGGTGCGGACGCGCAGCACCTTGGGCGCCTGCTTTAGCAGGTCGATCTCGCCCGGCGCAGAGCCGAACGGGCCGTCGTCGAGCGCGACCTCGGCCGCCTGGGTGGGCGCGAGCGCGAGCGTGCCGTAGGGGTTTGCCTTGACGCTCCCCGGCTGGAACGAGGCGCCCCCGCCGCGCAGCTCGGCCGCGAGGATCTCCACGACACGCACGGGCGAGGCGATGCCGAGGTACTCCTCGTCGTCGATCGCGCGCACCCGGACGCGGTAGCTCCCCGGCGGCATCTTCTCGGCCCGGAACGAGCGCACGTCGCCGGGCACCTCCTCGCGCACGACGAGGTCGTGGAAGTCGGCGTCGCGCGCGACCTCGAGCCGGTACGCCTTCGCCTTGGGCACCGCGCTCCAGCTCGTCGCGATGAGCCCGGCTCCCGCCGGCGCGAGCACGACGGGCGGCGTTCCTCCCTCGACCCAAGCAGGCGCGGGGGGCAGGGGGCGCGGCGGCGCGGGGGGCAGGGCGCCCTCGAAGCGCGTGCCGAAGTGCCTGGGCACGTCGATCGTCTTGCCGCCCGACGAGACCGCGGCCTTGCCGTCGAACACCGCCACCGTCGTGCGCTCGACCTTGCGCTCGACCACCGTGTCGCGCGACTCGGCCCGGACGCGGCCTCCGTCGACGACCGCGATCTCGGCCGGCTCCCCGCGCAGCGCGGACAGGCCCGCCTGCACCTCGCCCGCCTGCAGCTCGACGGTGGGCGGCACCTTGGATACGCGCGTGTTGCTCGCCGTGCCGTAGATGATGACGAGCGTGTGCTCGGCGAGGAAGACGTGCGTGTGATCGATGAACTCGATGTGCGCGCGGCCGTCCTCGAGCGTCTGGACGTTGTGGTTCTTGTAGAGCGGCGTGCCCGTGGTGATGGGCGCCCACCCGCCGCCCGAAGGCCGGCCTCGCACGTCGGGGTGCGACGATTTGAGCCTCGCGTCGGGCACGCTCGTGACCTTCGCGGGCAGGATGAGGGTCGTGCCTTCAGGGAGCGGCTTGCCCGCGACGCACGCGACGCGGTTGTACCGGCCGAGGAGCGGGACGTGCTGCACCGAGCCGTACATGACGCGGGCGATGTCGTCGCACGTCTCGCCCTTCTGCACGCCCCAGTGGAGGATGGGCTCGGCAAACCCAGGGGTCGCGTCCGCCGCACGCGCCTCGGGCGCGGCGAGGAGAAGGAGCGCAGGCGCGGTCAGGAGCGCGAAGCTCGCCCGCATCCACATCGCAAACCCGTCTCCACCTCCGACGAATACGCTCGCAAAGAGCCGCGCGTCAAGCCGGGGGCTCGGGGGTTGCCCTAGGGCACGCCCTGCCGTACCGTCGGCGTCATGCTCGCGCGTGCAGCCTGCTCCCTCGCGTGTGCGGGGGCGGCCAGCCTGCTCTCGACGCTCGCGTTCGCGCAGGCCTCCACGGCGCTCGATCGCCTCGAGCCCGCGCCCGCTGGAGACGGTTTTGTCGCCGTGCCCCGCGCGGATGTCCCCGGCGAGCTGCGCGGATCGGCGTCGTTGCTCGCGTCGTACGCGCACGCGCCGCTCACCTTGCGCACGGGCACGCCCGGAGACCCGAGCGACGTCGGCGACGTCGTGAGCTACCAGATCGCCCTGCACGTGCTCGCCGGTCTCGAGCTGTTCGGGCGCGCGAAGATTGACGTCGATGTCCCCGTCACGCTCTCGCAAGGCGGCGAATCACCGCTGCTCGGCGGCACGACGTACGCCTCTCCCGCGGGCGCCGCGATGAACGACGTGCGCCTCGGCCTGCGCGTGAACCTGCTCGGCCAGCGGGGAAACTGGCCCGCCGCGAGCCTGTCGTACGCGGTGTGGGTGCCGACGGGCGACGCGGGCGCGTACACGGGCACCGGCGAGATCCGCCACGCGCCCGCGGTCGTCGTGGGCGCCGAGCACGGGCCGGTGACGTGGAGTTTCACGATCGGCCGGCGCTTTCAGGACATGGGCGACGGCCGCGGGCTGCTCGGCGGCGAGATCCTGGGCGGCGTCGCGGGCGCTTACCGCATCCTGCCCGCGCTCACCGCCCACGCCGAGATCTTCGGCGCAACCGTCACCGGCGATGCGCCCGTCTTCAAGCGCGGCACGACGGGCCTCGAGGCAATCCTCGGCGCGCGCTACGCCGCAGGGCCCCTGTGGTTTGGCCTGGCCGCGGGCCCCGGGATCACGCGGGGCGCAGGGACGCCCTCGTTCAGGCTCCTCGCCACCGCGGGCGCCGCCTTCGGCCCGAAGGCGAGCGAGCGGCGCACGCGCGGCGGCGATGGCGACGATCGCGCATTGAGCAGCGCCGACAAACCTGCCTCGAAAACCTCGCAAAGCGCGGTTGCCTCGGCCAGACCCCCCGACGGCGACGGCGACAGCGTGCCCGACGCCGAGGACGCTTGCCCCACGCGCGTGGGCGAGGCCCGCCCCGACGCACCGCGCCGCGGCTGCCCGCCCGATCGAGACCGCGACTCCATCGCCGACGCCGACGATCGCTGCCCCGAGGACGCGGGCGTCGCGAGCGTCGATCCCGCGCGTTACGGCTGCCCGCCCGACACCGACGGCGACGGCATCGTCGACGCCGCCGACGCCTGCCCCAAGGAGCGCGGCGAGGCCAACGCGGACCCCAAGAAGAGCGGCTGCCCGAC
>Ga0307412_10001992_pt1 | contig 11311 bp, 11 predicted proteins | sample DK1Cmetagenome_3_FD_203823 | JGI IMG/M metagenome (GOLD analysis project Ga0307412, IMG submission 203823) | Maize rhizosphere microbial communities from greenhouse at UC Davis, California, United States - DK15-C-1 | ecosystem: Host-associated > Plants > Roots > Rhizosphere > Soil | place: USA...
TGGGGTGGTCGAGGCGAGCGGTCGCGACAAGGACATCAAGCCGCTCGATGGCTGGGAGCACCCCTTCGGCATCTCCAACCAGGAGAGCCCGCAGGGACCGCGCGCCAACTATCGTACGGCCGGTCTCGCCGACATGGCGATGGCGATCATCGAGGGGCGCGATGCGCGTTGCTCGCTCGATCGCACGCTGCATGGCGTCGACGTCATGACCTCGATCCTGAAGTCGGGCGAGGAAGGCCGCTTCATCGAGCTGACGACGACCTGCACGCAGCCGGCCGCACTCGGCATCGAAGAGGCGCAGGCACTTCTGAAGTGATTGGCAGTTCTGAAGGGGCAGGCGCTCTTGAAGTACGTGCCTAAAGGTCTATGGTCCGGCGCGGGCGACGAACCCGCGCCGTTTGTATATACGAGGGATGAGGACATATGAGCTGGCAACCGGCTTCCGACCGCTATTCGAAGATGAAGTATAACCGCACGGGCCGTTCCGGCCTGAAGCTGCCGGCCGTTTCGCTCGGCCTCTGGCACAATTTCGGCGGCGACACGCCGCATGACCGCAAGATCGACATGTGCCGCACGGCCTTCGATGTCGGCATCACCCATTTCGACCTCGCCAACAATTACGGCCCGCCTCCGGGCAGCGCCGAGACAGCCTTCGGCGAGATCATGCGCACCGAATTTGCCGGCCTGCGCGACGAGCTGATCATTTCGTCCAAGGCCGGCTACGACATGTGGCCGGGTCCTTACGGCGAGTGGGGCAGCCGCAAGTACATGATCGCCTCATGCGACCAGAGCCTGAAGCGCATGGGTCTCGACTATGTCGATATCTTCTACTCGCACCGTTTCGATCCGGATACGCCGCTGGAAGAGACCTGTGGCGCGCTGGACCATATCGTGCGGTCCGGCCGCGCGCTCTATGTCGGCATCTCGTCCTACAACGCGCAGCGCACCCGCGAAGCCGCCGCCATCCTCAAGGATCTCGGTACACCGTGCCTGATCCACCAGCCGAGCTATTCCATGCTCAACCGCTGGGTCGAAGACGACAAGCTGATCGATACGCTCGACGAGGTCGGCATGGGCTCGATCGTGTTCTCGCCGCTGGCGCAGGGCATGCTGACGACGAAGTATCTCGGCGGCATTCCTCAGGATAGCCGCGCTGCGCAGAACCACTTCCTCAAGAAGGACTTCATCCGTCCTCAGATCATCGACAACATCCGCAAGCTCAACGAGATCGCGGAACGCCGCGGCCAGACGCTGGCGCAGATGGCAATCGCCTGGGTGCTGCGCGGCGACCGCGTGACGTCGGCGCTGATCGGCGCCAGCCGCTCGTCGCAGATCGTCGACTGCGTCAAGGCGCTCGACAATCTGCAGTTCACTGCCGAGGAGCTCAAGGAGATCGATGGTTACGCCCGCGAGGCGGATATCAATCTCTGGGCGAAGTCCGCGGAACGCGAATAAGCTGATGCAATGAGGGAGGGAACTTTATTTGCTCCCTCATTCCTGTGCTTGTCACAGGAATCCAGCCAGCCCAAGTCCTTGGGCTGGAAAGAGTCCCTTCACCGCGCCGACGCGCGGTGGCTGGATCCCTGTGACGAGCACAGGGATGAGGGCCTGAGAGGTGGCCTTCCTGGCAGCTCACAGCAGACCAAAATCGCCATTCGGAGGAGGTGGCCCTGATGATCCGCAATCCAATCCTGCCGGGCTTCAATCCGGACCCGTCGATCTGCCGTGTCGGCGAGGATTACTACATCGCGACCTCGACCTTCGAGTGGTATCCTGGTGTGCAGATCCATCACTCGCGCGATCTGGTGAACTGGACGCTGGTGCGGCGGCCGCTGGAGCGGGCGTCGCAGCTCGACATGCGCGGCAATCCCGATAGCTGCGGCGTCTGGGCGCCCTGTCTCTCCTATGCCGACGGGCTGTTCTGGCTTGTCTATACAGACGTCAAGCGCTTCGACGGCAACTTCAAGGATGCGCATAATTACATCGTGACCTCGCCAACGATAGAGGGCGAATGGTCAGAGCCCATCTATGTGAACTCGTCGGGCTTCGACCCGTCGCTGTTTCATGACGATGACGGTCGCAAGTGGTTCCTCAACATGCAGTGGAACCACCGCACCGAGAGTTTCGGTGGTGCGCCGAAATCGCCGGCTTTCGACGGTATCCTGCTGCAGGAGTGGGATGCGGAGACGAAATCGCTGAAGGGCCCGATCCGCAACATCTTCGCGGGCAGCTCGCTCGGGCTGGTCGAGGGGCCGCATCTCTTCAAGCGCAACGGCTATTATTATCTGACCACCGCCGAGGGCGGGACGGGCTACGACCATGCGGTGACGATGGCGCGGTCGCGCGACATCGCCGGCCCCTATGAGATGCACCCGAACAAGCACCTCATCACCTCGAAGGACCACCCGGAAGCCATTTTGCAGCGGGCAGGGCATGGGCAGTATGTCGAGACACCCGACGGCCAGGTCTATCATACGCACCTCTGCGGCCGGCCTATGCCGCCGAAGCGGCGTTGCACGCTCGGCCGCGAAACCAGCCTGCAGAAATGCGTCTGGAAGGACGACGGCTGGCTCTATCTCGAAAATGGCACCACGGTGCCCGACGTCACCGTGCCGGGACTTGATGGTGCCGTGCAGGCCGAGAAGCCCATGCGCAGCGAATACGGCTTCGATGGCGGCACGCTGCCCGCCGATTTCCAATGGCTGCGTACGCCGAAGCCGGAACGGATCTTCAATCTCACGGAGCGGCCCGGTCACCTCAGGCTGATTGCCCGCGAGAGTATCGGCTCATGGTTCGAGCAGGCGCTGGTGGCGCGGCGGCAGGAGCATCACAGTTTCCGGGCCGAGACGGTCGTCGAGTTCGATCCGGATACCTACCAGCAGGTGGCCGGGCTGACGCACTACTACAACCGCCACAAGTTCCACGCGGTGGTGGTGACGCTGCACGAAAAGCTCGGGCGTTGTGTCACCATCCTGTCGTGCAACGGCGATTATCCGAACGGCCGGCTGAGCTTTCCCGTCGGCAGCGGCGAGGCGCTTCCGGCCAGCGGTCGCGTTCAGCTTTCGATGGAGATCCGCGACAACGACCTGCAGTTCTTCTGGCAGACCGAGGGCATGGGCGCTTGGCGGGCGATCGGGCCGGTGCTCGACGCCGGCGTGGTTTCAGACGAAGGCGGGCGCGGTGAGCATGGCTCGTTTACCGGCGCATTCGCCGGCGTCTTTGCCTTCGATACGTCGGGTCGGGTGAAGGTGGCCGATTTCGACTGGTTCAATTACGACGAGCTGTGAGAGGGAGCGACATCGCTCTTTTGCTGGGTGATGTCGATCTTTCTAATTTAATATATGCTTTTAAATATGTGTTTTCATTACTCAAATTTAATCAAACTTTCAGATTCGGTTCATCATTTCGGGGCTAGGTATGGGGCGTGTTCAACACGAGGAAACCCCGATGAAAAAGATGTTTGCCGTTCTTCTCTCCGCTTCTTTCCTGGCCGCGCCGCTGGTTGCTGCAACCGAAGCAAGCGCCCAAGAACATCATCGCCGCCCCGTTCACGTCGAGCGTGAAGTGCATGTCACAAAGTACAAGTGGAGCCGCGGACATCGCATGAGCCCTGCCGAGCGCCGCAACATGCGCGAAGTGCGCGATTATCGTCGCTACCGCCTGGCGCCTCCGCCGCGCGGCTATCGCTGGGTGCAGGTCAACAACGACTACCTGATGATCAACATTGCCAGCAATGTGATCTCCAACATCATTACCGGCCGCTGATCGGCCGATGTGATTTGTGCGGAAAGGGCGGCTTCGGCCGCCCTTTTTCATGTCTGTCTTTCGGGCGTATTGAGCCTCAGCCGCGCCGCCAGTTTGCCGAGAACGCCGGTGCTGGGCTTACGCTCTTCGGCATCGGGCGGCGCTGCCAGCCCTTCGATGGGCGGCAGCGGGTCGCATTCCTCGCAGACGCATTGATATCTCCTGATCGCTTGCGCCTTCATGCGGCCTGTTCTCCCCAGCGGGCGAAGGGATCGGGCATGTCGCGCCATTTCTCCGGCGTGAAGTCCTCGGCGCTGACAAGACATGCATCGAGACGCTCGCGGATCCAGGCTTCGTCCATCGGGTCGGCGCCGATGAAGACGATCTCCTGGCGGCGGTCGCCCCAGACGGGGTGTAGATAGGGACCGATTGCGGTCATGAAGCGCGGATCTTCCGGCCAGCGCTCCCTCGGCACCGCCGACCACCATGTACCCATGCGGCTTGTGCGCAGGATGGCGCCGGCCTGGCTGACCTCGCCGACATGATGCGGCCGGGTCGCGAGCCAGAAGAAGCCCTTGGCGCGCACGACGCCCGGCCAGGCGGTGTCGAAGAACCGCTGCAGTTTCGCCGGATCGAAGGGGCGCTTCTCGCGATACACGAAGGAGCGGATGCCGTATTCCTCGGTTTCCGGCACATGGTCGTTGAAGCCGTGCATCTCCTTGTACCAGAGCGGGTGGGTCTCGGCCTTGTCGATGTCGAAGAGGCCGGTGCCGAGGACCTCCTGCGGCCGAACCTTGCCGAAATCGGCCTCGATCAGCCGGGCATCCGGGTTCAGGCCGACGACGATCTGGCGGGCGGCCTGCAGCTGTTCTCTGGTGGCGGTGCCGACCTTGTTGAGGATCACGACGTCTGCGAACTCGATCTGCTCGACCAGGAGGTCGATCACTGTGCGATTGTCGCCATTGCCGGCCGTCTCGCCGCGATCGCCGAGGAAATCGGTGGAGGCGTAATCGGCGAGCAGTCCGGCGGCGTCGACCACCGTGACCATGGTATCGAGCTCGGCGACATCGGACAGGCTCATGCCGTCCTCGTCGCGGAACTCGAAAGTGGTAGCGACGGGCAGGGGCTCGGCGATCCCCGTGGATTCGATCAGCAGGTAGTCGAAGCGGTTCTGTTCCGCCAGTTGGCGGACTTCCTTCAAGAGGTCGTCGCGCAGCGTGCAGCAGATGCAGCCGTTGGTCATCTCGACCAAAGCCTCATCCGTGCGCGACAGGTTGGCGCCGCCGTCGCGCACCAGTGCTGCGTCGATATTGACCTCGCTCATGTCGTTGACGATGACGGCGACGCGCAGGCCATCGCGGTTGGCCAGTATGTGGTTCAGAAGCGTCGTCTTGCCGGCGCCGAGGAAGCCGGAGAGGACGGTGACCGGCAGTTTCCTGTTCATTGCGATCTCCAGTTAATGTTACAATATTACATTGATTGATCTGAAAAAGGCGGACTGTGTGCCCGCCTTTTCGACATGCGGTGGGGCCGGTCTCAGCTTTCGCGCGACAGGCAGTCCTTGAGATTATTGGCGATCCCGCGCATCAGCTTGAAATAGAGATCCGGGCCGGCATCGAGCGTTGCTGCTTCGGGATCGAGTACTCCGGCCTTGGCCTTGGTGCCCTCGAGCACGACATCGACCAGACGCGGCTGGAACTGCGGCTCGGCGAAGACGCAGGTTGCGCCAAGGTCCGCCACCTTCTTGTGGATCTCGGCGATCCGCTCGGCGCCGGGAATGGTTTCCGGGCTGACGGTGATGGAGCCGGCGACGCGCACCTTGTACCGGTTTTCGAAATACTGGTAGGCGTCGTGGAAGACGATGAAGGGCTTGTCCTTGACTGGTGAAACGATGCCGGAGATTTCCTTGTCGAGCGCGTCGAGCTTGGCGTTCAGCGTCTCGGCATTGGCCTGGTAGGCAAGGGCGTTGGCGGGGTCGGCGGCCACCAGCGTGGTGGTGATCTCGGCGGCCATGGCCTTGGCGTTTTCGGGGTCGAGCCAGAGATGGGTGTCGAAGGCGCCATGCCCGTGGTCATGGTCGTGGTCGTCATGTGCCTCGGCGGTGTGATCGTGATCATGACCGGCCGCTTCCTTGGCATGGTCGTGGCCGGCTTCGTGCGCGTCGCCATCATGGTCACCATGGTCGTGCGCTTCGAAGGCGCCGCCTTCGCGGAACTTTAACTTGGTCAGGCCCGGCGCCTTGTCGAGTTCGGCGACGCTGGCATCCTCTCCGAGCGCTTCCAGCGGCTTTTCCAGAAAGGCTTCCATGCCCGGGCCGACCCAGAAGACCACCTTGGCGTCCTGCAGCGCCTTGGCGTTGGAGGGCTTCATCGAATAGGTGTGTGGGGAGGCGGCGCCATCGACGATCAACTCCGGCGTGCCGACGCCCTGCATGATGGCGGAGACCAGCGAATGCACCGGCTTGATCGAGGTGACGACGACGGGGGCGTCGGCGCCGTGGGCCGTGCCGGCAATGAGGAGGGCGGGGAGGAGGGCCGGGAGTGCGAGGCCTTGTAGCGCCAGGGAAAGGCCGGTCGCGAGTTTCATGTGCATGCTCCGCTTGAATTGCATAGGTAATGTTATTACATCAATTGCGTTATGCTATAACGTGTGCGATAGCAGGGCGCAACAGCACTTTCGGAAAAATGATGCCATTACCCGCAAATTCCGAGGCGAGGCCGCTCGTTTCGCTTTCAAATGTCGGTGTCCGCAGAAACGGCCGCTGGCTGGTTCGCGGCGTCGATTTTTCCGTCTCGCGCGGCGAGATCGTGACGCTGATCGGCCCTAACGGTTCCGGCAAATCGACGACGGTAAAGACGGCGATCGGCGTTATGAAGGCCGACGAGGGCAAGGTGACGCGCGCCTCCGGTCTCAAGGTCGGCTATGTGCCGCAGAAGCTCGCCATCGACTGGACGCTGCCGCTCACCGTGCGCCGGCTGATGACGCTGACGGGGCCGCTTTCGGCAAGCGACATGAACGAGGCGCTCGATGCCGTCGGTCTCTCGCATATGATCAATGCCGAGGTGCAGCATCTTTCCGGCGGCGAATTCCAGCGGGCGCTGATGGCGCGCGCCATTGCCCGCAAGCCCGATCTGCTCGTCCTTGATGAGCCGGTGCAGGGCGTCGATTTCTCCGGAGAAATCGCGATCTACGAGCTGATCAAGACGATCCGCAACACGACGGGGTGCGGCATCCTGCTGATTTCGCACGACCTGCATGTTGTCATGGCGGCGACCGATACCGTCATCTGCCTCAACGGCCATGTCTGCTGCCGCGGCACGCCGCAGGCGGTGACGCAGAGTGCGGAATATGTGCGCCTGTTCGGCAGCCGCGCGGCGCAGTCGCTTGCCGTCTACAGTCACGATCACGATCATACGCATCTCCCTGATGGCCGCGTTCTGCATGCGGATGGTTCGGTGACAGACCATTGCCACCCTGAGGATGGCCACCACCATGGTCATGACCATGCGGGCCACGGTCATTCCGCGCACTCTCATGACCACGGACATGCGAGCCATGATCACGGGCATGCTCATCATGACCACGCCCACCATCATACGGCCGATGACGGGCACGGGCACAAGCATCCGGCGGGAGAGCGCCATGTTTGACGATTTCTTCGTTCGCGCCATCATCGCGGGAGTCGGCCTGGCGCTGACCACGGGGCCGCTCGGCTGCTTCATCATCTGGCGGCGCATGGCCTATTTCGGCGATACGATCTCGCATTCGGCGCTGCTCGGCGTGGCACTGTCGCTGCTCATGCAGTTCAACCTGACGCTCTCGGTCTTCGTCGTTGCGGCTGCCGTCTCGATCCTGCTGCTCTTGCTACAGAAGCGGCAGGCTCTCTCGGCCGATGCGCTGCTCGGCATTCTCTCACATGCGACGCTGGCGATCGGGCTGGTCATGGTCGCCTTCATGACCTGGGTGCGCATCGACCTCATCGCCTTCCTGTTCGGCGATATCCTCGCGGTTTCCAAGGCCGATATCGCCTTCATCTGGGGCGGCGGCATTCTGGTGCTTGGTGCGATCGCCTGGCTGTGGCGGCCGCTGCTTGCCTCGACCGTCAATCCCGAACTGGCCGAGGCCGAGGGGCTGAAGCCGGAGCGGGCGCGGCTGTTCTTCATGCTGCTGATGGCCGTCGTCATCGCGATTGCCATGAAGATCGTCGGCATCATGCTGATCACCTCGCTGCTGATCATTCCGGCCGCCGCTGCCCGGCGCTTTTCGTCGACGCCCGAGATCATGGCGGTGCTCGCCTCGCTGATCGGGGCGGTTGCCGTGGTCGGCGGGCTGTTCGGTTCGCTCACCTACGACACGCCGTCGGGCCCGTCGATCGTGGTCGCGGCTCTCATTCTCTTCATTCTCAGCCTGCTGCCCAAATTCGGGCGGGGCCAGGCCGCCACGGAAGGACAAGGCTCATGAGCGCACCCGCACTGACCAAGAACCAGGCGCTTGTCTTCGACGTTCTGGAAAAGGCCGACGGCCCGCTCAGCGCCTACACGATCCTCGATAAGCTACGCGACCACGGCTTTCGCGCGCCGCTGCAGGTGTACCGGGCGCTGGAGAAGCTGCTCGAATATGGCGTCGTGCACCGGCTTGAGAGCATCAACTCCTTCGTCGCCTGCGCGCATCCCGGCGAGAACTGCCACAGCCACGGCATCGTCGCCTTCGCCATCTGCGAAAGCTGCGGCCAGGTAATGGAATTCCACGACCACGAGGTCGACCATCGCCTGATGGACTGGACCAAATCCAAGAAGTTCAAGGCCGAGAAGACGACGATCGAGATTCGCGGGCTTTGCGAGGCTTGCGCGGCGTAACTAGTCGAGCCGCTTCAAATCGCGCGCGAAACGCTGCCAGTTCCCGACGTATTTCTCCGCCGAGCGCTTGAGGCCTTCGACCGCCTTGTCGTCGAGGGTGCGGATGGCGCGGGCGGGGGAGCCGACGATCAGGGAGTTGTCGGGGAATTCCTTGCCCTCAGTCACCAGCGCATTAGCGCCGACGAGGCAGTTGTTGCCGATCTTCGCGCCGTTCAGCACTGTGGCGCCCATGCCAACAAGCGAATTGTTTCCGATTGAGCAGCCATGGACAATCGCATGATGACCGATGGTGCAGCCTTCGCCGATCGTGACGGGATAACCGGGATCGGTGTGCAGCATGGCGCCTTCCTGGATATTCGTCGCCGCGCCGACCGTGATCGGCTCGTTGTCCCCACGCAGCACCGCGCCGAACCAGACGCCGACGTCACTGCCGAGCGTCACCTTGCCGATCACATGCGCATCGGGCGCGATCCAGTATGTGCCGGATGGCGGCAGATGCGGGGCGTCACCCGAGAGCGCATAGATCGGCATGGTCATTCCTCCCTAAGAGCGTTTCCGCCTTTCTTCGAAAGGCAAAAATGCTCTATCTCTTTGTTACGCAATTCCGGACGCAAAACCGCGCTGCACTTTTGCTGGAATTGCTCTAGGCGACGTCGATCGACAGCTTGGCGATGCCGTCGATGCCGCAATCGATATGGTCGCCGCGCTTGACGGCGCCGACCCCCGCAGGCGTGCCGGTCATGATCACGTCGCCGGGGGCGAGCTCGAAGAGCTTCGAGAGCTCGGCGATGATTTCAGGCACCTTCCAGATCATCTGGTTGAGATCGCCATCCTGCACGCGCTTGCCATTGAGATCGAGCCAGACGCGACCGGCATCGGGGTGGCCGAGCTGTGCGGCCGGCACGATCGCCGAGACGGGAGCGGAGTGTTCGAAGGCTTTCGCCAGTTCCCACGGGCGGCCGAGCTTCTTGGCTTCGGCCTGCAGGTCGCGGCGTGTGAAATCGATGCCGACGGCGTAGCCGTAGACGCAGTCGAGCGCGTTTTCGAGCGTGATATCCTTGCCGCCCGCCTTCAGCGCCAGCACGCATTCGACCTCGAAATGGACGTCGTTAGACAGCGGCGGGTAGGGGAAGTCCTTGCCATCGGACAAGAGATTGTCGGCGTTCTTCTGGAAGAAGAAGGGCGGCTCGCGGCTTGGGTCGTGGCCCATCTCGATGGCATGGTCGGCATAGTTGCGGCCGACGCAATAGACGCGACGCACCGGAAATCGATCGGTGGTGCCTTCGACGGGGAGGAGGACGGGCGCGGGAAGCGGAATGACGGTGCCGGCGGAAGAGGAGGTGGACATGGACGGGGATGCTCTTGCTGTTTTCGTGAGTCCGGGCATCTTAGCCGCAAAAGCGAAGCCGGGGGAAGCGGGGAAGACCTCAATCGCTTGTGAGCCAAAACCCTCTCTGGCCTGCCGGCCTGCCGGGGCCGAGCCAACGGTCTCGACCCGCGCTTTGCGCCCCCACAAGTGGGGAGAGGACCCGTGGCAACCGCCTGCCTCAATTGAGGTTCGACAGCGCGGCCGGGTTAAGCCCTCCCCCTTGTGGGGAGGGTGGGGAGGGGATCTTCGGCATATGCGATTGTGCATCGCGTTACGGCATTGCTGCCCTGCGTGGGGAAACTGGCGTTTTCGCGCGCTTTGCGCTATGAGCGCGGCATGACAACATCGCATTTCTACAAACAGGCGCTCGAAACGGGGCGGCCGGTCTTCGCCGTCGCACCTATGATCGACTGGACGGATAGGCATTGCCGTTATTTCCACCGGCAGATCAGCCGCAGCGCGCTGCTCTACACGGAAATGGTCGTGGCCGACGCGATCACCCATGGGCCGCGCGAGCGGTTGCTGTCCTTCGACGCCGCCGAGCATCCGGTGGCTTTGCAGCTTGGCGGGTCCGATCCGGAGAAGCTTGTGAAGGCGGTGGAGATCGCGGCGCCTTACGGCTACGACGAGATCAACCTCAATGTCGGCTGTCCCTCGGATCGGGTGCAATCCGGTACCTTCGGGGCCTGCCTGATGCTGACGCCTGAGGTCGTGGCGGATTGCATCCGGGCGATGAAGAAGGTGTCCTCGGTGCCGGTTACCGTGAAGTGCCGGATCGGGGTGGACGAGCAGGAGCCGGAGAAGGCGCTGCCGGAACTCCTCGACCGGGTGCTCGATGCCGGCGCCGACGCGATTTGGATCCATGCGCGCAAGGCCTGGCTGAAGGGCTTGTCGCCGAAGGAGAACCGCGAGATCCCGCCGCTCGATTACGACATCGTCTACCGCACCAAGCAGGCGCGGCCGGATGTGTTCATCGGCATCAATGGCGGCATCCAGACGCTGGATCAGGCCGAAGAACATCTGCGGCATGTCGATGGCGTGATGCTCGGGCGGGCGGCCTATCAGAATGCCGGCGTGCTTGCCGATGTCGATCATCGCTTCTTTGGGGCGGAGGCGGAAGCCTTCGACTGGGAGCTTCTGCGCGACCGGATGATGGATTACGCGGCGCGGCATATCGCGGATGGCGGCCGGCTGCAGCAGGTGGCGCGGCATATGGTGGGGCTGTTTACCGGCCTGCCCGGGGCGCGGCGCTATCGGCAGATTCTGTCCACCGATGCGGTGAAGGCTGGGGCCGGGCCGGAGGTGATTGCGGCGGCTTTCGCGGCGGTGGATTTTTCGGGTG
>Ga0307412_10001994_pt1 | contig 11308 bp, 10 predicted proteins | sample DK1Cmetagenome_3_FD_203823 | JGI IMG/M metagenome (GOLD analysis project Ga0307412, IMG submission 203823) | Maize rhizosphere microbial communities from greenhouse at UC Davis, California, United States - DK15-C-1 | ecosystem: Host-associated > Plants > Roots > Rhizosphere > Soil | place: USA...
CGTAGGCGTTGTAGCTCCAGGCGCGGATGGCGCCGCTGGGCGAGGTGGTTTGCAGCAAGCGGCCCACGGCGTCCCATTGGTAATGGGTAATGGCGCCGTGTTCGTCCTGGCGGGTCAGCAAACGCCCGAGGGCATCGTAGGAAAAACACCGCTGGCTGCCATCGGGCAGGGTTTCTTCCACTAATTGACCAAGCGTGTTCCAGCTCAATGAATGAGCGCTACCGTCGGGGTGGCTGATGAGCCTCAGGCGCCCCTGGTCGCTGTAGTGGTAGTACGTGATGTTTCCGTCAGGATCGACCTGTCGGGTTATGTCGCCTTGCCGATTGCGGCGGTATTTCCAACTGGCTTTGCCGCGATGGACGTCGCTTACGAACCCGTTCACATGCTCGTAAATCACCGCTTCTTCGTCCGGCGCAATGACGGCTGTCAGCAAGCCGTCCTCGTCGTAGCGGTATTCGGTCACGGCGCCCAGCGGGTCTTGCTCGGCGATCAGCTGGCCCTTTTCGTTATAGGCCTTGCGATGTTGCGCGCCGTCCGGATCGGTCTTGCTGATGAGCCGGGCCTTGTCGTCGTGGGTATAGACCTCCTCACTGCCGTCGCCATGGGTAACGGTGACGCTGCCCTTGTCGTCCCAGGTATAACGGGCGTGCATTTGCGCGAAACTGGCCCAGTGACGAACGCAACGGACCTGTTTCCCCTCGTTTTCCCATTCCCAGAAAAAACTGGCGCCACCGGCTAGCTGTCGTTCGACGATGACGTGTTGCTCGTCGTACCGATAACGCTCCGTCTCGCCGCTGGCGTTGGTCGCCTCGACCAGACGATGCTGGGCGTCATAATGGTAGGTGACCAACGTCTGGACGGTCGTCCAGCACCGTTCCAGCGTGTTCTGCGCATTGAACTGTTGGTAATCGACCGCGACGATGCGACTGCCGTTGTAGCGGAAGAGCAACCCTCTCCCGGCACCGTTGTCCAGGCGCTTGATCTGCCCAAGAACGTCGCGGGTAACGCGCAGCCGGTTGCCATAACTGTCGCTGATGGCCTCCAAGGTTGCGCCATCGTTGCGCAGATGAAAGTGATAGAACGAGGGCCGTTGGCCTGCTTGAGCCACGATCAGCTCGTTGGGAGCATTGCCCAGGTAAATAGCTGCACGGGACAGACTGTTGGTAATCGTTGGGCGCTGCTTGGTCGGGCGCGGGAAGCGGATGGATCGATTTTCGTGATCGGTCCAAACGACTTCTTCACCGGTGATTTCAAGCCGATGGGCCAGCGCGTGGCTCCAGCCGTAACCCAGGCCGCAGTCGATTTCCACTGCGCTGGTTCGATACAGGCGAGTCCACTCGAACGGCAACAGGCCGTCGAGTTGGCCATCGTCGAGCGTCAACAATTCTTCGCCGGTCACCATCGAGACCGGGCATTTGTCGGTACAGGTATGGGCGACGGGCTCGGCGCTCTTGCCGGCCGGCGTGGTCGCCTGCGTTGAAGCATCGTCAACCGTCTTGCCCGCGACGAGCCTGGCGTTCCTCTTGCCGTCGATGCGCAGTTCGACCGCGCCTTTTTTCATGGGCGCCGCCGTGCCCCGCACCGCCACGGGAATGTACTGGGCGACGTACCCCATGAAGCCATTGATGACGGCGAACACGGACTGTACGAAACCGGTCACTGCATCAAGGAGGATTTCCCCGTATTTTTTCACCCGTGCCGCGAGATAAATAACGCCGGTACCCTCGGCAACCACTGTAAGAACGATTGCCAGCACGATGTCGATCACGATTCCCATGACCGCGGCGGTGGTCATCCTTGCGGCATCGCCGGCCACCTGCATCGGCGGCAGACTTGCCAACCAGATCAGCGCACAGCGCATCATCAGGAAGAGCGCAGCCTCGTCGCTGGCCAGCAGCATGGCCTTTTTCATGACCTCGGGTGTTTGTCTGGCGACTTCGATGAGCCGATCGGCCCCTTCGCCCAGCTCATCCATGAACTTCGCCGGATTTTTCAGCATGTCCAGCACCAGGCTGATGCCGTCCCACACACCCTTGATGGCTTCCCATCCACCTTCGAGAATGCCACTGCCCACCGCTATGGCCATACCGGATAAGGACAGGCTCGACCACTGCTGCCTGTACCCCGCCGGGCCTTCCCATTTATTGCGCAGGAATGTTTCCAGCTCGCCTGTCAGCCCGTCGTAGGTGCCGAACAACGCATCGATCTGGTCGGGCGTGACTTTGCTGTGCACGCGTACCTGGTAATACTTGCCGGGTACACCGTCGGTCCAACTGGCCTTTCCTTGGGCGTCGAGCCTGACTTTGCTGATGGCCCCACTGTCCACGTCGACGATTTCAACGTCGATATTGCCGATCGGGATGTCATAGACCGACTCGAATTTGCTCTCGATCAGCAAAGGCCCCTTCAGCGGGCATCTGGTTACATTCGAGTTGAAGTCGCTATCACTCACTGCCACAGTTTTTTGACTGTCACCGACCTTGACGATGCGCTCCATACCCATGAGAGACGGCAGATCACGAAGTCGGCTGAAGTCATCGGCCCGCTGCGCATACCAGGTTTGGGTCTGCTCTTGATAGCGCTTCAAACTGTCCTTGAATGTCGCAAGCTCCTCATCGACGAAGGCAACATGATCCTTCGCTGACATCAACATTGCTCCCGAGCCAGCTCGTTCAGCAGGATTTCATGAACTTTTTCCTGATTCGTTGCATGGCGTACGCAGCGGCTGACTTTCAACTTCAGATTGCTTTCGGGCCAAGCGGTAAAAAGATCCAAGTGCTCTTCTTCAAGCCACTGCATCAGATTTTCCACCCGTGCCGAAGGGTTCTGCTCCGACAGCGCATCGAGCAGATGCTTCGGCATTTCCCACCACGGCCAATCCTTCACCGCCGGCACCTTCGTCGGACCGATATCCAAGGACTTTCCGTTGATCAAATAACGCTCGAACACCGGCAACATATCCCCGGCGGCATCACCGAGGCCTTCAAGGATCGAATGAAAGAATCGCCCATCCCAAAACCGAAAAAAGACTTCGCGACCGTCCGGCATCTTCACTTGCGTCAGGCTGCGCAGGTGCGCCAACACCTCTTCTTGATCACACCGCGAAACGGCGAGCCAGCCCCAGTCGAGGCTGTCGGTTTCGGCAATCCAGGACAGGAATGCCGAGCCGGGGTCGAGCTTGGTCACGTAGGGCATGACCGGTTGCCAAGCGCCGTAGGGCGTTTCGCTCCAGATGGGTAGCAACGGATGGACTGGAACCGAGGTGCGGAGGGCTTGCAGTGCATCGGCCTCGCTCGCGGCACTGATGATCAGGTACAGATGCGCGTTTTCCCGTATCGGCTGTTGCGCCAGCCATGTCCTGGGGTCGAGGGGCGTAAACGTGGGTGCCGCCATGGGGCTCTCCTTGCCGAAAGATGTGCATTCGGGGATCTGCCCCGATGAGGGCCGCACATCTATCAAGGAATGAGCCAGGTTTCGTGAAGGCCCATGAGCCGGCGTGTTGAAGCGGGGGGGCGGGTGTCTGAAAGCGGATGATGCGGTAGGGTTGGATAAAAAGTGCTCAACAAATTGCGCGCTGCTGCGCCGTTTCTTGCGCGTTGGAAAAGCAGAATTCGTAGCCGCCCGTTGTAAAAATGACGTCGCAAATACGTCTTTCCGAGCAAAAAAATCGGACTAATGAAACGTTTTGCACCGTTTCAAACGCCACTTGAAATGCTTCAAATACTTTTTCATGGACGCAAATCCTGCACCTAATAGATTAGTCCGCTCAATGCAGTGGAGACCTATGAAAAATGATCGTTCTGAACAGGGAAGTGGGCGAAGCGCTAAGACGTGACAAATACGTCAACGTCCGCGGTGGAGACTTCAATCTCTACGGTCATTTCGGCGATTTTGTCCGGCTGACCAAAAGCTGGGAAAACATGGAGCCCGACAGTTATTACGGCCAGGCTGAGTCAGGCATGCGTTTTCGCCGCTACAGCGACTTCGAATACAACCCCACGACTCGCGAGCTCAAGCAGCTCGAACACCGGGCCTATGTCCAGTCCAAGGCCAACAACAGTTACGTCGGCGGATTGGAGCGGCACTTCCAGGATTTCTCCAACGAAGTGATCAATTCCCCGGTGATGCGCAGCCTGATCGACACAGACTTCGAGGTGTACAAGAACGTCTTGCCGCAGGAACTGCATGATGAAATCTGGCAATGCCAGATCCATCAGATCCGCATCGAGATCAAGCCGGGCAAGCAGCTGGAAATCACCCCGGAAGGCATCCATTGCGACGGCTATCCGTTCAGCGGCGTCCATTTCTGGGGCCGCAATAATGTTTGCGGCGCAGAAAGTCGTCTCTATAGCGCCCAGGAAGAGCAACTGGCGGCAACCACCTACGAGGATATCCTCGATACGACATTCTTCCTCGATCGTGACATGCGCCACTATGTGACCCCAGCGCGCAACGTCCACAGCCACGAGATGGCGTTCAGGCAGATCCTGGCGATCTCCTTCTCGCGGCCCGGGACCGCTTTTGACATTGTTCGCTGAACAGCTCGAACCCATGGACGATCCGGTGCAACAAGTCCTGTTGCGCCGAGCCATGGTCAGGGATGCCGAGCGGCTGGAGCAGTTTTTCCGCGGTTTTACCGAGGTCTCGTTCTGCGAGTGGCAGGATGCGCGATTCTTGCGCGGCGTGTTGTTGCAGGAAACCACCACGGCCTACATGGCTTTCGATGCCATGGGGGAAGTCGTCGGCGCGGTCATTGGCGGCATGCTGGGCACTCGAGGGACGATCAATCACCTGGCCGTCAGCCCGAGGCATCGCACCCAAGGCCTGGGTCAGCGCTTGGTCGAAGCGGCATCGGCGGACATGAAACGCGTGGGCGTACTGCGTATGTTCTTGTTCGTCGACGATAGCAATCTGGCTGGCAAGCGTTTCTGGGCTGCCCAGGGGTTCTGCGAGCCCCGAGGTGAAATCACTTTCGAGAGGGATCTATGAACAAGACTTCCAGCCAGCCGCTGGCGGTCGAACCACAAGCCTCGCGAACCTTTGCTGAAGCCAGTCCGGTAGTAGCGGGTTATTTCACGGTTTCGTTTGTGTTCGGTCTGATGGCGGTGAATGCCGGGCTGCCCTTGTGGCTACCGGTTGCGATGTGCCTGTTCGTCTACGCAGGTGCCTCGCAATTTGCCGCGCTGGCACTGATTTCCAGCGGTGCGTCGTTGACCACGATCGTGCTCACCACGTTCCTGATCAATGCGCGCCACATGCTCATGTCCGTCTATATGGCCAAGGCATTGCGGGCGTTGGGACTCAGTCGTTTCGAGCGTTGGTGCTACGCGGCGGGGCTCACCGACGAGTCGTTTGCCTTTCACAGCGTCAAGCTGGGCAGCGGGGCGCCGGTCAGCCTGCGCTACCTGATTGGCTTCAACCTGTTTTGCCATGCGTCGTGGGTACTTGGCGGCTTGTTGGGGGCCGTCTGCGCGCAGTACGCAGCGCACCTGATCAAGTATCAACTTGATTACGCCCTGACGGCCATGATGCTCTACGTGCTGGTTTCACTGTGCAATACGCGCAATAAACTGATCGCGGCCTTGGCCGCGGTCGCCTGCATGGGCGTGCTCAGCCTGTTGGTCAATTCGCCATTCAATGTGTTCATCGCCACGTTCGTTGGCTGCGGGGTAGGCGTATGCCTGACCAAACGTTCCTGATCCTCGTCGTTGTGTTGATGATGGCCGTGACCTTTCTGCCTCGGGCCTTGCCGCTGCAGGTGAATACGGAAAACTGGCCTCCCTTCGTCGCCCGCGCGCTGGAATACTTGCCGGTAGCGATTGTCGCCGCCATCAGCCTGACGCCGTTGTTGATCAAGGACCAACAGATACAGATCGACCGCCCAGAGTTCTACGCGGCGATTCCGACACTGCTATGTGCGTATTTCAGCCGCAACCTGTTTCTCAGTGTGGCGGTGGGCACGGCGTCGTATATCGCGCTCGGTTCGTTCCTGTAGCGTCATATCCACCACATCGTGCAGCGCCTGGTCGCTGAGCTCGGGATTGTTCACCGCCAGGCGAACTTCCAGGAAATCCTCGAAATCCGGAAAGATCGCCAGGCCGTTTCGCATCGCCGCGTCCCTGGACACCAGTCCCAGGCCGTCGAGCTGGGTGATCAGCGACAAGGTCAGCGTTTCGCTGCAGGAGTACACCATTCGCTGGCTGGGTCCGTATTCGCCGAGACCCGCGTCGAGAAAACGCAGGAAGCTGTGGGAATAGGGGCATTCGTCAGCAGGGCGGACCTGGAACTTGTCGACGAGCAAGCCAAGGGAGTCATCCTGGTTACCGCAATGGGCACCGACTACCTGCACTTGCACGTCCGGCATCGGGATACTGGTGAAGCCGCTTTGTTGCCCGATGAGGATCGCCAGGTCGAAATGCTCGTTCTTCAGTTTGCTCAGGTTCTCCATCGACTCTGCGTAACTGAACTCAAGCTGGTACTGAGGGAACACCGCGATCAGGCGATCGATCATGCGTCGATTGAAATCTGTCGGCAGCGTCGTGTTGAGCGCCACTTTAAGGCTTCGTTGCCTGGGTGCCTTGAGCGCCGCGACCTTTTCTTCCAGTTGCCGAGTGGCCACCAGGACCTGGTCCATGAAAGGCGTCAATTCAGAGCCTTGGCTCGTCAACGTCAGGCCCTTGTTCGAGCGCCGAAACAACCGAAACCCGAACTGTTCCTCAACCTTGTTCAATTGCGCTGCCAGCGCCTGCACCGTAAGGCACGACTGTTCCGCCGCGGCCGACAACGAGCCGGTCTGCATGATGCGCATGAGATTACGTAAGGTTCTGCTATCCATGAGGTAATGCCCTCTGCTTTAGTGGGCTCGCTATTATTGTGCACTCGGCCGGGTCTGGCGGTGCGATGCTGGCTATCATCAAGCACCTTGCCACGCTTGTCGCGATTTTGTGGCGAAAAGCTCCAGCAGGCGATGACTGGAGCTTATGCGGGATTCTGGTTTTTTGCTGGGTCGGCGTGTCGGACGATTCAATTCACACGGCATATCGTCGCGGTTAACCAGGCTGTATGAAGGTCAAGATTGTTCGTTTGTGAATTAAATATTAATTTCTATCCGTATCTGTACTATTCTTTAGGCGTCAATCCTTAGCAAAGGAGCCTGAAATCACATGGCGACTTCATCAATCACCCTCGGTGCACAGCAACAATTGGACTCCCCGGATGCGGGTCGAGTCGCGTTGAAGTTCTTCTTCAATCTTATGGAGCTGTGGGGCTGCAGTGTCGAGCAGCAGCGCACTTTGTTGGGCAAAGTAGGGAACACGACCTTTTACAAGTACAAGCAGTTGCCCGACAACGTACGGTTGCCGCGTGACACCCTCGAACGCATTTCATACCTCATGGGTATTCATAAAGCGTTGAGCATCATTTTCAGCAACAACCGTGACCGTGCGTATCAATGGGTCAGCAGCCCCAATGCCGCCGCGCCTTTCAATGGCCAGTCGGCGCTTTCATACATGCTGGCCGGACGGGTGGTGGATATTGCCGATGTGCGGCGATACCTCGACGGAGTGCGCGGTTGATGACGCCGCCCCTGGCGGACCCGCAATGGAAACGGGCCTATCGGATCGTCAACAGCAGCTTCCCGCCGATCACGCTGTTTGAAGATGTCCTCGACCCAGAAGACCTGGCCACCGCCTATGCCCTGGAGGCGTTGACCAATGACCGGCTCATGGAAGAAGCGGGCGTGCTGACCAGGGTTCGTCCGGAAGATCGCGTCTCCGGTCCTGGTTCGTCGCCCGTGATGGCGGCTTTTACCCACATCGGCAAAAGCAGCCGTTTCAGCGATGGCACCTTCGGGGTCTATTACGCTGCCAGCAGCCAGGAAGCGGCCATTGCCGAGACGTGCTACCACCAGGCTCGGTTCCTGGGGGCCACCAACGAACCGGATCTGGAATTGACCATGCGGACTTATATCAATCAGGTCGTCAAACCCCTGCACGACATCCGCCACGATTATCCGCACCTGCATAATCCAGACCCCACGGCCTATGGCCCGTCCCAGGTATTTGCCCGGGAACTGCGGGAAACCTTGTCCTGGGGGCTGCTGTATAACAGCGTCCGCCTGCCGGGCCACGAATGCGTCGCCGCGTTCCGGCCGCCGGCGGTGTCGATTCCGGTGCAGGGCAAGCACATCCGTTATGTCTGGAGCGCCCAGAAGCGGGAGATTTCGTTCGTGTTCGAGGTGAGCCAGGTTTGAGCGAATCCGCAACACACCTTACACGGCGAATACCCCGTGGCGAGGGAGCTTGCTCCCGCTGGGCTGCGTAGCAGTCCCCGTTTTGTGTCAACTTGCCGCGATCAACGCTTGTTCTTCCAGCCATATTTCTTGAACGAACGGATCTGTAATCGCGTAAATCCCGTGTCCGCGACGCATGATGATATTTTCGGCCACCAAGGCAATTACCACCGGTTGAATTTCTTCAATACGAACATCCCGACCCACGGCTTTTGAATATTCTCCTGCTGCGTCAGCGGAAAAAATGCCACGAGCATCCCCCGCCGCTGAGGCGATTTTATTGAAGATGGCTTGAGCCAGACTGCCCAATTGCTCAACCTTCTCAAGCTCTATATTGGCCGCAGCAGAACGCAGCGTACTGGCGATGACGGGCAAGAACAGGTCGGGTTTACCCTCTTGTTGCAATACTTGCCTAAGGGCCTTGAGCATTTCTTCCGGGCGGTTGCCAAGTGTGTCGAAAGCTTCCGTTGCGACTTTTAGTGAAGGCAATTTGTGCTGACTTACAGTCATTGCCAGGCGGTTCAACAGATACTCGACATAATCGCCCTTCAAGACGGGATAAGCCGTGGAGGTAGCGCCGGAAAAAGCCTGGTTTCGCTTTGCTGTGAGTTCGCTGACCTGTGCGCGGTGAGAGCCTGTGCCGATGAACAGAAAGTAGCCAGGGGTATTGGGACGAGGATTGATGGCGTCACGCGCGGCTTTCAGCGCGAGCAACATCTGGTTGCCGTCTTCAGAGGCGATGGCATGTTGTACCTCATCGACGATAAGCACCAAGTCTGTCTTGGCCTGATCGACAACTTCTGCGAACGCTTGCGCGAGCGTCGTGCCCCCAACATTACCGACGCCTTCAAGTTTGAACCCGAACTTCAATCCTGCCGTACCGATATCGACGTCGCCGACCCGCTTGAGCTTCTCAAGCAGGCCAGAGGCAGGCGTCTGTAATTCTTGCAGCACCTTGCGAATGGCGTCGTGCAATAAGGTGGCCGGATTGGCGAGGGTATCGCTCCAGAGGTCCACATAAATGACCAGCGCACCTTCTTTTTCAAGGGCTGGGATCAGGTCACTTCGCAAAAAAGTCGTTTTGCCGGTTCTGCGTAGCCCGGACAGAAACAGACCTGAACGCAAACCTTCGTCAAGTACGCCTGGATTGAGAAGCTGGTTGGCCATGCTTTCAGCCAGTTCAGGACGCTGGAAAATACTGCTCATGCAATTATCCTGTTTTATGGATTAGCCATAATTATTGCTGAGCCATAATTTAGCTTAAGATCTTGCGGAGGCTGGAAGCGAAACATTAGATTGCCTATCAAGCAACTGAAGGGCTGCTGCAGCCCAGCGGGAGCAAGCTCCCTCGCCACGAAGTGATCAGCCCTGATTGATCAAATCTTGAACTGCTGCACCGAAGCCTGCATCGATCCCGCCGCGTCGTTCAACTGATCCGCTGTATGCGTCAAATCGTGAATCGAGCGGGTATTTTCCCGCGATTGCTCGGCAATCGACTCCACCCGCTGGGCCATCTCATCGCTGGCTTTTGATTGCTCGGCAATGGTCTGGGAAATTTCCTCGACCACTTCCGCAGCATGACGCGCCCCCGTACGAATCTCGCTGATGGACACCCCTGCCTGCTGAGCCAGGTTCACGCCTTCATCCACTCGGCTGACACAGGCCTGCATGTTCGCCACCGCATCCCGGGCGCTGGACTGGATGCGCTCGATCATCGCGGTGATTTCCTGGGTGGATTGCGTGGTCCGCGCCGCCAGGTTGCGTACCTCATCGGCCACCACCGCAAAGCCGCGGCCTGCCTCACCGGCGCGAGCGGCTTCGATGGCAGCGTTGAGCGCCAGCAAATTGGTTTGTTCGGCGATGCTCTTGATCACCTGGATGATGGAATGAATATCCTCGGACGATGCATCCAGCGCAGTGATTTTGCTGGAGGACTGAGCGACCACCTCGGCGATCCGATTCATGCCTTCCACCACACCAAGGATTACCTGCCCTCCACTGCTCGCCAGATGCTCTGATTGCGCCGAAATCGTCCGCGCGCTGTCGGCGTGCTGATGAATCTGGCTGATGTTTGCCATCATCTGCTCCATGCTCGCCGCCATGCTGGTCGCGCTTTGGGCCTGCTGGTCGGCGCTGGACACAATCTGGCGAGCCGTATCGCCCAGGTTTCGCGACGTGCCGTGCAACTCATCGCTCTGGCTGCGGATCGTGGCGATCATCTGCCGCAGGTTGGCCTGCATCTGCTCGATCACCGCCTGCAACTGCCCCAGTTCATCATCCCCATGAGCACCCATCGAGCGCTGCAGATCACCTTGGGAAATGGCCTGGGTGTTGAGGATGATTTTATTCAGCGGCGTGAGCACAGCCTTGAGCAAACTCCACGACAGCAACGCCAACGCCACGCATGTGGCCAGCAAGGTGATGATCAGCCAGCGCTCGGAGGTATGGATGCTGTGATCTTGAAACTCGCGAGAAGATCGCGCCTGGTTCTCGATCAATTCACTGACCGCCTCGTTGCGCTCCTCCAGGGCTGAAAATGCCTTATCGAATTCAGTGCGCAACGCCCGGCCATCCTGGGCGCCGCTCAACGCCTTGGCGATGACCTGTTTTGCCGAGGCGATATAGGCCTCGGCCTGAGGCTTGAGCTCGGCGATGGTCTGGGAAATCGTCCCAGGCAAGCGGGCCTCGGCGTTCTCGGCGATGACCTTGCGCATCCGTTGCGAATGCTCGTCGAACGCCTCGGTCACTTCCTTAGCGCCTTCGGCATCACCTGGCGCCAACAGCAAGGCAGCCAACACATCGCCACGAATGGCGTCGTGCATCATGTCTGCCTCCATGTGCTTGCGCATGGCCGAAATGCTGGTCTCGTTCTGCGCCAAGGCCTCGGTCATGGCGTGATAACCCCAAAGCCCAATCCCGCCCAGCAACAGCGCAAAAAACAGGCTGACCAACCCCGAACCTACAACCTTGGTGCGGATTTTCATCGCTTGCTGCTCCTGGAGCGGGGATGTTTGGGGA
>Ga0307412_10001995_pt1 | contig 11307 bp, 7 predicted proteins | sample DK1Cmetagenome_3_FD_203823 | JGI IMG/M metagenome (GOLD analysis project Ga0307412, IMG submission 203823) | Maize rhizosphere microbial communities from greenhouse at UC Davis, California, United States - DK15-C-1 | ecosystem: Host-associated > Plants > Roots > Rhizosphere > Soil | place: USA...
GCCTTGTCGGCGAGCATCTCCTGAGTCCAACCGAGAAGCACGCGAGCGGCTCGCACCTGGCGGGAAGTGATCATGCATGATCACCTCCACAACGGGCACGGCATTCGCCATGAAAACGACTATTATGGTCGTCTTACGCTATTGGGAAGATACTATTGGCGAGCCGGGCGTAGCCCGGCGAGCCGCCCCGGAGGTCAAACCGTGGCGCGGCCGTTTAACCAGGCGGGGCCCACTGAAGTGGGGGCGGTGCTCGCGGCCCCACATAGCGACGGCTATTATCGGGTCTTCAGTCGCTGCATTCCTTCAGCCAGCGTCCAGAGCGCGCGGTTGAGCGTCACGTTCTGGTCGATGCCGTTGATGGCGCGGGTCTGGCTGCGGCGGATACGGCCCTCGGCATTGCGTTTGCGGCCATGCAAGCCGCCCCGAACGACATTCTCCTGAATTAAGTTGAAGGTGGTCCATAGGCTGCGGTCGGTATCCTCGCGGCGGCGAGGCTCGATGATCTGTTCCGGCGTCACCGGGCTTTCGTCCTCGCCGTAGCGGGCGACAAGGCTGACTTCGCCAAACAACCGGCGCTCGTCTTCCGAAAGCTGAACCTCCTTCATCGTCTCGCTGGCGTCGATCAGCCGGGGGAAGTCCTCGGCGACGGTGTAAACGCCTTCGATGATGTCGTGCTGGATATTGCCCTTGTGCGGCACGCGGACTTCCTCAAACCGCTCGCCTGCAATCATGCTGTTGGTGCAGACGAAGCGCAGCATCCCGGCGAACATCCGATAGGCGCTGGTCCCGTCGTGGCTGTTGACGATGATGACTTCGGCGGCCTCGGGTCTGCCGATGCCGTCATCCCGCCGAAGCCGCAGCATATGCTTCGCGTGGCCGTGGCGGCTACCGTCGCGCGGAACCGACTGAACGGCGAAAAACGGGAACCATCCTTCCCGCCGCAGTCCCTCCACAATGTCGATCGTGGGGACATAGACATAGCGTTCCGAACGACTATCGTGCGCCTCTCGGGCGAAGATGGATGGGACGTGGCGATAGAGCGCCTCGTTGTCGAGCGCCTCGCGGCCGCTGATCTGGTGGGCGTTGCGGCCGAACCGGGTTGTAAGCTGATGATACATGGCTGAACTCCTTGGGCTTGGGTTTCCGCGCAGCGGAGCGCCGCGCTGAAACCCTGCCCGTCGGCGAGACCGGGGGTGCAACCGGAACGGGCGGCTTCGCGGGGATCCTTTCGACATCGGCGCGCTCTTTTGCAGCCTCAACAGCTTGCCGCAGGCTCATGCCGCTGAAGCGCTTATCGGCATGTTTCGGCATTTTAATGAGCAGAGCCATGAACTCGCGGCAGCCTTCTCGCGTGATCTGGTCGATGGGTTTGTTTGCGCCGAAGACATCACACAGCCAGGTTCGTGTAGTCTGGTATGAAATGACGGTGCGCTTCGTCCACGCATGACGCGGGTCAGCGACATACAAATCGTATATCTCCCCAAGCGTTGGGGATGATGAATAGGGCGACGGTGCATCTGGCGGTTCGCTTGCTACAACGGCGACATCCCAATTGTCCCTGGACGATGGCATCATGATAATCGGATCGGCAATCAGTCCCAATGCCGAACGCGCCTGTTCAAATCGGGCTTCCACTTCAGCCGCTGCTCTATGGATTCTTCGTCCTGCGAGAGAATGGCTATCCGTCCTCAAAGACACCCAAATTTCAGACCGTCCGATGACCGTTTTCAATCGGTCGGGAACCCGTCTTCGATAATGATAGACAGGACCTTGCCGAACCAATCCCGCAGGACGATTGTGTAGTAGGTTTGTGTAGTAGTCATCCCGACTATTTCTCCCACATTTCTGCGGATTTCGGGACAAAGCATCGGTTCCACTGTGTAGTAAAACTGTGGAGTAAATGCTGGATTGCGACCGTGGGACACGGTCTTTTTGACGGTTTTCCGTGGTTTTTTGATGTAATGGAGCGGGCGAAGGGATTCGAACCCTCGACCCCAACCTTGGCAGGTCGCTTGGCGAGCGATCCTAGCCCCATATGATGGCGGAAGGGAAATCATCACGCCGAAGCCTTCGCCTCAATCCCCTGCCGAGCATGCGCTAGACTTCGCTGCGAACTGCTTCCGTCGCGCTTCCTTGGCGGAAGGGAGTGCTCTTTGAGCCCCCAAATGGATGCCATAACTTATTGTATTATCGTCAAAAAAATGGTGCTGCCGGTGAGGATTGAACTCACGACCTCAGCCTTACCAAGGATGCGCTCTACCACTGAGCTACGGCAGCAGGACCATTTTCGCGCCCCGAGTCAGGAAAGGCCGGGGCGGTGGAAGCGGGCCTATGGCCACAGCGCGCCTTCCTTGTCAAGGCGGCTTGCCCAAAAGCGGCGAGATTCGCTATCTGCCCTTCATGAGTAAGAATGACGCGGAACGCGAAAAGCGGCTGGCCGAGGCGCTGCGCGAAAACCTGCGGCGGCGAAAGGCGCAGGCGCGTGGAGGAAAGGCGGCTGGGCAGGATCACGCGGAGACGCGGCGGCGCGAAGATTGACGCCCCATCTGGGCTGAAGACCTCTTTCCGCTTGGGTTTTCCCGCTCCCTTTCCTATAGGCTTTTCATGACTGATGAACCCCAGAAGAACGCCTATGGCGCCGACAGCATCAAGGTCCTCAAAGGGCTGGACGCGGTGCGCAAACGTCCCGGAATGTATATTGGCGACACCGACGACGGATCGGGTCTCCACCATATGGTTTTCGAAGTCTCCGACAATGCGATCGACGAGGCGCTGGCCGGGCATTGCGACCGGATCGACATCACGCTCAACCCGGACGGGTCGGTAAGCGTCACCGACAATGGCCGCGGCATTCCGACCGGCATCCACAAGGAAGAGGGCGTGTCGGCGGCCGAGGTCATCATGACCCAGCTTCACGCGGGCGGGAAGTTCGAAAATACGTCGGACGACAATGCCTACAAGGTTTCCGGCGGCCTGCACGGCGTGGGCGTTTCGGTCGTGAACGCGCTTTCCGAATGGTTGGACCTCACCATCTGGCGGGACGGCAAGGAACATTATATGCGCTTCGCCTTTGGCGACGCGGTAGCGCCGTTGAAAATCGTGGGGGACACGGATCGCAAGGGGACACGCGTCACTTTCCTGCCGTCTCCGGCCACGTTCAAGATCACGGAATTCGATTTCGAGAAGCTGGAGCACCGGTATCGCGAACTGGCCTTCCTGAATTCGGGCGTGCGCCTGTTCCTGACCGACGCGCGGCATGAGGAGCAGAAGACGGTCGAATTTTATTATGAGGGAGGCATCGCGGCCTTCGTCAAATATCTCGATCGCAACAAGCAGCCGCTGATGCCCGAACCGATCGCCATCAATGGGCAGCGCGACGATATCGGCATCGACATCGCGCTGGAATGGAACGACAGCTATTATGAAAATGTGCTGTGCTTCACCAACAACATCCCGCAGCGGGACGGGGGCACGCACCTGGCCGCCTTCCGCGCCGCGCTGACCCGCACGCTCAACAATTATGCCGACAAGTCGGGCCTCCTGAAGAAGGAAAAGGTGTCGCTGACCGGCGACGACATGCGCGAAGGCTTGACGGCAATCGTGTCGGTGAAACTGCCCGACCCCAAATTCAGCAGCCAGACCAAGGACAAGCTGGTTTCTTCCGAAGTGCGCCAGCCGATGGAAAGCCTGATGGCCGACAAGATGGCGGAGTGGCTGGAAGAAAATCCTGCCCACGCCAAGTCGATCATCGCCAAGGTGATCGATGCGGCCGCAGCGCGCGAAGCGGCGCGCAAGGCGCGAGAGCTGACGCGGCGCAAGGGCGTGATGGACATCGCCTCCCTACCCGGCAAGCTGGCCGATTGTCAGGAACGCGATCCGGCCAAGTCAGAACTCTTTCTGGTCGAGGGCGATTCGGCAGGCGGCTCGGCCAAGCAAGGGCGCGACCGCCATTATCAGGCGATCCTGCCATTGAAGGGCAAGATCCTGAACGTCGAGCGGGCGCGTTTCGACCGGATGCTGTCCTCAAAGGAAATCGGCACGCTGATTCAGGCGATGGGCACCGGCATCCGCGACGATTTCAACATCGAAAAGCTTCGCTATCACAAGATCGTGATCATGACCGACGCCGACGTGGACGGCGCGCATATCCGCACTTTGCTGCTCACCTTCTTCTACCGGCAGATGCCCGCGATCATCGAGAACGGTCATCTCTTCATCGCCCAGCCGCCGCTCTACAAGGCGGCGCGCGGCCGCTCCGAAGTCTATCTGAAGGATGAGGCCGCACTGGATCAATATCTGGTCGATCATGGCATCGAGGCCCTGCGCCTTGATACCGCCGAGGGTTCGCGCACGGGCGAGGACCTGCGCAGCCTGGTCGATCATTCCCGCCGCATGCGCACGCTGATGCGCTATGCGCCGCGCCGTTACGATCCGGCCATCATCGAGGCGCTGGCGCTGGCCGGCGCGCTCAACCCCGACATCACGCGGGAGGGGCGCGAGGCGGCGCTCAACATTGCGACGCGCTGGATGGATCTTGCCGATAGCGAAGGCAAATGGACCGGCGCGATCAGCGAGGAAGGCGGCTATCATTTCCAGCGGTTATGGCGGGGCGTTACCGATCACCACATGATCGAAGCGACGTTCCTGGGCTCGGCCGAGGCGCGCAAGCTCCACACGCTCGCCGCCGAACAGGCCGGCAGTTATCGGACCGCCAGCCGGCTGGTCACGGCGAAGGCGGCCGCTGCCGCCGCGCAGGCTGAACCGGCCGAGGAAGGCGTGGAAACGGACGAGACGCCGAGCGTCGCATCCGCCAAGGGGACGGAAGTCACCCGGCCGTCAGAGCTGCTTGCCGCGATATTGCAGGCCGGGCGGAAGGGTCTTTCGATCCAGCGCTACAAAGGCCTTGGCGAAATGAATGCCGAGCAGCTTTGGGAGACGACCCTCGACCCCACCGCCCGCTCCATGCTGCGCGTGGAAATCGAACAGGCGGATCTGGCGGACGAAATCTTCACCCGCCTGATGGGCGATGTGGTGGAACCGCGCCGCGAGTTCATCCAGGACAATGCGCTGAGCGTCGCCAATCTGGACGTGTGATCCCCTGACTGAGGGCTTGTCCAATTTAAGTTGATCCGTTCGTCCCGAGCGCAGTCGAGGGACGTTGGCTTGGCGCAAAGTGTCTCGACTGCGCTCGACACGAACGGTTCTATCTAAAACGGAAAGCCCTAGGCCCGGACCGGTCATCCCTGATGCCGGTCCAGCCAATCCTGCAGCGTCATGTCGCTCGCCGGCGCGGTTTCTGCTTTCATATTGTTTTCCAGCATGTCGATGACCCACGCCTTGCGCCCCGGATGGGTTCCCGCCGTGGCGTCGCGCGGGAGCCACAACTCATAGTCGCGCATATGGGCGTCCGCCGCGGTAAACAGCACGCAGACGTCCGCCGCGATGCCGGTAAGGATCAGGCGGCTTACGCCAAGCCTTGGCAGCAATACCGGCAGGTTCGTCGCGTAAAATCCGGAAAAATGCGGCTTCACGACAAAATAGTCGCGCTTGCGGGGCCGCAGCTTGCGGACGATGTCCTTGCCGTTGCTGTCTGGGCGCATGCAATGTTCGACAATGCCCGCATGGTCCTCATGCCACAGGCCGTAATTGTCATTCACATAGACGACGGGAACGCCGCTCTTGGTCGCGGCTGTCCGCAACTTGGCGATGATGTTTGAAACCGGCAGCGCTTCGATCGCCATCCTGCGCCCTTCCTCCAGTTGCAGATCGTTGATCATGTCGATGATCAGCAGCGCCGTGGCGCCCGGCGCTTTTTTCCTGAGAGCGATGTCGGCCATATGGTGGCGTAACCATGGACCCGGTCCGATGTTCCGCGCGGGCGGACCGGCGGGAAGAGGACCGTCACTCTTATTGAAAATCGCGGGACTTGGGTAATATCCGCACGTTTCGCGGATGTCCGGCGCGGGGATAGAGCGGGTGGTCGAAAACATCGGCGCGCGCAAGGTCAAGGGTCGCACGCCGATCCTCCGACAGCCGGTCGAGATCGCCCGTGCGGTCGATGATTCGCGACGCCATCAGGTGCACGACGCCCTCCTCGCTGCGCTGCACTTCGCCTTCCACCAGCATCAGCCGCGACGCCATGACGGCGCGGCGGTAGCGCTCGAACAGCCGCGCCCAGATGAGGATATTGGCGATGCCGGTTTCATCCTCGATGGTGGCGAAGATGGCGTTGCCCTTGCCCGGCCGCTGGCGGATCAGCACGACACCCGCCGTGCGCACCCGCGCGCCATTTTTCGCCGCCACGGTTTCGGCGCAGCTCAGCACGCCCTCTTCCCGGAAGAAGGAGCGCAGGAAGGCCATGGGATGGCCTTTCAGGGACAGGCGGGTGGTTTGATAATCGGTCACCACATGCTCTGCGGGCGGCATGGGGGGAAGGTTCGCGTCCGCCTCCTGCGCCAGTTCCCGCGCCCGGGCGGCGGCAAACAGGGGGAGCTCGCCATCGGGCATCCGCCGCACCTCCCAGAGCGCCTGGCGGCGATCAAGGCCGATGGAGCGGCAGGCGTCCGCATCAGCGAGCAGCCGCAGCGCCCGCCCCGGCAGCCCTGCACGGCGGGCGAGCGCTTCCATGCTGTCGAAGGGGCCATCCGCCCGCGCGGCCACCAGCGCCTTCGCCCAATCCTCGCGAAAGCCGTCGATCTGGCGAAAGCCGAGGCGGAGGGCAACCGCCTCCAACCCATTATCCCACCCGCTCGCATTGACGTCCGCCGGGCGCACCTCGACGCCATGCTCGCGCGCGTCGCGCACGATCTGGGCGGGTGCGTAGAAGCCCATGGGCTGGGAATTCAAAAGCGCGCAGGCGAAGACCGCCGGATAATGGCATTTGATCCAGGCGGAGACATAGACCAGCTTTGCAAAGGACTGGGCGTGACTCTCCGGAAAGCCATAGCTGCCGAACCCCTCGATCTGCTTGAAGCAGCGCTCGGCGAAGTCGCGCTCATAACCGCGCCGCATCATTCCGCCGATCATCTTGTCCCGATATGTGTGCATGGTACCCAAATTGCGGAACGTCGCCATGGCGCGGCGCAGGCCATTGGCTTCGTCGGGGGTGAATTCGGCGGCGGTGATGGCGAGCTTCATCGCCTGTTCCTGGAACAGCGGCACGCCCAGCGTGCGTCCCAGCACGCCCTTCAATTCATCGGCATCATGCGGCGGGGCGGGTGAGGGAAAGACGACCTTCTCCTTGCCGCAGCGCCGCCTGAGATAAGGATGGACCATGTCGCCCTCGATCGGCCCCGGCCGGACGATCGCCACCTGGATGACCAGATCGTAGAACTCGCGGGGGCGAAGGCGCGGCAGCATGTTGATCTGCGCGCGGCTTTCGACCTGAAATACGCCGATGCTGTCCCCCTGGCAGAGCATGTCGTAGACGGCGGGATCTTCGGGCGGGACGGTGGCGAGGGTGAGCTTTGCTTTGTCGGGGTTCAGACTTTCCAGCAACGCAAAGCTCTTGGCGATGCAGGTCAGCATGCCGAGCGCCAGCACATCGACCTTCATCAGGCCGAGCGCGTCGATATCGTCCTTGTCCCATTCGATGAAGGTGCGGTCCTCCATCGCCGCATTGTGGATGGGCACCGTTTCGTCCAGCCGATCCTGCGTCAGCACGAAGCCGCCGACATGCTGCGACAGGTGGCGGGGAAATTCGAGCAGCTGGCCGACCAGATCGTGCAGCCGCCGCATCTCCGGATTGGCGGGATCGAACCCCGCCTCGACAAAGCGCCCCTCGGGCAGGTCGGCGGGGTAGCTGCCCCAGGCGGTGCCCGCGAGCCGGGCGGTCACATCTTCGGAAAGGCCCAGCGCCTTGCCCACTTCCCGGACCGTGCTGCGCGAGCGGTAATGGATCACCGTGGCGGCGATCCCGGCGCGGTGGCGGCCATAGCGGCGATAGACATATTGCATCACCTCCTCGCGCCGCTCATGCTCGAAATCGACGTCGATATCGGGAGGCTCCTTGCGCTCCTCCGACAGGAAGCGGGAAAAGAGCAGATTGTTCTCGACCGGGTCGATCGAGGTGATACCGAGCAGATAGCAGACGGTGGAATTGGCCGCTGACCCCCGGCCCTGGCAGAGGATCGGCGGGTCCTGCGCCCGCGCGAAGCGGACAAGGTCGTGGACGGTCAGGAAGTAGCAGGCATAGTTGCATTTGCGGATGAGGGTAAATTCCTCGTCCAATATGCGGAGCAGCCTGTCCGGCAGGCCATCGGGATGCCGCCTGTGCGCTTCCTCCATCACCATATGTTCCAGCCAGTCCTGCGGCGTCCAGCCTTCGGGCACCGGTTCATGCGGATATTCGTAGCGCAGATCGTCGAGTGAAAAGCGGATGCGGGAAAGGAGCGTCAGGCTCTCGCCCACCGCCTCCGGGCAGTCGCGGAACAGCCGGGCCATTTCCCTGGGCGGTTTCAGATGGCGCTCGGCATTGGCGGCAAGGCGGCGGCCGGCGCTGGCGATGGTGACGCCCTCGCGGATGCAGGTGACGATGTCATGCAGCCGCCGCTGCTCTGGCGTGGCGTAGAGCGCGTCATTGGTGGCGATCAGCGGCACGCCGGTGGCGGCGGCGAGGCGCATGAGCTGGGCGAGACGGCGGCGGTCGGGGCCGGTGCGGTGCATGGTTGCGCCGAGCCAGACAGAGTGGGGGCGGGCGGTGGTGAGTTGGGAGAGAACGGATTTTACAGTCTCTTCCTCCCTCGTCATCCCCGCGAAGGCGGGGATCCCGCTTTTCTTCAGCAAGGCTGTGGCAAAAGAAGCGGGATCCCCGCCTTCGCGGGGATGACGATGAAAGGAAGGACGAGAGGAAGGAAGGACGATCAGCAGCAAATCCTCGCAATGCTCCAGCAAATCCTCCAGCCGGAGAATGCAGTCCCCCTTTTCCGCCCGTAGATTCCCGACCGTCAGCAACCGGGTCAGCCGCCCCCAGCCGAAACGCGTTTCGGGGTAGGCGACAATGTCGGGCGTCCCGTCGGCAAAGACCAGCCGCGTGCCCACGGCCAGGCGGAAATCCGTCTTCCCCGCCTCCCGCAGCGCCATATGCGCGCGCACCACGCCCGCGACGCTGTTGCGGTCTGCAATGCCGATCCCCGCCATCCCCAGTTCCATCGCCCGCGCGACCATGTCGGAAGGATGCGATGCCCCGCGCAGGAAGGAGTAATTGGTCGCGGCGGCCAGTTCGGCGAAACCGGCGCTCACGCGAACACCCCGTGCATGTACCAGCCGGGACTCGCCGCCTCGCTGCCATAAAGCCCGTGGCGGAAGATCCAGTAGCGGCGGCCATGGGCGTCTTCGACGCGGTAATAGTCGCGGGTGAGGCCGTCTTCCCGCCGCCACCATTCATGCGCGATCCGCTCCGGCCCCTCGAAGCGGCGGACCTCGTGAAAGTTGCGCCGCCAGCGGAAGCGGTGGGGCGGGCCGTCGGGCACCTCGGCCAGCACCTCGATCGGCTGGGGCGGGTCGAACAGGTGGAGCGGGCGCTGTGGCGGCTCGCCGGGGGCGGAGATGGGCCACTCCGCCGGCGGCTGACCTGCGGCATCGGCTGCGGGGAGCGCAAGCTGCGCCTGCTCGGGAATATGGCTGTCGCGCGGGCGGAAGCGTTTCAGGCGCGCGCGGCCAAGGCGGGTGCTGAGGCGATCGACCAGCGCCGCCACTTCCATCTCGCTGACGCTGCCGCCCTCCAGTTGCAACTGGGCAGGGGCCAGCGGCTCGGCGCGCGGCACGCAGAGCCGCACCAGATCGAAGCCGAAGCCGGGGTCGATCGGGTCGGAGAGGCTGTCAATCCGCTCCCGGAACAGCCGCATCATCGCTCCCGCCTCGCGCGTCGGCAGGCCCGTTTCGATCCGCAACCGCCGCGCCAGCCCGTCGGTGCGAAAGACGATCGCCTCGAACCGCCGCCCGCCCGCCTTGCGTTCCTCAAGCTGCCGCCCAATGTCGCGCGCCAATTCCTCCAGAACCTGAAGCACATAGTCCGTCTTCGCTACCGGTTCGGCAAAGCGCCGCTCGGCCATCATCGGCGGCGGCGCGCGGCGGGGGGCAAGCGGGCTTTCGGCCTCCCCCAGCAGCCGCCGGATCGCGGTGGCCGCATCCTCGCCGAAGCGCGCGGCGATGGCGGCCATCGGGCGGCTGGCGACATCGCCCACGGTCTTGAGGCCCGCGCGTTTCAGCGCCGTTTCGCTCTCCTCCTCCAGCCGCAGCGCCGCGATGGGCAAGCGCCGCACCGCCGCCGCCTCGTCCGCCGCTGGGGCGGTCTGGAACCGCGCCAGCGCTTGCGCGGCCTCGGGCGTGCCGGTGGCGGCATGGCGCAGCGTCATGCCGAGCCGCGCCATGCGCGCCTCGATGTCCTCGACAAGTCCCGCCTCGCCGCCGAAAAGATGCGCGCAGCCCGTAATATCAAGTACCAGCCCGTCGGGCGCATCCAGCGCCACGGTCGGCGTATAGCGGACGCAGCCCGCCTGCAGCCGCTCCAGCCAGTCCTGATCGGCGCGGGGGTCATGCTCTGACACCTGAAGGTCCGGCACCCGCGCCCGCGCGTCCGCCAGCATCAGCCCCGGCGCAAGGCCAAGCGCCAGCGCCGTCCGGTCCACCGCCATCAGCCGCATCGCGCCCCGAACCTTCTCGACAAGGGCGAGGGGTGCGTTCTTGCTTGCCGCGATTTCCGAGTCGTCAGATGTTGCCACCTGACTTGAAATCGCTCTAGGCCCTGCGGCGCAGCGGCCCGCTATCCGCAGCCGGTCGGCCGAAAGGAAGGGGAACCACAGCGCCAGATAGCGCCGGTTCCCGGAAGGCACATGCGTCACGGTTCCACTCCACGCGCCAGCGCATGCCGGCGGGGCCGGCGCGGCGGCGCAATAATTCGATGTCCAGCGCCACGGGGCCGGGTGCATTCGCCTCCAGCGCCCGCGACGGCGCGGCCGCCACCTGCCAGCGCGTATCCGCGGCGCTCGGGCTGGCCTGCGCATCGATGCGCAGCAGCAGCAAAGTGACGCCCGATTTCTCCGCCGCCAGCGCCAGCCTCCGGCTCGCCGTCAGGTCGAGCACGCGGGGACTGCCCCAGCATTCGGCAATCACCACCCCCAGCCCCGCGCAGCGCGCCGCATCGGCCGCGCAGCGCAGCATGGCCACATCATCGGGCGCCAGCGCCAGCAGCACCGCATCGGGATCACCGCCCAGTTCCGCAAAGCCCGGCGCATGGAAGCACCCGCTCCGCCGTTCCGCGCCGTCGGTCCGCAGCCACAGCAGCGCCTTCCCCGGAACAAGCGCCCG
>Ga0307412_10001996_pt1 | contig 11305 bp, 12 predicted proteins | sample DK1Cmetagenome_3_FD_203823 | JGI IMG/M metagenome (GOLD analysis project Ga0307412, IMG submission 203823) | Maize rhizosphere microbial communities from greenhouse at UC Davis, California, United States - DK15-C-1 | ecosystem: Host-associated > Plants > Roots > Rhizosphere > Soil | place: USA...
GATGAACGTCCATTCTTGCTAAGCGGAAATGGATTTGGATGCCCGACAGCAAACAGATCGCGCTCCCGGCATTCCCTTGCCCGGGGGCGCATTTTTATTCCGCATCCCGGAACGCGAAACGTCCGGATGATCAGGCAGCCGCAAGCTGACCGTCATCAACCAGCAAAAACCGATGATCAGGGTTCCCGCCCCAGCGCATCATGGAGAACCTGATCGGCACAGGACATGGCAAGCGCCCGTACCCGATAGCGCAGCGCGAGTTCACGATGGGCGGCAATTTCCTGCGATGCCGCACTCCGCTTTGCAGCGGCATCGGCTTTCGCGGCTTCCTCTCTTGCACGCCGGAACAGATAACGTGCGTCGGTATCGGCAGACATTGTCACCTCCGATGATTATCGGCCGCTTCTAGCATGAAGAAAATCGCGTCGCCTTAACGCGGATCAAACTGGATGGCGGACAGGGTGTCCTCAGAACTATAGTATTTCACCTGCCATATACCGTATTATGAGAGTATCTATTCAGCCACGAGTTGAAATGTTTTCAACAGGTTGTTGAATTCTTAAGTGTTGAATGGGCCAGCCTCGTATCATACAAGCAGCCGAACGGAAGCATGGTTCAGTTAGGGTTGCTTTTATGCCTCGTCACCTCAACAGACTCACTGTTCGTCAGATTGGAACCTTACCATCGGGCAAGTTATGGGCTGACGGCGGAGGGCTTTATCTTAATCTCAGGCGTGGTGCGCGTGGTTGGGTGTTCGTGTGGCGGAAGGGGGTCGCCAGGCGTGAGATGAGCTTAGGTTCGGCTGAAAATGTTTCCCTCGCACAAGCTCGCGAACTGGCTGCGGCAGCGCGTGCCGCCGTGGCAAGGGGTGAAGATCCCATCGCCGACCGAAAGGCGCAACGCGCGCCTCAACAGCCAGCGCGAGAGCCGGCACTTGCTCCAACCTTTGCGGCCTTCGCAGAAGATTACATCGCCTCGGTTGAAGCAGGTTGGAAGAGCCCCGTTCATCGGCAGCAGTGGCGACAGTCGCTGCGAGACCATGCGAGCGCGATCAGCGAAAAGCCGCTCGACGACATCACTACTGACGATCTTTTGGTTGTTCTGAGGCCCATTTGGCTGACGAAGCCTCAGACGGCTAGTCGGTTGCGCGGGAGAATCGAAAAAATTCTCGACGCGGCCAAGGCAAAAGGGCTGCGCTCGCAAGAACTCATGAACCCCGCCGCGTGGAGAGGGCATCTCGCGCTTCTTCTCCCGAGGCAGGCAAAACTGACTCGCGGCCATCATGCGGCCTTGCCTTATGGCGATATGCCGACGTTCTGGTCCTCTCTCGCAACGCGTCCCGCGCTAGCCGCTCGCTGTCTGCAGTTCACGATACTGACGGCGGCGCGCAGTGGAGAAGCGCTTGGTGCTACATGGGGTGAAATAGATCTTGCGGCGAAGATTTGGACGGTTCCTGCTGTCCGGATGAAAGCGGGAGCGGAACATAGCGTGCCGCTGGCTGAATCCGCATTGCAGGTCTTGGAGTCGGTGCGCCCCGAGCACCCTAAGCCATCGGATCTTGTTTTTGCTGTCGGGGGGGCTGCGCGCAGCAACATGGCGATGACGATGCTTCTGCGGCGAATGGGGCACGGTGACGTGACGGTGCATGGTTTTCGCAGCAGCTTTCGAGATTGGGCAGGGGATGCGACCCACTTTCCCCGTGAGATCGTAGAGCAGGCATTGGCCCACACGATCGGAGATGAGGCAGAGCGTGCATATCGGCGCGGTACGGCTATCGAGCGTCGACGCGTCTTGATGAACACTTGGGCCGATTACCTTACTGGCAGCGCCTCTAATGTTGTTCCCCTCCCGGTTGCGGAGGCTGCGGCGTGACCGCTGGGCTGAGCATGAGTTTCCCGTGCTGCATCGCTGGTAATATCGATCCTATCGAGGCTGCGCTGCTCAGGCAGTTCATACGCTATGGTGTCGCACCAGTGCCACGCGCATGTTATATGCGTGAAGCCGAATACATGCGCGATTTGCACCGCTTAGAGGTGGGAGCGCTGCAGCGCCGAGGCACATCAGGGGCGCTGACTGAGAGCCAGATTGCGGCTGAAAAGAAGCGAGTGCAAACCGCATTTGAAATCGACATCGAAGCGATGCGATCAGACCCGCGCTATTACTGCTACTGGCAACCGACCTGCGAAGACTGGCGACGGCTTGCAATTCTTCAAGCCGCGTCCGAGCGGAATGGCAAGGATATCGAGGCCGCATTGCTGCCCCCTCCCAAACAAGCAAAGAAACGCGGCAGGCCCAAGGCGGACATGTGGACGCGGGCGCGGTTTGTTTATGCAGCACGGGCGCAACTCATCGAACAGATCGCCAAGCGCGACGAGATAGATCCGAAAAAAGTTACCGTAACCAACAGCGACGTAGCACAAGCGGCCTCTAAACTGATCGCTGCTGCGGCCAAAAAAGGGCATTGGGATGGGCCAACGCTCACTCCGGGCACGATTGAGGCCGCGTGGTCCGAACTCCACATAGACGACGAGAATCAGGCCCCTGAGTACCCGGAACGGATGCGGCAAGCTCTTGATTGGAATAATCACGTTAAGGATATCGAATCGAAAGCAGATCGACTCGGCATCGCGGCTAATCTGCCAAATCGCCTGAATGAAAACCTTGGGCTACCTGCGGAATTTTCCCTTTTTGCCCATTGGGCAGCCGAACGCGTTAACGATGCCGACAGGCTCCCTTCGGGTCTGCGCGATTGGGGAGACTACCGTCAGCATCTTAGGAAGGCCTACGAATTCAAAGTTCTGAAAAAGCAAAACCCCGGCATCTCAGAACAAGATGCGCTGCGCGAACGGGCGAGAGTTAATTCGCTGTACGCTGAGCTCCTCTATGAGTTTTACGTCTACACCAATTAGAGAAAACCGGATGCGGCCACCCGTTTTTTCCTAACCACGAATCGGTGAAATTGACCTTCTAAGAACGGAGGTCAAATGACTGAGCAACCATGGAAATCGATAGCCGCAACTGGCCCGCTGCTGCGGCCGGCCAAAGCTGCCGAATATCTCGGCTATTCGCGATCGCACTACTATAACCTGGCTCGCCAAGGCCTCGTGCCAATGCCGCTGCATATCGGCCGCGGGGATACAGCGGCGGTCGGCGTTCCCAAGCCCTGGCTCGACGCCATCATCGCGGCAGCCGCAGCATGACAGCCGCAATCGAAAACGCCCGCCGCGCCTTAGCGGATATCGAAGCCAAGAAAGCCGCCGCCGACGCGGAACGGAACAAACTGGCCGCCCTTCGTCGCCAAAAGGTGGAGGAGGACGAGGAACGCGTCGCCTTGCGGGCGGCTGAGGAAGAAGACGCAGCCCGCCGCATTGTTGACGGTGACCATGCAGCCCCTGAAAAGCCGAGGCGGCGCAACCGGCGGCTGAAGCTGGATGATAACGCGCCTGCATTGGCGGCCGCGATCAAGCTGCAGGAACACCGCGTTGCAGAAGCCGATGACGCAATCACACCGCTTCTAACGCCTCTCGCTGCGGCGTCGCTGCATGTCGTTGTCGACGTGCAGGGCGAAGCTTTGGCGGAAATCCGGCAAGTCCTGGCCGCCATCGCGCAGCCTGCTGCGCGGTTGCTGGCAGCCGACCAAGTCATGGCGGGAACTGTCGGCACCGGCAGCTTTCCTGTCCCGCGCGGCGCACTGATGCCCATCAACGGGGCGCACGTTCTCAGCGCCTTGCTGAAGGGCATCCCCGAACATCTGCGGCCGACCGAACTTGGCACCGATGCTCTTGGTGCCGCAGCCCGTGAAATCTCACAGCCCATTCTCTCGCAAATCCGAGGAAACGACCAATGACGACAGCTACGCACTACTACGCCATTCATAAACTCGGCGTGCCTCATCCCGACGTTGAAATGATCGCAACGGGCACCTGGAATCCTGACGGTACGCCCGTCATGCGCAAGGCCGGTATGTCGATCATGGCCGGCACCATCTTTCCCGTGACTCTGTTGCAGGGCGGCGAGGTCGAAGTGCAGCGCCTGCTCGACATGGGCGCCATCCGCCACCTTACCGAAACCGAAACCGCGCTGTTTGAACGCGACCAGAACGGAGCCTGATCGATGAGCGGTATCAGAAACCTTAGTGCTGCTATCTGCGCGCTGGAAAGCATGCACGCTGAGGGGTGCGATTTGCCCACGGCCATCAACAAGCTGAAAGTGGTGCAGCGTCGTCAGGATCAGCCGCCGCAACAGGTGCAGAAAGCCTCTGGCAGTATTCCACCTGCCGCCGCGGCTACCGCGCCGACTCGCCCCTCGGTAACGGACGCGCCGAAACCTGCCGCACACGCGGGAAGCGATGGGAAGGCTAAACACCTTCGAGAGCTGGCCGGTCGGATGAGGTTGAAAGGCTTCGAACGCGAAACAGCTGCCGCCAAAGCTGCCAACGCATCCGGCGACGACAGCGCAATCATCGCGTCGCTGGAATCACTGGGTGCAATTGCCAGCGACAACAAAGCCGAAGGTTTGCGCGAACTCGCCGGCCGCGTCGGGCTGAAAGGCTACGAGGCCGAAACCGCCAAGGTGAAAGTCGAGCATCAACCCGAGGATGATGCCGTTATCGCCTCGCTCCGGTCGCTTGGCGCCATCGGCGGAAAGGATGCGGGCAAATGAGTTGGAACCCGGTAACGTGCTCATGGTCATCGCCGTCGCGGCCATCTGCCAGACAGCGTCACTTCGCGCGGCACATAGCTCGGCTAGGACATAGCCACCCTGTGGGGCTGCCGAAATCCGAACTGAAAACAGTCATCCGCCTTGCTGAGGAGGCGCACGAAAACGCACCTCTTATCGGCTCGCGGCTGACGGGAAGGTTGCTACCCTGATGACCATTCCCGCACATTTGAGGGGATGGAAACGATGGGAGACAAACCGGCGGCGGCAGCTTCGAGCAGCCAATGTCATGGACATGGCCGCCTGTAGCACGCTTGCCATCCACGAAAGACGGGTGCGCGCAAAGATCGGCAAGATTATCGGCAACCCGCGGGCAAAAGCTCTCAGAATTATGGCCTGCGATGGCGGTAGATATTCTGACATGTGGTTCGGCTTCGTGCTTGTCGACCCGATCGACCGGGAGACCTGGGGCAAGCTGAAGGACATAGAGGGCCTCTTCCGGCCGCTAGAGCGAGACTGATCGCTCAAAACTCAAGGGGATATCCATAAACACAACGCCGACCGGGATGGGACCCCCGATCGGCGCCGAGTTTTCAACGTGGAAGAAGCAGGTATCCAGATACCACGTTGGGGGCCGGTTGCCAAGGGCAGATGTAATGACCTTACAGACCGACGATTTTGACGACCTCGCTTCTGATGATGATTTCGACAGCTTACTGACTCCGACGCACGGCTCCATTTTAGACCGCCCCATCACGGTGACGTGGTTTAAGAGCGATCATGACATCGGTAAGGATGAACGCCAGACGACGCTCCGCGAGTTGCAGACGGTGATCGCCAGCAGCCACGGTAAGACGAAAGCTGATCTCCGCGCCGTCAAATTTGCACGCTTTGGCGATAGACCCACGAACGGCGAGGCAGGTCGCGCTCTGCGAAACAACGAGAACGTCCTGGCAGTTACGGGCATCGAACCTGATCACGACGCTGGCACAATTTCGCTGGATTGCGCTGAAGCCCGCATACGCGGCGCCGGCTTGGCTGCCTTGCTGGTTAGCACGTCTAGCCATCGTGAGGACGAGCCGCATTGGCGTGCGTTTTTCCCGCTCTCCCGCGAAGTGGCACCTGGCGACCGTGTCGCGCTTGCCGCGCGCATCAACGGCATCTTCGACGGCGACTTGGATCAGCACGCCACGTTCACGCTGTCACAACTCCACTATGTCGGTGCTGTTGAGGGCGGGCTGCCTATCGAAACGAGACTGATTGACGGTCGCGGTGTAGATCTTGCCGACGACCTCGACGCTATTGCGCTGCCCAAGGGCAGCCGGCGAACGGCGAACGGCTCCACTGCCATGATGCCGACCGACGAGGATGGATTGCTTGACCTCATCTCCAGCGGTGGGGTTTACCATCCCGCCTTCATTTCGCTCGCCGGCAAGTTCGCCAGGCGCGGCGACAGCGAAGCGGAAGCCGTGGCCCTTATCCGAAATGCGATGTTGCAGGTGCCCGCGGATCAGCAGGACGGCAGGTGGCGCCACCGACTCAGAGATTTGCCTGCGACTGTTGCCGATATCTTCACGAAAGAGGCGAAACGGGTCAGTCGCGAGCGCGATGATTATGATGACGTCGAAGAGCTTCCGGCCGGACTACCTCGAGACGCCCTCGATGAGGAAGCCGACAACCCCGTCACCAGGCGCCTGAATCGGCGTCACGCTGTCGTCGTCACAGGAGGACGGACTGTGGTTACCACTGAGGGGCGCGACGGCAGCATCGCATTCGGCACGGTACGGGACATTCACGCCTTCTACGAGAACGACCAGGTCACCGTCGCCAAAGGGAAGACCGAAGCCGCTTCGAAGCGATGGATGCGAGATCCGGAGCGGCGCACCTTCCGCGATGGTGTGACGTTCGCGCCAGGCGGTTGTTCTCCCACCATGCTGAACCTTTGGCGCGGTTGGGCGGTCGAACCTGACCCCGCAGCCTCCTGCGAGCGGTTCCTGAACCACGTCCGCCATGTCGTCTGCAACGACGACGCAGAGCAATCCACCTACCTCCTTGGTTGGCTAGCCCATATGGTGCAGCGACCAGATGAGAAGCCCGGCGTTGCGCTGGTGCTGCGCGGCGCCAAAGGGGCGGGCAAGGATACCGTGGCGGATTATGTGTCGCGGATCATCGGCCGCCGCCACGCGCCCACTGTCGCCGAGTCATCTCACATCGTGGGCAAGTTCAACGCCCGGCTTGAAAACGCGCTGCTGCTGCATGTCCAGGAAGGTAGCTGGGCAGGCGATCGCCGGGCTGAGGGGGTGTTGAAGTACCTGGTGACCAGCGACCAGATCGAAATCGAGCGGAAGGGCATCGACTCCATCAACCTGCCGAGCGTGCTGCGGATGTTCATATCTGCCAATGCCGATTGGGTTGTCCCGGCGAGTGCTGATGAACGTCGCTGGGCTGTTTACGAAGTTTCAGACCGTCGGCGCGGGAATGAAGCCTACTTCACCGCGCTGCGAGCGGAGATGAACGGCAACGGCCCTGCCGCGCTGCTGCACTACCTGCAGAACTATGACCTCACGGGCTTCAACGTCCGCAAAGCACCCGAGACCGAAGGCCTGCGTAACCAGAAGATTGCCAGCCTTCGGAACATCGACTTGTGGTGGTTCGAGATGCTGAACCGCGGCACCCTATCCGATTTCGAGGATGGTGACGGGTGGTCCGCGGCGGTGCAGCTTGTTGGCTGCCAGGAAATGCGCCGGCGCTACCTCGAATGGATGAAGGGTCGCCGGTTTGATGGTGAGGCCGTTGAGGAGCGTCACTTCGGCCGGCGGATGAGCGACATGCTGCCCGAGATCAAAACGCGGCGACCGTCGGCTAAGCTTGGCGTAACGCGCGTCCGGCAGTATGAGGTTCCGGCGCTTGCCGATTGCCGTGCGTCCTTTGACCGGTGGCTGGGGCAGCCAGTGGATTGGGAGGCGGAGGAGGGGTGAACGATCTCGGCGATGTGCGTTGCCCGACTTCGCACACCTGACGTGAAGCGCCGACGAAAAAATGTCGCAAACGAAAGGGCTATGCGCTAGATCGTGCGATAGGCGGTCGAACTTGTGCCGTGGTTGGAGCTTCTAGATTGACGTCGCTTGCGTCCGAACTGAGTGCGATTGATCGCCTGTTCTCCTCTGCCGTTTTTCAGGAAATGGCAAGGAAAGGACGCTCGCCATTGTTCCGCCGCCTAATGAATCAGACGAATGTGGGCGAAGCCTGCGGTGAGAATGCGACGGTCGCATGCGCATTCGACACCGCGTTTTCTCGCCTGAAGACGGCAGGTAGTCGCAACGAGTATGTCTATCGGGCCGCGGTGATCAAGAACGTGCTTCTTGGTAAGCACTCATTGCGCACCGCTTCTATGTTAACTGAAGTGCGCGCCGGCGAGTGCAAGGCAGACCTGGTCATACTCAACGGCACAGCCAGCGTATACGAAATCAAGTCTGAACGCGATTCTCTCGCACGGCTCGTGAATCAAGTTGCAAACTACCAACGTGTGTTCGCGACCGTAAATGTCATTCTCGGCGAGGAGCACATCGAAAGCGCAATGCGCGTGTTGAAGCCAGATATTGGCATCCTCAAACTCACGCGGCGTTATCAGATTTCTCAGGTGAGAGAGGCGGTAGATGCCCCAGAGCGCACGTGTCCCGCGACAATCTTTGAGACCTTGCGGTCAGCCGAAGCTATTTCGATCCTCAAAGCATTAGGCATATCACCGCCCGAACTTCCCAACACGCAGCGCCACGCGGTCCTTCGTGCGCTTTTTGCGCAACTAACGCCGGCCGACGTCCATCGCGAGATGGTGAAGACTTTAAAGCGCACCCGCTCCCTGGTGCCTCTTGGCGAATTGGCAAAGCGGCTTCCGGCCTCGCTGCAAGCAGCTGCCCTAACTATTCCGGTGCGGCGCGGGGATCATAACCGGGTGATTAGCGCAATTGAAACGCCTCTTGCTGCTGCAATGGAGTGGGCATAAGCGACGATGTATTATCCCTACTTTCGCGGCAAGCAGTTCGAACTTATAACTATTCGTGAGATGGCGGGGGTGATGGCACAAGCGGGATTTGTGCCAATCATTGAGCCGGTTAAGGAAGCTCTCAGAGGGCTTCACAAAGCCCTCCAGACGGTTTGTGATGCCAGCGGCAAAGCGGTGGTCATCGTCAACCCGTACCACGGGGATCATCAAGAAAACGGATCTAGCATCACTGAGTTGTTGCAGCAGGAGTTCAGTAGCAACCCTGCCATATCAGCCGGTATTCTTCTTCGCGACGACATGAGCCTGCAAGATGCGAGCAGCCTCTATGCCGCGCACGCAGCACACGACCCCATTTTCGTGCATGCGGGGTTCAGTGAACAGAAGGCATTGGCGGAGGAACTTGGTAGCCAGCTTACGGCCTCCCGTCACATTTTCATCGAGAAACACGCGAGCACGCTCTACCGCAAACCCTTTGCCAATGCTCGGCGGGTTCTTATCCGCGATGGCTTTGAGCGCCTAAAGAATTCCGAATATGCGAGAATCCCGTTCGAAGAATTCTCTGAGCTCCATCTGACATTCAGCGAACTCGGGATGGAGGGTTTCGGCGACTTCCTGATGGTGGGCGACAGCTACTCGGAGGGCGGCGGCCCGGCATACGCAGTTGCTATCCATCTTACATATATCGACCCCACGCGTGATGACGTGATGTATGTCTATCATTTCGTATCGACCACCAATGACACACCGACCGACCCGGCGGGAAAGTTCGGCCAAGCTCTGGAAAAGCTGATTAAAAAGTTAGATGCCGGGGATTCCAAACTGCTGGAAACATCGGCTATCAAGGAGTTCCGCGATCTTCATGCTAAGGGGCATTTTCCAGGGTTGGGTTATGTCAAAAAGCTCTCGATGAACCATCACATCGAGACCCTTGCCGACCACCTTTCCTGAGGCGGGCCGTGGCCAAACAACAGTGCTGCCCGGAATGTTTCGGCGATCACCACCTGCGTGACCAGGTATTTCCGTTCCTCGGTGCGTCCAACGGAACGTGCGATTACTGCGGGGCGCGGAATGCCTTGCTCGTTGAACCCGCCGCTTTAGCGGACTGGTTCAACCCCTTGATCAGTGTTTATGAGTCGCATGACGGTGGTGAGCCGCTCATTGGGTGGCTTAAAACCGATTGGCATCTGTTTTCCCACCCTAGCATGGATGCGGCACACGCCAAAGAGTTGCTTGCAGATATCCTCGACGATGGTGAAATCGTTCGGGGTAAGTTTATCCCGTCGCCGAGCTACAAGAGCGAGGCTCTCATGCAATGGGAAACCTTGCGCGACGAGATGATGTACCAAAATCGGTGGTTCCTGGATGTTAGTTTTGACACAGACCGATTGGGGCAATTGCTCGATTATCTTGTAGCTAAGGAGCTGCCAACTGAATGGTATCGCGCGCGTATCCTAGCCGACGATTTGACCTACCCGATTGAGAAAATGGGCCCGCCCCCAAAAAGGCTTGCAAGTCACGGGCGTGCGAACCCCGCTGGCATTCCTTATCTCTATCTCGGATCAACAGCCACCACCGCTGCGGCGGAGGTGCGGCCGCATACCGGCGAAATTGCCTGTGTTGCGAACTTTCAGATCCCGCCCATCCGTGCGGTCGACCTGAGATCGCCGAGGAAGGGTGTGTCACCGTTCATCGTGCAAGACCCTAGTGCCATTGGCCAGCTTCGAGCCGATCTCCCATTGCTTGAGCGGCTCGGTGATGAGCTAACACGTCCTGTTTTGCCTTCGGGTGCTGCAATTGACTACATTCCGAGCCAATACCTATGCGAGTTCATCAAAAAACGAGGTTTCGACGGCGTCGTATACCGTAGTTCCGTAAGTGACGGCATTAACTTGGCGCTTTTCGATCCCTCTCTCGCCGTCGGTGGTGCTGTGTCCCTTTATACAGTTTCGCGTGTTTCCGTTGAGGTCGCTGTCACATCCTGATCCCGTGGGTCAGGGGCGGTTCCCTCGGCATATCCGCGAGAGACCGGAAGCGCGCTCCGGCGGGAGCGATTTAGTTGTTGCTCCTTTGGACATTCGTCATTCATTGGACCGTTCACTGGACCGCCGAACCCCAGGGAATTCAACCTTTTTTACCTTCCCGTCCAATCAGTCCAAAGAGTCCAAAGAAAATACCATACGTGAATGAGTGAGACCTTCCATCCCCCTGGGAGACAGTCCCCATTTAGTGATTCAGAAAACGTATAAAAGAAATCCCCTATGGACTAATCGGACTCTTTGGACATTTCCATAAAAACAATAACTTACGAGCGGTTTTGATTGGACCGTTCATTGGTCCTTTTCGCCCCTCATTGGACCGGCTGGTAACCCTTCGCGGGTCCCATTCCCTTATTCAATGCTTGGGTGCGTGGCGTTGAGCCGCTGAAGCTGACAGTAGCGAAACCACTTTAGGGGGCTGACGGGGATTTGCAGAAACAACCGATAGGGGCTGACGGTAATATGATACCGCTCTGGTTCTTTGGTAAGCGGGGTCTGACGGCCACCTTGCACGCCGGGCCTCCGCCGGGATGATTGCCGCTCTTTGAGCGGGGTGTCGGGTGTCGGACGAGATCGAGGATTCAGCGAGCGGTGCAGCGACTACTCA
>Ga0307412_10001997_pt1 | contig 11304 bp, 10 predicted proteins | sample DK1Cmetagenome_3_FD_203823 | JGI IMG/M metagenome (GOLD analysis project Ga0307412, IMG submission 203823) | Maize rhizosphere microbial communities from greenhouse at UC Davis, California, United States - DK15-C-1 | ecosystem: Host-associated > Plants > Roots > Rhizosphere > Soil | place: USA...
GATCCTGCAGCGCCTGCGGGGCATCGAGTTCAACGGCACCGACCGTTCGGTGGACGTGGCCATTTCGAAGTTGCGGCGCAAGTTCGACGACAACGCCGGCGAAGCGCGCAAGATCAAGACCGTGTGGGGCAAGGGCTACCTGTTCAGCCGTTCCGAGTGGGAATGCTGACCGATGTGGAAGCTGCTGATTCGCCTCTACCTGGTTACCATCGTTTCCTACAGCGCGGCTATCTATCTGATGCCGGAACTGGTGATCCGCCTCTTTCATGAGCGCTTCCAGGCCTACAACCTTGACTATTCCCGTGGCCTGCAAACCCTGATCGTCAAGCAGTTCCGCGCAGTGCCCAGCGAGCAGTGGCCGGCGTTGGCCGCGCAGATGGACAAGGAATTCGAGCCGTTGCGCATCGAGCTGGCGGCCACCGAGGACGCCGGTTTCACCACGACCGAGCAGGCGCGTCTCAAGCGCGGTGACAATGTGGTGCGCATCGGCGATTGGGGCTGGCGAACCCTGGCGGCGGCGCCGCTGGATGAGCGCACAACGGTGAAAATGGTGGTTCCGCCGGATCCGGCGGATGTCAGCTGGCTGTACTGGAGCATCAATGTGCTGATCGGCGCGACGATGCTCGGCTGCCTGTTGCTCTGGCTGCGGCCGCACTGGCGCGATCTGGAGCGGCTCAAGCGCACGGCCGAGCGTTTCGGCAAGGGGCATTTAAGTGAGCGTACGCAGATCGCACCGAGTTCCAACATTGGCAGCCTGGCCCATGTGTTCGACACCATGGCCGGTGACATCGAGAACCTGCTCAACCAGCAGCGGGACCTGCTTAACGCCGTATCTCATGAATTGCGCACGCCGCTGACCCGGCTCGATTTCGGCTTGGCCCTGGCGTTGTCGGAAGACATGCCGACGGCCAGCCGCGAGCGTCTGCAAGGGTTGGTAGCACACATTCGCGAACTGGATGAGCTGGTGCTGGAGTTGCTGTCTTACAGCCGCCTGCAGAATCCCGAGCGTTTGCCGGAGCGGGTCGAAGTGCCGCTGGACGAGTTCATCGACAGCATCCTCGGCAGCCTCGACGAAGACCTGGCCGCGCCGGAGGTAGTGATCGACGTGCTGTTGCATGGGGCGCTGGAGCGTTTTGTGCTGGACCCGCGCCTGACCGCCCGGGCGTTGCAGAACCTGTTGCGCAATGCGATGCGCTATTGCGAGAAGCGGATTCAGGTCGGGGTGTTGGTCAGCGAGCAAGGCTGCGAAATCTGGGTCGACGACGACGGCATCGGTATTCCCGACAGCGAGCGCGAGCGTGTCTTCGAACCGTTCTATCGCCTGGACCGCAGCCGCGACCGGGCCACCGGCGGCTTCGGCCTCGGCCTGGCGATCAGTCGCCGCGCGCTACAAGCCCAGGGCGGCACACTGACCGTCGAGGCCTCGCCACTGGGCGGGGCGCGCTTCAGGCTGTGGCTACCAACTCCCTCCTGATGTAGGTCATATCGGGGCCGAGCCACCTGTAGGAGCTGACGAGTGCAACGAGGCTGCGATCTTGCCCCGGGCAATTGAGTCGCAAGCGAAAGATCAAGATCAAGAGATCGCAGCCTTCGGCAGCTCGTACAAGGGTGACCACTAGCCAAACAACCCCGCCGCAATATTGATCGAAAACCCCAATATCGCCGTGTTGAACACAAACCCGATCAACGACTGCGCCAGCACAATCTTGCGCAATTGGCGCGTGGCAACCCCCACGTCCGACGTTTGCACCGCCACGCCGATGGTGAAGGAGAAGTAAAGGAAGTCCCAATAGTTAGGCGTCGTCAGCCCCTCAGCAAAACGCAGGGCCGGTTCCTTGCCCGGCCAGGTGTAATACAACCGCGCGTAGTGCACGCTGAAAATCACCCCGATCAGCAGCCATGAGCCGATCACGGTCAATGCGGTGACGCCGTAGTGCAGTAACTTCCCGGCGGTTTGCAGGTCGCGACTGCCGGCCAGTTCAAAGGTGATGGTCGCCAGGCTTGCCAATGCTGCGATGCAAACCATCAGCAAGACTACTCCGGCGTTCTCGTCTTCCATTTCGGCGATGCGTTTGACGTCGGGCGCCTTGGCCCGCACCGTGAGCCAGAACATCAGCAGCAGGTAAGTCCAGACCCCGACGTTCCAGCCGATCAGGATTTTGCTGATGATCGAGTCCGCCGGAATCAACAGGCCCGCTGAAAGGCCGATGACCGTGGCCAGGGAGAGTCGTGGATGGGTGCGGGTAAGGCGCGGCATGGGGACTCACTGTGACGTGGAAATGCCCGGAGTATGAATCATCCGCTGGTTATGGTTGTGGCTTTGGTATCCATAGGGAACATGCAGGTTGCTCCTATAGTGATCTGTGGAGATTAGCCGAACCGTTCCGGGCTTAGGTTCTTCTTTGTTGCGGGCACCGCATTGCGAGCAGGCTCGCTCCCACCTGGGTCTATGACTGATTCAGTATTTTGCGTACACCACGGGCCCCTGTGTGCGAGCCTGCTCGCGAAGGCGGTGCAACAGCCGACGAATAAGTCGCAAGTGATGGCCTCTTCGCGAGCAGGCTCGCTCCTACAAAAGGCCCGCAGATAGAGCCGAGTGTCTTTCGTCGAAAATGTTCCTGGAATGATGGCTTTTTGATGCGTGGCCCGTGCACTCTTGTACCGATTGTGTACAATCGCCGCCTTTCAACCGGGCATGGAAGCAGTTCGGCCTTCTGGTCACGAGAAAAAGTCCATGCTTATCGGCAGCTATTCCCCCGCCCTTGTTTCGATTTCTTTATTTGTTGCAATCCTCGCTTCGTTTACCGCCCTGGACCTGACCGGGCGTATCGCCACGGCCCAGGGCCGCGCCAAGCATTTCTGGATGGCCGGTGGTGCGCTGGCGATGGGCGTAGGGATCTGGTCGATGCACTTCATCGGCATGCTCGCGTTCACCTTGCCGGTGGAGCTTGGCTACGATGTGGCGATCACGGCGCTGTCGCTGTTCATTGCCATTCTTTCCAGCGGTTTTGCCTTGTGGCTGGTCAGCCAGCCACGGCTGCGGGCCTGGCAACTGGCGTTCGGCGCGTTGGTGATGGGCACCGGCATCAGTGCCATGCATTACACCGGCATGGCCGCGTTGCGGATGCAGCCGGGCATCGATTATGACCCGACGTTGTTCGGCGCTTCGTTGCTGATTGCCGTGGTGGCCTGTGCGGCGGCGCTCTGGATTGCTTTTCGCCTGCGCCGCAATACCCCTCATGTTCGCCTGGCTCGCGCCGGCGCCGCCGTGGTGATGGGCGTTGCCATTGTCGGCATGCACTACACCGGCATGGCCGCGGCGCAATTCAGCGAGGGCAGTTTCTGCGGTTCCCTCGATGGCTTGAGCGGTAAGGGCCTGGATAATCTGGTGTTGATCACCACCCTGGCGGTGCTGGCGATTGCCTTGCTGACCTCCATTCTCGACGCCCGCCTGGAAGCCCGCACCGCCGAGCTGGCCCGGTCGCTGACCCTGGCCAATCGGGAACTGACCCAGTTGGCCCTGCACGACCCCCTGACCGGATTGCCCAACCGTGTATTGCTGGCGGATCGCATCGGCCAGGCCATGCACCGGGTGCAGGAGCAGGGCGGTTGTTTCGCCTTGATGTTCATTGACCTGGATGGCTTCAAGCCGGTCAACGATGCCTTCGGGCATCACATGGGCGACCTGCTGCTGCGGGACGTGGCCCTGCGCTTGCGCGAAGATTTGCGCAACCAAGACACCCTGGCGCGCATCGGCGGTGATGAATTCGTCCTGCTGGTGCAGTTGGCCGATCCTGACGATGCCTTGCGCCTGGCCGCACGTCAGGTCGGACTGATCGGCCGTACGTTCCGGGTCGCCGACCATGACTTGCAGATTTCCGCCAGCGTCGGTATTTCGCTGTACCCCGGTAACGGCCAGAGCGCCGATGAGTTGCTGATGAACGCCGACGCGGCGATGTACCACGCCAAGGGCGCCGGCAAGAACGGCTACAGTTTTTTCGATGCCTCGATGAACAGCAACGCCCGCAAGCAATTGCAACTGCTGCAGGACCTGCGCATTGCCGTCGAGCAGCGCCAGTTCAGCCTGCATTACCAGCCCAAGTTCGACGCCGCCAACGGTCGGCCGGTGGGCGCCGAAGCGCTGCTGCGCTGGACGCATCCGACCCAGGGCCTGTTGATGCCCGACACCTTTATCGACCTGGCGGAGAAGACCGGGTTGATCATTCCGATTGGCGAATGGGTGCTCAACGAAGCCTGCCGGCAGATGCGTGAATGGTACGTGCTGGGCTACACCGACTGGCGTATCGCAGTGAATCTGTCGGCCTTGCAGTTCTGCCATGCTGGCCTGGTGCAGAGCGAGGCCAAGGCGCTGGAAACGCACCATCTGCCGGCCAACAGCCTGACCCTGGAAATCACCGAGACCACCGCCATGAGCGACGCGGACGCGAGCATGACGGTGTTGCAGCAGCTGTCGGACATGGGCGTGGACCTGTCCATCGATGACTTCGGCACCGGCTATTCGAGCCTGATGTACCTCAAGCGCCTGCCGGCCAACGAACTGAAGATCGACCGCGGTTTCGTGCGTGACCTGGAGCACGACAGTGACGACGCGGCCATCGTCTCGGCCATCGTCGCCCTCGGCCAGGCTTTGGGCCTGCGGATCGTCGCCGAAGGCGTGGAGACAGATGTGCAGCAGGACTTCCTGACCCAGTTGGGCTGCGATTCACTGCAAGGTTATTTGCTGGGGCATCCGCAGCCGGCCGAGCATTTCCTCAAGCACATCCGCCAGGTTCCGCGCATGGCGACGGCCTGAGGCGTTGGCTCAGGGGACGATGTCGAACGCGGTGCTGCCCAGCCGCTCGCCATTGATCAACACATGCACTGCGTGCCGGCCCTCATAGTGCCGGCGAGTGGTCAGCTCGCGAATGTGCTGGGAGCGGCTGATGTTGGCGGACGTGAGGGCGGGCAGGTCGAAGGTCTTGAGCTTGAACACCTTGGCTGACGTGCCGCCGGATGCCTTCACGTAGTCGATGGCGTAATCGATCACCAGGCGCTGGTTCTCGAGACAAGTCGATTGGACTTTGAACGACAGCGTGACCTGCTCCCCCAGACGCACCGCTACCGGCATCATTTGCAGATCCAATATTTCGACCTGTGCCTCGCCACCCGCGCCGATGACCGCCAAGGCCCGTCGATTGCCTTGCTTGATCAGGCTGCGCAGGGCATGCCGGGCAATCCATGCGGTGTGGCGGTGCTGTAGCGGCCAGCGTTCTATCCGGTCCAACACCCAGTCGGGATGCTGCTTGGTCACGTCATTCAGGTGATTGGCGACGGATTTGCGCACGTACAGGCTGTCGTCGGCCTTGAGCGTTTCAAGGATCGCGGCGGTGAGTTCCGGGTTGGCCTGGATCGGTTCCAGGTGGAACGACCATGGCAGGCGCGGGCGGCTGCCTTCGCTGGCGAGGCGGCGGACATGCTCGTTGTCGTCCAGCGCCCAGTCATGCATGACCGCGAGGGTGCGCGCCAGGTCATCGCGCAGGAAATGCCGTATGGCGAATTCCGCTGAGCCGAATCGGGTGAAATATTTGAGCGCGTCCATCGACAGGTCGAACGCATGTCGACCGTACGACGCTACGTAGTGCGACAGGAACATCCCGACGAACATGCTATTCAGCCGCGGAGCCAAGGCCCGAAGGACCTCCAGCGAAGCTTTGTAATCCAGCGCCAGGACCGCATGCAGGCACTCGCTGACCCGCGCCATGCGCTGCATCACTGACAACTCCGCCAGTCCATCATTGGCCATGTCCAGGAATGCCTTGGCATCGAAGGCCGGGTACACCGCGCGCAGTTCGGTGGCGATGTGTTCGAGGCGGGCGCTGTTGAAGATTTCCTTGAGGGCGGGGGAAGCGGTGGTGGTGCTCATGGAGGGTCCGTCCGGCGGGTGTTGGGCCAAGGCTCGTCACTATGCCATGCCAGGCAAAACCTGTGGCGAGGGAGCTTGCTCCCGCTCGGCTCTGTAGGAGCTGGCGAAGCCTGCGATCTTTTGATCTTTCGCTCGAAACTCAAGTGTCTTGAGAAAGATCGCAGCCTCGCTTCGCTCGGCAGCTCCTACAGGCCCGGCGGGAGCAAGCTCCCTCGCCACGGGGACACGGTGCATGGAAAGGGAATGATTCGCCGCCGCCGAAGTCCCAGGTTCAGTACCTTGAATTAATTGGAGCTCTTCTATGCGCAAACCCACCCTCATCGCCAGCATGGTCCTGATCGCCGGCCTTGGAGCCTTTGGGCCTGTCGTCCAAGCCGTCGAGAAAACCGGCGATGCCCTGGAGCATTCGCCGAGCAATGGCCGCCGGTTGGTGGAAAACGACCGGGTGCCGGCGGACTATCAACGCGCGGACAGGGCCATGAAGGACTGGAAGCAGAAAAAACTCGAGCAGCCGACAAAAGAGCAGCAATGGGTGCAGATCGACGATAAATACCTGCTGATCGAAACCGTGTCCGGCGCCATCGTCAAGATTGTCCCTGCGACACGCTAAAGCACTTCGCCTTTATCCCACAGATGAACCAGCTCGCCAGGTGCCCGATCCTCGGGCACCTGCAGCACCATCTCGTCGTCCTGGTCGTTGGTCCGGTAACGCACCTCGATCTGGAAATAACGCTGGTCGCCCCGGCCAGGCGCGGAGGAGGTGAGTGGCAGGCATCCCTCCAGCACCGAGCAGATGCGTGTGCGCTGGTCGATGTCGCATTGGGCAAACTCGATTTCCCGGGGGCGGGTCAAGGCGTGGATCGCTGCCACGCCGCCCTGGCGTGACAGTTTCACCACCGCTTTGTCATCAAGATCTGGAAGGGTTTTCATCCGTTCTCCTCATTCAGGTCGACGCCCACCTGTGCCCAGCCTTCCTGTACCGCCCTGACTTCCCGCTCGCCGAAGCGCTGGCGGGCATGCTCGACGGTGAGGCGGGCGAACGCACTGAAGGACGCGTCGTTGGCCAGTTGCCTGTCGCACAAGGTGTCATACCAGATTCGCCCGGCCTTTTCCCAGGCGAATCCGCCGAGCGCGGTTGCCACCAGATAAAAGGCCCGGTTGGGAATGCCGGAGTTGATGTGTACGCCGCCGTTGTCTTCCCGGGTGATGACAAACTGGCGCATGTGCGCAGGCTGCGGATCCTTGCCCAGTAGCGGGTCATCGTAGGCCGTGCCTGGGTTGGACATGCTGCGCAGGCCGTCGCCGTTGATCTTGTCGGTGAGCAGGTCGGCACCGATCAGCCAGTCGGCCTGCTCGACGGTCTGGCCCAGTACGAATTGCTTGACCAGCACACCAAACACATCAGAAATCGACTCGTTCAACGCGCCGGACTGGTTGGCATAGATCAAGCCGGCTTCGCTTTCAGTGACGCCGTGGGCCAACTCGTGGGCTACCACATCCAGGGAGCGGGTGAAGCGCTGGAAGATCTCACCGTCGCCGTCGCCAAAGACCATCTGCGCGCCATTCCAGAAGGCGTTCTCGTAACCTTGGCCGTAATGCACGCTGCCGACCAGGGCAAAGCCCTTGTTGTCGATGGAATCGCGCTCCAGCACTCTCCAGAAAAAATCATAGGTGGCGCCGAGGGCGTCGTACGCTTCGTCCACCGCCGGGTCGCCGCTGGCCGATTGACCTTCCAGGCGCACCGGTTGGCCCGGCAGCTCCATGGTGTTTTGCGCGTCGTGCACGCTGCGCTGGGGATGACCAGCTTTGCCAGGCTTGGGCAATTGGGCGGCTACGGGTGGATGGGTGGGTGGGCCAGGGTTGTGGCGCAGGTTGTTTACATGGGTCAGGGTGCCGAGGGCGCTGGAGCGCTGCTGCTCGGAGCCATGGGCGATGATGCGGTTGAGGATATAAGGCGGAATGAAGCCGTGGAGCGGGCGAGAGTCGATCATCAGAAAATCCTTATCTGAAATGCAGGGTCGATACCCATGTGAACCGAAGTGGCCGTTGCGGTTCCCTTTGTCGCAAAAGGTTGCCTGTCGCGCAGATTTCTGCGAAAACCCCGCGCCTGGATCACACGGGAATAGCGCCATGATTGAAGAGCTGCAAATCATCGACCTGGAAGAGGGCGACGGTAAAAGCGTAGTCAAGGGCGCGCTGATTACCACCCAATACCGCGGCACCCTCGAAGACGGCACCGAGTTCGATTCATCCTACAGTCGCGGCAAGCCCTTCCAATGCGTGATCGGCACGGGGCGGGTCATCAAGGGTTGGGACCTCGGCCTCATGGGCATGAAGGTCGGTGGCAAGCGCAAATTGCTGGTGCCGGCCAGCCTGGCCTATGGCGAAAGGTCCATAGGCGCTCACATCAAGCCCAACGCCGACCTCATCTTCGAAATCGAGTTGCTGGAAGTCTTGACGCGGGACGACTGATGGCGCGCCCATTGGCTATCGGTCGCTGAACAGCGGGATGCGTCCATTGGCGGAGGGGCGGTAGACCCAGGACAACTGATCCAGGCCTGGGTGGCGTTCCAGAATTGCACCCAGCGTCGCGTGGGCGATGTTCATTGCCAAGGTCTGGCCTGGGCACTCGTGGCGGCCACTGCCAAAGCTGAAACTGCGCCGATTCGGGCGATCCAACAGCAGGGCGTCCGGTTGCGTATTGAGCTGCGGGTCGCGGTTGGCCGAGGCCAGCAGCACCAGGACCACGTCGCCCTGCTGCAGGGCAGTGCCGAGGATTTCGCAGGGGGCGGCGATGAAGCGCCGGGTGTTCTGCACGGCGGGGTCGAAACGCTGGACTTCGGCCAGCAATGGTTCGATTTGTCCGGGATCATCCCGGAGCACGTGATGTAGCACGGGATCAAGGATCAACGCCAACAACGCGTTGCCTATCAGGCCGGCCGTGGCTTCATGGGTTTGCGAAAGCAAGCCGATCAGGTTGGCGATCCGACTGTCCGCATCGCCCCCTTCGAAACCTTGGCAGATGCCGTTCAACAACGGATTGTCCTGCGCGACGATCCGCTCCTGAAAAAGCCTCGCCAATTGCTCGCTGGCCCGGTGCGCAGCCTCCAACTGTGGGGCTTGGCTCAGGGGCGACAGGCAGGCGACGAAATCACCCGTCAGCTCGCTGAGCAGGTGACTGTCCGTCGGGTTGAAACCCAGCAGTTGCGCCACCACGCTGACCGGGCCGATGAACTGCGCCTGGTGTACACCCTCGGCGCCATTCCTGAGCAGACGCGTCTTGACCAACGCCTCGACCTGCCGGGGATCGATATCCTGCAACCTCGGCGCTATCGCCTTCCTCGGGCAGCGTTGTCGTTCACCTTCGTTCATCCGCATCAGGCGCCCGAATACCTGGCCCGCAGGACCTTCGGCAATCGCTTTTGGCACCGGTTCGTGGGCGGGGCGCACGTGGCAGTCGGGGTGATGCAACACGGCGCACACCGCTTCGGCGCTGCTGGCGACCCAGAGGTTCAAGCGTGGGTCGAACCCCAGTCCGCCGTTGGCACGAAGGGTCGCGTAGTAAGGGTACGGGTCGGCGTGTGTCGCGGCCGTGATCGGGTCCATGATGGGCTGCCTCGTTCATGCGGGGAAAGTGCTGCTACTATCTCCAGTCGACGCATGGCTTGATTCGTTCTGGAGCGAAATATGGACGCAGAGCAACATGATGTGGGCGTGTCCCAGGTGGCCGCGGCCATTGCCGAACCGGCCCGTACTCGAATGCTCTGCGCGCTGATGGATGGCCACGCCCGGACCAGCACGGAGCTGGCGAGCATCGCCGAGGTCAGCGCCTCCACCGCCAGCGCCCATTTGGCGAAGCTCAAGGAATCGGCCCTGGTGCGCTTGCATGTGCAGGGTCGTCATCGTTACTACAGCCTCGCCGATAAGCGTGTGGCAGAAGCCCTTGAAGCATTGATGGTGATCGGCCAGAACGCCGCGCCGACGTTTACCTCGCGCACGCCGGATCGCCTGCAATTCGCTCGCACTTGCTACGACCACATGGCCGGTACCCTGGCGGTGCGGCTGCATGATCGCTTTCTTGAGGCCGGGTGGCTGCTCGATGTGGAGGGGCAGGGTTATCGGCTGAGTGAAACGGGTGAGGCCCTGTTTGCAGGCTTGGGCATTGACGTGCAGGCATTGGCGGCCCAACGGCGGCGGTTCGCCTGCCCATGCCTGGACTGGAGCATGCGTCGACCGCATTTGGGCGGCGCCTTGGGGGCGGCGTTGCTGCAAATTGCGATCAAGCGCAAATGGGTGCTCCAGGACCTGGACAGCCGGGCGCTGGGGTTGACGGCCAGTGGTCGCCGGGAGATGGCAGGGCGGTTTGGGGTCAGTGCCGAGATGGAGGCTGAATCCGCTTTCGCGAGCAAGCTCGCTCCCACAATGGATCTGCGCTGAACGGAGAACCGTTGCTCACCGAAATTCCCTGTGGGAGCGGGCTTGCCCGCGAAGGGGCCGTCGCATCCAACATCCATGCAAGCTGAGCCACCGCCTTCGCGAGCAAGCCCGCTCCCACAATGGATTTGCGGTGAATACAGGCGTCATGAACACCTGAAATCCCTGTGGGAGCGAGCCTGCTCGCGAAGGGGCCATTCCATCCAACCTCCATGCAAACTGACCCACCGCCCTTGCCACATCATCCAACCAAATGCCTGCGCCGATACTCATCCGGCGTAGTCCCCATCATTTTGCGGAACATGCTGATGAACGCCGAGGCGCTGCTGTAGCCCAGGTCAAGGCCAATGGTTTCCACGCTCTGGCCCCGTTCGAGCAGGGCCAGCGCCTCGATGACTTTCAGGCGCTGACGCCATTCCACCAGGGACATGCCCAGGTCCCGCTGGGCCCGGCGCATCAGCGTGCGCTCGGTGGTATTGGCGGCGCGAGCCAGTTGCGGCAAGGAGCGCGGGTCGCTGGGATTGGCCTCCAGGGCGCGCAACACAGGGCCGAGCAGTGGATCATCCGAGGAGGGCAGATAGCTGCCGACGTGGGGCGCCTGCGTCAGCTTGTCCACCAGCACTTGCAACAAGCGCTGTTGTTCAAGCGTCTGGGGTTGGCTTGGCGGGTCGCTGCGCAGTTCTTCCAGCAACGCGCGGATCAGCGGGCTCAAGTTGAGCGCACAGGGGACGGCCGGCAGCGCGTGGCACAGTTCGGCCGCCAGGTACAACGAACAATGACAGGCCTCATGCCGATTGAACCCCACGTGTTCCATGTCCGGCGGCAGCCAGATGCCGTATTGCGGTGGCGCCAGGTAATGGTGCTGGGCGATCTCGATTTCCATCACGCCACTGTAGGAGTAGACGAACTCACCCCAGGCATGTCGGTGCCGCGGATAAGTGGCATGG
>Ga0307412_10001998_pt1 | contig 11304 bp, 13 predicted proteins | sample DK1Cmetagenome_3_FD_203823 | JGI IMG/M metagenome (GOLD analysis project Ga0307412, IMG submission 203823) | Maize rhizosphere microbial communities from greenhouse at UC Davis, California, United States - DK15-C-1 | ecosystem: Host-associated > Plants > Roots > Rhizosphere > Soil | place: USA...
ATTACGTTTGGGTCCATGAAGCTCATTGCGCCTCCTGCGTCGAATCGTTCTGGGTAGCCAAGGCTCGGCCTACCTGCGGCACCAGTTCTCGCAGCCGAGCCCCCACGGCGGGAATTTGAGCCGCCAGCTGTTCCAGCGCCGTTCTTTGCCCGGCTGGTGGAAGCGAGGCGATATGGCTGATGACCTTGTCCGGAACGACACCGCGCAGACCGTTCACCAGGAACGACATGCCGGGGCCGGAATAGAGCGCCGCAGCGAGCGTTGCTCCAGCCGCAGGCCCGCCCAGCGATACCCCGCCCGCCGCAGTTGCCGCGAGCAAGGCTCGGCCCGCCGTCCCACTATCGGGCACGGTGTTCGGCAGCACGCTTTGACCTGCGCGATTGAGAGCGCCGGGTGTCTGGTTGTACTGGCCGCTGGCGCGGTTAAGTTGGCGCGGGGTGAATTGGCCGGTAGCGCTCTTGTCGGCTGCGCTCACGACAGGCAGTAGCTTGCGATAAGCGCTGCGGGCAGCACCAAGCACCTTGATCGCTTCCGGCGTTGTGCCTTCGACGGTGTCTCGCAACGACGCCTGAAGCTGATACAGCGCCTCGCCCAAGGGGTGATCTGCTGGATTCATGGAGCCGGTGTGCTTACGGGCGAGAAAGCCAATCTCGGAATCGATGCCCTTCGCCACGTCGCCACTGATCGGACCGCCCCGCTCCGCCGCTTCGCTGATGGCAGGCATGATCTTCTGGGCGGCGTACTTCATGAGAGCGCCCTTCTGCTCGTCGGTGATCAGCGGAATCTTGTCGATAGACACGAGGGCACTCGAAAGCGCTGTTTTCACGTTCTTCGGCTGAATGAAGGTCTGCGGGAGCACACGGTCATAAGCATCTGAAACGATCCTGCTCGCTTGCTCGACGGCCTCCGCGCCGGAGCCTTTGACGGTCGCTCCCAGCGGCTGGAGAGCGGCGTTGATCTCCGCGTTGCCGTACTCACCGATAGAGCGGCCCCGCGCGTACTTGATGACGTTGCCTACGAGCGGGATCGACGTGGCGCTGTCCTCAATGCCGCGAATAGCGCTGCCGATGGGCCCGTCCCCGAACAGCTGGCCCGGCGTCGGTCGCACGCCAGCGTCGATGAGGGCTTGGGCCTCTTTGGAAACGAATGGGCGAGCCAACCCGCCGAGCGCCCGCGTGAGCACCCTGCCGCCAGCGGCTCCGGCCCCGCCTACAAGCGCCGCGATGCCGCGCTCGTCAGGCTCAGCAGTTCCAGCGGCATAGCCCGCGTTGGCGGCAATGTCGGCGGTAGCCGGAGCCATGCGGCCGAGAGTCTTGGCGAGCACCTTGCCCCCGAGGGAGGCCGCGCGTCCAATCGGAACAGCCGTGGCGGCGACTTCACCCGTGATTTCCCCCAGCTTGCCTGCGGTGCCCAGAGCCTCATTGTTGGCTTCGTAGGTGGCGAGGTCCGCCTTGCGCGCCCTGCCGTTGTCACCGGTCTGGCTGAAGGTCATCGCGTCGATGGGCGATCCGGGCGGGAAAATCTTGTCGCGCAGCCGTGCCGCCGAGCCTCCAACGCCCGTCACAAACCGTTCGGTCGCTGACATGCCATCGGCGGGATTTGGCGCGGGCTCCCGCGGTGGGAACTGTTTGCGAAGCACCGCAGTGATCGCGCCATCATCCATGTCATCCGGGAAGGAGCCCGTGGACCCGTCCGGAAGCGCGATGAGCTTTGCCATGGCTTATTCCAGCCGCCCAGTGGCGGAGTTGTAGACGCGAATCTTGGGAGCGGGCGCGGACTGCTGATCCACGGCGGTCTTCACGGCATCGCGGATTGACGGTCCGGAAGACGGCTGCGCGGGTACCGGGCCGTTCGCGGCACGATGCATGATCCGACGCACCTGCTTGAGCGCAGCAAGGCGCGTCTCGGTCGGCAACTCCTTGTTCGCGAGGTCGCCGCCTTGCTTCTTGAGAAATGCCAAGTCCGCGTCCGACACCTGGCCTGCCATCCGGGGAATGTTCGCCACGATGCCATTCGCCACGGTTTCAAGCGCAGCGGCGGCCTTCGCGCCGTCCGTTGAGATGCCGGCAGCACCGGCAATGGCGTCACGAAGCGATCCGCCCTTGGAGCCGGTGGCCGTCTTCAGCAACGTCTCGGCCTCGTTCAGGTCTTCGAGCGCCTTGGCAGCGTTGCTCTTGTTCTCTCCTTGTTTCGTGCGGTCCGCCGTGAGCGATGCTGTCTCCCGACCGATGGTGCCAAGAGGGCTGACTTCACCAGTGAGCTTGTTGACCCGATGCGCGTTGCCTTGGGCATCTTGAATGATCTGGTAGTTGCTGGCCTTGTCGCTGCTCCCGCCACCGCTGGCTCGTACAGCCGCAGCAAGCGTGCGCCGGAGGTCGTTGGAATCGCTCGCAAGATCGCGGCGCAATTGGATGCTTTGTTCGTCGCGGTCACGCCTGTATTCCAAGTCCTCCTGCTGTTTCCGCTGCGACTCCGCGATAGTCTGAGCACGAGCCTCCTTGCGATCGGTGCGAACAGCGACTCGCTCCGGTTCGTTCACCAGTTGATCTTTGGCGTAGTCCACCATGAGGGACCGCAGCGCAGGAATTTGCGCGCCCTGCTGAGCCCATGCGAGCTTCGTAGGTTGCGGGGCGTCATCCGGAGGTTTCATGGCCATGTGCTGGTTGACGGCCTGCATCTCATATTTGTCGTACCCGGTCTGGTCGGCGTCCAAGCCCTTCTTTTCCATCGCCTGAGTAAGCTGCTCGACCAACGGGGTCAGCATCTGCGTCTTGGCGGGCGGGACGTAGTACCCGGAAACCATCTGTCCTTGCGGCGTCGCTTTCTCCCGCGCTGCCTTGATCCGCTCCTTGAGATCGGCTTCGCGGTCACGCAGGCGATGCTGCTGCAAGATGAGCGACCCGTTGCCGAAGCTGGCGGGCAGCTGGTTGATGTCGTCGTAGTAGTTCATGGAAGGCATGGTGTGCTCCTGTTACTCGTTGCCCTGCGTGCCGACGACATTCACCGCGGCCTCGATCTGATCGCGCAGCGTCTCGGGCGGCAGCGGGCGGTCTGCGTCGGTCCCCATTTGCCGCTGGAGCCCGTCCGTCAACTGCTCGTCTTCCAACCGCTGGTTGGCCTCACGCAGATATCGCATCACCTCGGGATCGGCGGCGCGGTCGGGTCGATGCGTGTCACGGGGAGCGAACGGCATCGCAAGGCCAGCGGCCCATGCCGGGTTCGCCTTGCGGTCCTCGTCGGTGACGCTTGAGTTGTTGATCGCGTCAGGCCGGGCGCGCTCACCGTTCTCGGCGCGGCGGATTTGCTGGAAGTCCCGAACGAAGTGCTTGTAAGCCTCCGGGTTCGACTCACGCAGCAATCTCAGATGGGTGAGGATGCCGGGCCGCGAGAGCACCGCCATCTCATCGTCGGCCAAGTAGTTGGGGTGGATGTTCAGAGACATTTCAACTCCTTGGGGTTGCCGGTTTCCACGGCTGCGGACCGATCTGGGTAGTAGCCGCAGCGCGCGGATACACGACGGCGCGTTGTTCTTGCTGGCGCAGCCGCGACTCGGCGGCGCGCGCAGCCTCAGCCACCCCGAAATACTCGGCCAGCAGCGGAGGCAGCCCAATCAGCCCCGACTCGGCGCTGTCGCGGATGTACGGTCGCAGTTCCTCGTCCGGTGTGAGAGGCACATGCTCCGGGTGATGGGGCGAAAACACCGGCATCGGCGTCGGGGTACGCGGCGCGCTCTTCGGCAGCACGGCTTGCGCCAGAGCGGCCTCAACCGTGGTGAGCGCGGGGTTCAGATACGCGTCGGGCTTCAGACGGGGGAAGTGGGCTTTGCACAGATGGGGATATAGCCGATCCATGGCGGCTGAGTCAGTCTTGAAAGCCTCCAGCAGCGCACGTCCAGCTTCTGCGGCGTGGCGCTCATAAATCCGCAGTGACTCACGAAAACGATCTTCCCTAACAAGCTGCTCCCTGCCACTATCTGGAGGCGTCTCGTAGCTCTCGCGGCTGACGGATGACAAAGAATTCCGATTCATTTCGCAATTGCCTGAGAATATTTAATTCTCGCCGAATTACGAATATCGGTAAATTAAAATAGATATATGAGGGAATTAGGATTTACCCCTAATTGAGGATATGGAAAAAAGATATCAAGTTTTTGTTAGCTCGACATTTGTTGATCTACACGATGAGCGACAGGAAATAATGCAAGCACTCCTGGAACTAGATTGCATCCCAGCTGGAATGGAGCTTTTCCCCGCAGCCAACGATGATCAATGGACACTTATAAAAAGAGTCATAGACGATTGCGATTATTACATCGTAATTTTGGGTGGACGATATGGCTCTATTGGACCAGCAGGAATAAGCTATACACAGATGGAATATGAATATGCCGTCGAGAAGGGAAAGCCGGTGATGGCTTTTCTACACAAGAGTCCAGGAGATATTATCGCCAATAAAAGCGAAAGTAGTCCAGAAGGAAAGCAAAGATTGCAGTCGTTTCGGGAACTTGCTCAAAAAAGACTTTGTAAATTTTGGTCGACCCCCAGCGATCTTGGGTCCATGGTCAGTCGCAGTCTTATCAAATTGATAAAAGACAACCCTGCCATAGGCTGGGTTAAGGCAGACTTAGTTCCCGATAAAAGCGCAAGCGAAGAAATGCTCCGTCTTCGCAGTGAAATTGACAGCTTGAAATCACAGCTAAATCAAGTGGAAAGCGACATGAGTTCAGTCAACAATGACCTAGCTCAAGGAGCAGATGAAGTTAACATTCGTTATACATATGAGCTGTATGATGAAAGCGAAGAGATTTCATTCACATATTCGGAGAATTTCAACGCAAGTTGGGATTCCATTTTTTCAAGGTTATCACCTTTCATGATCGACGAGGTCTCAGATCGAGTGCTGCGAACTCATCTGAACCAATGGATTTCAGAAGTTAACAGATTTCAACTCATGAAGGAACATTCAACAAATTACACCCCCGAATCCGTCAAAATAAATGATGACGACTACAACACCCTGAAAGTGCAGTTGATCGCATTAAATCTAATCAAAAAAAGCTCAAGCAAAGGACGAAGCGTCAAGGACCAAGCTACATATTGGTGCCTAACAGATCATGGTGAAAAATCGATGATGCGACTGCGCGCCATCAAACGCGACTGGAGAAACAGTCCAAATTTTTTGGAAATTGAAGCTGCGCCGGAAAAATAATGCAGGCCAGCGATTGGATTTCAATAGGCGCCCTCGTAGTTTCATTGATTAGCGGAGCGATTACCGCCTTCTATGCGCGCGCACAGCACCAACTCAACAAGATTCAGTTGGCCGAGAAACAGGCTTCGATTGAGGACGCAAAAAAGGCAAAGCTCACCGCCCTGCTTCACGGCAATCGCATAATTTCATTTAGGCTGGAAATTATTAACTCGGGGCAAAGCGTCGCGCGTAATGTTCAACTCATTCTTGAACAAGGACTTGTTCCCCAGCAGCCTCTAGGTGACGTTTTTCCTCTCGCGCGACTACTGCCTGGGGCGCGGGTCTTTGTAGACCTGGACGAACCAGAAAACTGGGATGGCCATACGTGCGAATTGGTCTGGGAGGACGGCGCTGGGAGTCACGTCCAACCGACCCCAATCAATCGCGTCAAGATGCGGTAATGAACGTCGATGTGTACACCGAGCACTGTGTACTCGACCGGAACCCTCAACACAGTACAGCCACCCACCCGGCCCCGCCGCTTCATGGGTATCCATGTGAAGGCGTGAGCAGTCCAACCCATGGCAACCGGGCGTTCCGGCCACAGGTGCGGTGCTGAGTCATGGGGCAGAGGCAGCAGAGCTCAGCCCTCGGGCTCGCCTAGTCTCCCGTCGCAGCAAGCGCCCCGGCGCACACGCTCTTCCCCTTCGGAACGCCGTCATCTATGCACCGCAATGACTTAGCTCTGCGTGGCTAGGCGGTGGACTAGACCCGGGCCGCTCGACTCGAAAATCGGCCCGTAAACGCGCTATCGCCCGAATCGATATCCGCGTACCTACGCGCCGGGAAAACGCGCGCTGTCAGGCTCTGGCAAGGCCGGATCGTCATCAGCGGTTTCGACGCTAGGGGCGGTTTTCGGGGTCGCGTCAGAAATCGTTAGGCCAGTCTCGATGAGCTTCACGGCCTCGGTACCGAGCCGGTAGGCGTGGCGCTGCGCGCTGAGCCACGGCATTTGATCCAACTGGATATTGACGGTTGGTGAGCCTGTCTCAGGCACCACAGCCTTCGCCAGAATCTTGTCGAGCAATTCCGGGTTGCGCTTGAGATAGGCCGCGCCGCCCAGCTCGATATAAGCCTGCCGCGCGTCATTCCGCAGCAGATCGCGCAGCGCGAGCGGAGGCACATCGGCTTCGATGGGTGCGGCAGCGACAGGCTCCGGCTCTGGGCGCGGCGTACCAACGTCCGCAACGCCGCAGAGGCCGTTTCTGAAATCTTCACTAGTCCAGTTCATTCGATTCTCCAAATCTCGATGGGGTCCACCACTACGCGAGAGCGAAAAGAGCGTTTAGAGCGTCTTTTTTCTTTCTGTTTAGGCCGCTAGAAAAAATCGAGAACGTTTTTTATAGAGCTAGCTTTTCTCGACGCTCTAAACGCTCTTTCCGCTCTCAAAACTTCCTCGTACTGCGAATTCCGAGGAAGTACCGCTGACCGCTCGACTCGTGCCGCTTGATCTTTCCGTTGGCATAGTTGTCGAGTGATGCGTAGAAGGACTTGGCGCTTTCGGGGATTGAGACGTGCTTCTCGCTGATCTTGAATCTGCGATAGCTCTCGTACAGGTCTTTTTGTACCGCCCTCGCCCCGGAGTCGGTGCTGAACTCCCAGCCCTCCGAATCCATCCATTCGGCCATTTCGTCTTCTGCCTGCTCGTACTCCGCGCGAGCATCGATAAGGTCGGCCGGCATGGGACCAACATGTCGGCCCTGCTGTTCCCATCGGACGCCGCCCCGCACGAGCCACCAAAGCATCCAAGCCTGTGCTTCGGGGTCGTTCTTCATTTCATCGATATACCAACGGTCAGCGTCTGCCGATGCCCCTTTCGACTGATCCCGATTCCAAGAGCGCCGGAAAGGAAACAGCGCAATCCGATCCATCGTTGCCCTGCTGATGTGCGTCAGGTGGGGCATGTAGTTCGTCGTGATCAACAGGTTCGCGCTGAGCTCGACGCTGCCGCCATCCGCGTAGTTCGCCCGGAGGGTCATGCTCTCCCCGCCGGTGAATTCCTTGAAGAACGCCTCGTTCAGGTGGTTGGTCTTCTCAAACTCCTTCGCGAACACCCAGCGAGCACCGATGGTCTTGACTAAGTGCGGTTTTGCCGCCTCGGGATCGCGCGCTTTGTTGGTGGCTACGAACGCTTTGATATCGAGGTCCGCGGCGTAAGTGCCCAGCGTGTGGTGCATCAAGTTCGCAAAGGCGCTTTTACCGTTGGAGCCGTGGCCGGAAAGGATGTCCGCCGAGGTGGTGGAGTTGAACCCGCGCAGCCCGGACCCGAGCCGCGTTTGCAGATACTGCTCCCGCTCCGGATCAGGCGTTCCATCAGCCAAGGACGTCACCGAACGAACGAATTCACGAGCGCGCAGGGCGCCGGGCGTCTGGGGCTCCGTCTCGCTGTACACCGCGGCACAGCGTTTCAAAATCAAGTCGTCCTGTTCCTCGGGCCGCAACGCCCCTGTCCGCAGGTCGACAACGCCGTTGGCTACAGCGAGCACGTGGGGGTCTTTGTCGAAATCGGACGACCTGCGTTGGTGCTTTGCGCGATTCGACACGTTCGTCAGGAAGTTCGTCATGGTCGCCATGCCTTCGAGCTTCGCGGCCCACCTCGCCAGCGGTGCGGCTTGCTTGAGAATGGTCTCGCGTGACTTCTTCGCCACATCGTCCTCGCCCTTGATCGCCCCGGCGCTCTCCCGTATCACCTGCGCTCGGCGGGCGTAGTGCATGGAGACCTGAACGGCAAGCTCAGTCGGCTTTGTCTTGCTGCGGGTCCAGCGCCCCGCGTCGGCATCCCAAAACGCCCACTCGCCTGTGTCAGGCAGAAAGTAGAAATTGCCTTCCCCGAACAGTTGCACGAACTTCGTAGCCGCACCTTGATCGGTGAAATTCGTCGCCGCCTGCATGAACCGATCTGGGTTGCTGAGCAGCCACTTGGTGTTCGCCTCCAGGTTCTCGACCTTGATCGGATCGAGGCGATAGAGCGCCGCTTGGTTGGCCTTTTCGTCCAGCTCCACGAACCAGTTCGGGTCACTCCACGTGGCAAACCAGTCGTCATAGCCGAGACGCTTCCCGTCCTTTCCATGGCCGAAGTCCGGAACGGTGGTTTTGACGTGGTGGAGCTGGCTTTCGACGACAAGCGCAACAAGCTCACCGCCCACCAGTTCATTGGTCACCGCGTCGCCATCGAAGCACACGAAAAGTTCGTCACCCGGCTTGATACGGCTCAGAATTTCCGAACGCATGTTGCGGCTGGCACCGTCCTCAGCGTCCGACTCGTGCCACCCGGAAACCCCGTTGATCGCGACGGTCGGGATGCCAGTAGTTAGGGCGAAAAGCACAGCCTTCTTGTAGCCCTCAACAACGGCTTTGACAGTGGCGTTCTTGAATGCGGCTTCGGCGTTCTCTGGGTCCATTGAAGACAGGAATGCGACGGGCGGTGTGACGCCTCGACTGCCGAGATACTTGTTCTCCGTGCGATCAATTCGGAGCTGGTTGTAGGTGTCGGTCCAGTAGATGCGATAGGCGTCGTGGTTCTCGCCAGTTTCGCTGTCGCGAAAAGTTGTTGGCTCCGGAGGCCGTGGAGACACCACCGCCATCAATTCCGGAGTCAATAGCGACCGCGCAAGATCACGCACGATGAAAGGCACCGGCTCCACCAATTTCAGGTTGGCACTCATCGTTCAGCCCCTTTCCCGCCGCGCACGGCGCACTGGCGGCTTCCTGGGCGGATATCCGGGTGCGTAACCCAGCATCCCGAGCCCGGATGGAGTGGTTCGGTCCTGCTGCGCCAGAGGCCGCGCGAGCGCGCGTTTGAGGATCGGCTCGGTCATGTCAGCCCCCTGCCCTGTTTGGCTTTGATTTCCTCCATGAGCACAACAGCGCGTCGGCGGATTTCGGCGCGAGACATGACGGCTTCGGGGTATGTTTCTGCCGCTCGTTGCGCTGCCGCCGCCTTCACTTGTCGCTGCACGCGCATCCGCATGCGGCTTTGAGTAAGTGTTTCGACCGAGCCGCTGCTGTCGACCAGGCTCCATGTATTCGTGGCGCGGTGGTAGCGGACTTCGACTATCTTTCGCAGGATTTGATCGGCCATGATCACCCCCTGCCTGCCAGCCGATCAATGCGCCGCTGCGTTTCTTCATCCGCTTTGCGCTGAGCTTCAATGGCAGCTACCGCTTGTTCTTGGGCTTGATGGATGGACGCCCGCACCTCAGCTTGAGCCTGAAGCAGTTTCTGCTCCGCTTCGAGCTTGAGAAGGACGCGTTGCTCCTGCTCTTTCTTCCTGGCGGCGGCGCGGAGCGCGGAGCCGTCGCGCCATTCCTGGAGCCGCAGTAGCCATTCGTTCGCTTCCGCCTCGTTGTAGAGATACGCTCCGCCGATGCGGTATGAGGGCTCTAGCTTCGGGGCTTCCTTGTCGGACAGCGTCACGCGCAAATGATTGGGGGTGATGCCGACTCGGGCCGCTAAGTGAGCGAACGTGACAAAGCCGGGCAGTGGCGAGTCCGGGTCAGCCATCGGGGCACTCCCCGGAATTCTTGGCAGTTGTGATGCATTGCTCATCAAAATCTCCATGCGGCAGCCCGACCGGGTAGGTCTGAACTGCGAAACGTGAGGGGGAGCCCCAGTGGCCGCCACAGGCGCGGTCCGGGGCAAAAGCTGTTAACCCTCGCGGGCTAATAGCTCCTATCGTAGGGATCGAAGGAGCCGAAAGCGAGCGAAATACTCGGGTGCGGCCGCCTTTCTTCGACTGACCGTCGCGACTACGCGGGCCGGATGCAAGCTAGAACTTCCTCCAGCTTGTAAACCACCCTTCTGCCGATCTTGTAGCGAGGGGGCACCCAGCTCGCTCCGCGGCTGTGAGAGTTGTAGAGGGTCTTCGGCGCAATGTTGAGCAGGCTCGCCGCCGTCTTAGTTGGGATGTATTTGTGCGTATGGGTTAACACGATTTGGCGTTTCTTCATCAGGCCCGCCATTGGCCACAGCGACATTGATGCGCCGCATACATCCGAGGTTTGTGGATGACCTTCGGGAACCAATCAAGTCCAGCGCGCTTACGGCCATGGCCTCCGATGAGCTGCTGGTGTGGCGAATCTAGCGGCGGAAAGCTGATCCGACTACTGAGGTGTAAGGAGATGCTGAGCGGGGTCTGGTGCTTTACATCTATTCACACCTAATAGCGTCTGTGAATGGCTTCCCCACAGGCAATTGCCAACATCAGAATCGATTGTTCCGACTAACTTCTTGAAGGAACAGACATGAGCAATTTCAACCTGACCATTGGGCTCAACGAGCCCACGAGGCTGGCAAATGTAGAGGCGACCAAGTACACCGCCGCCCCCCGCACGAATCAGTTTGTGGCTGAAGTGAACGGAATGCCGCGCGAAGCGTGGACGACCTCGGGCCGGGGCAACTACTACCTGTACTTCATGAGCGGAGCTGACCTGTACTACTTGAAACTGGGCGGGGAGGGAGAACTCCAAGCAGCACGTCAGAAACTAGTCATCACCACTGATGAGTGGGAAGAGTCGCAGCCTAGGAACGTCATTCGAGCGGCCAACAAGGCGCTCAGAGTCAAGAAAACCCGCGCGACGACCGCCTAGTACGATTCCTAGCTACTCAACCACTTCGAACCCTGTTTTCCCTCTTAATGATCGACGTTTACGGAATTCCCAACTGCGACACCGTCAAGCGCGCCCGAGACTGGCTCGACGAACACGGCATTGCCTACACCTTCCACGACTTCAAGAAGCAAGGCGTGCCCGAGGCCGAGCTTGACCAGTGGCTGAAAAAGCCGGGCTGGGAAGCACTGGTCAACCGCCGCGGCACCACCTGGCGCAAGCTCGACGAGGCCGAACGGAACGCGGTGGTCGATGCCGCCTCGGCCCGGGCGGTGCTGCTGGCCAACCCGAGCCTCATCAAGCGGCCGGTGGTCAACTGGGGCACCAAAACCGGCGTTACGACAGGGTTCGACGCGCAAGCCTGGGCTGCCGCTGTGAACGCCGTGTAAACGCCGGAACCCTGCCTTGCCGGCCAGCCTCCAACCCCGATCTGCAGGAGAGAACACCATGA
>Ga0307412_10001999_pt1 | contig 11303 bp, 9 predicted proteins | sample DK1Cmetagenome_3_FD_203823 | JGI IMG/M metagenome (GOLD analysis project Ga0307412, IMG submission 203823) | Maize rhizosphere microbial communities from greenhouse at UC Davis, California, United States - DK15-C-1 | ecosystem: Host-associated > Plants > Roots > Rhizosphere > Soil | place: USA...
CTCCTCGAGCAGCGTGTAGGCGGCGAGGTCGCGCGCATGGCGCAGCGGCGGGGGGGGGCCCCCCCCGGGCCGCCGCCCGCGGGGCGCCCGGGCCCCCCCGCGGGCCACCCACCCCCCCAAACCGCGCCCCCCCCCCCCGCCCCCCCCCCGGCGGGGGGGGGGGGGGGGGCCCCCCGCCGCGGGGGGGCCGCAAAACCCCCCCCCAGGGGGGCCGACGCCCCCCAAGGGCGGGGGGAGCGGAAAAGCACCGGGGGGGGGGGGGTGGCCCCCCCCCCCCCCCCCCCCGAAACTCCCAGAAAATAGCGAGTGCGAAAAGCGGGAATAGCTCCTTAATAAAAAACAGCCTGACAATAAATTATCAGGCTGTTTTATATTGAACAAGGTTAATTAATTATGAAGCCACAACCGTTCCTTTGAAAGAAAGAGTTTTTGGAGTTTTGCTGTCGCTTGTAGTAACGTTTACCGTTTTCATAAATGCCCCCGCAGCCGCTGCATTAAAACTTGCTTCTACAAATCCTTTTTTCCCTGGAAGAATTGGAGTTTTTGTATAATCTGCTGTTGTACAACCGCATGATGGCGCTACATTTTCAATAACGATAGGCTTTTTCGTTGTATTCGTAAATTCAAATCTGATTAATTTTGGTTTTCCCTGAGGAATATTTCCAACATCGATAGATTCTGATTTCCACTTGATAGCATCTGCAAGTACTTTTACTACAGGAGTTCCTTCAACAGGAAACACATTTGCGTAAAAGGGAGAGAATGCTAAAACGGTTAAAAAAGCTGTAATTTTTAAATTTTTCATGATATAAATTTTTATTAATGGTTAAAAAAATGACCGATTGTTATTTTTTTGATATAGCAAATGTAAAGCTGAATGTTGGTGTAACTTGTTAATCGCTCTCAAACATTTGTTAACAAGTTGTTAATGATAAAAGATAAATAGATATTTTTGGATAATATTGCTTCATTAAATGGAAATAAAAAAACTCAATATTATAATAACTCTCGGGTTGATCGCTATTGTCGGAATTTTGATAGCTCAACTTCTGTGGACAAGACAGGCGTATAATCTTGAGGATAAAAAGTTTAATCAGACGGTAAACATCGCTTTGCTGGAGGTTGTAGATAAGCTTTCCGGTGGAAAAACTTCTTTTAATGAAAGCCCGGTACAGAATATTTCCAACGATTATTATGTAGTTAACATTAATAATGAATTTCATCCCGCAGTACTTGAACATTATTTAAGAACAGAATTTACACGTTTGCAAATAAATACCGATTATGTTTATGCATTATATAATTGTCATAGCGATAAAATGATCTATGGAAAGTACATTTCTACCCATCAGGAAAGTCCAAATAATAAGATCATAAAATTTCCCAAACATAAAAATCTGGTCTATTATTTTTCCATTCGTTTTCCGGATAAAACGACGTACCTAATTAGCTCGTTGCGGTTTTGGTATTTGCTAACGTTTGCGTTGATTATTATTCTCTTGGTTTATGTTTATTCTATTTATACGATTATTCAACAGAAAAAATTCTCGGAATTGCAACGGGATTTCATCAACAATATGACGCATGAGTTCAAAACTCCTCTTTCATCTATTATTCTGGCTTCAGAAGCATTGAAAAAGCAGGAAATAATAAAGGAAAATCCTAAATTACAAACCTATATTTCGATTATTACCGATCAAAGTTATAAACTCAATAATCATATTGGAAAAATATTGAACATTGCTAAAAATGATGCTTCCGGATTGTCGCTAAAACCTCAAAGAATAGTTTTATTACCTTTTATTCAGGAAATTGTAGACACGATAAAGCAAAAGAATGAAAATATTTCTGTTGAGATAAACATTGACAGTACTATTTCAATCATTGCGGATGAATTTCACTTTACCAATATCATTTATAATATTCTAGATAATTCTATTAAATATTGTGAAATTAAACCTGAAATTATTATTTCTTCATTTAAAGATGTAAAAGGTTTATATTTAAAATTTAAAGATAACGGGATAGGAATTCCTGCTAAAAATACTCCTCATATTTTTGATAAGTTTTACAGGATCAATACAAAAAAAAGTGATGAGGTGAACGGTTTTGGATTAGGTTTATTTTATGTAAAAAAGGTTGTTCAGCAACATAACTGGAAAATTTCAGTTGAGAATAATACAGATAAAGGAATTACCGTCACGCTGTTTTTACCGTTCCAAAAATAATAGTGCAAACCATGGAAAAATCTAAAATTTTATATGCAGAAGATGATAAAACCATCGCTTTTCTGATTCAGGACAGCCTGGAAAGTTATTATGAAATCGACTGTTATTCTGATGGAAAATCGGCACTTGAAGCATTTAATAATCAAAATTTCGACATCTGTCTTTTAGATATCATGATGCCCGAAATGAACGGTTTTGAATTGGCCCAATGTATTCGCGATAAAAATTCTGAAATTCCCATTATTTTTATTTCTGCAAAAGCTTTGAAAGAAGACAGAATTAAAGGTTTGAAAATCGGAGCTGATGATTATCTGGTCAAGCCTTTCAGTATTGAGGAACTTATTTTAAAAATTGAAATTTTCCTGAAACGATCAAAAAAAACAGAATCTTTTCCCCAAAAATATAAAGTCGGAAAATACAGTTTCGATCCTAAAAATTATACTTTACAAGATGTAGAAAACACCATTTCGCTTACGCAAAGAGAATCTGAATTATTGTTGTATTTTATCCGAAATAAAAATACTGCTCTAAAAAGACAGGATATTTTGAAAGCCGTTTGGGGCGATGATGATTATTTTATGGGCCGAAGTCTGGATGTGTTTATTTCAAGATTGCGAAAAGTTTTTGCGAATGAACAAAGTATAATTATTGAAAATCTGCATGGAATTGGTTTCCGGTTTTCTGAAAAATAACATTTCACTACTTTATACATTTTTGTTTTATCTATAAATCTTAAATTCATTAAAAATTTAACCGCAAAAGAGACAAAGTTCTCTGCAGATTATCCATTGTTTAATTATTAGAAAACAAAAGCCACTCAAAGAATAAAATCAAAGATTTTTAAAAACTTATGTGCTCTTATTAGCGGTTTAATAATTAACTTAAAATACTAAAGTGTTAATCTTTTGTCTCTTTTGTGATTAAAATAAACACCTATTTTAAATACATAATGATAAATAATTATTCTTTGATTTTCATTACTTTTATCATTCGAAAATTTATGTATTCATGAAAAATTCTGGAACTTCTGTTTTTCTATTATTTTTATTATTTAGTTTAAATTTTAAAGCTCAACAATTCGAAAAGCTCTATCAATATGTCAATCCATTAATCGGAACGGAAAAAATGGGACACACGTATCCCGGAGCAACCGCACCTTTTGGAGCCGTCCAGCTAAGTCCGGAAACAGATACAATTTCTTATGAATTGAATGGGAAATACAACGGCGAAGTTTATAAATATTGCGCAGGCTATCGTTATGAAGATAAAACGATTGTAGGTTTCAGTTCGACACATTTTAGTGGAACGGGACATTCTGATTTGGGTGATTTTTTGATGATGCCGACTGTCGGAAAATTACAATTGAATCCCGGAACAGCTTCCAATCCTGAAAACGGTTACAGAAGTAAATTTTCGCATCAAAACGAAAAAGCAGAAGCTGGTTATTATAAAGTAAAATTAGACGATCACAATATTTTAGCGGAATTAACAGCAACAACGAGAGTCGGAGTTCATCGATATACGTTTCCAAAGTCTGATCAGGCCCACATTATTTTGGATTTGATGGCCGGAATTTACAATTATGATGGTAAAAACGTTTGGACTTATGTTCGCGTCGAAAACGAAAATACAATTACTGGTTATCGACAAACCAACGGTTGGGCAAGGACAAGAACGGTTTATTTCGCTATGAAATTTTCAAAGCCATTCAAATCTTACGGTCAGAAAAATTACGATGGAAAACAGGTTTATAACGGATTTTGGAGAAAGTTTGACCAGACTAAAAACTTTCCTGAAATTGCTGGAAAAAACCTGAAAATGTATTTTGATTTTGATACCAATGAAAATGAAGCGATTGAAGTTAAATTGGCAATTTCACCGGTAAGTCAAACAAATGCATTAGAAAATTTAGAAAAAGAAGCCGGAAATTTATCTTTCGATCAAGTCAAAGCAAAAGCTCAGGAAGACTGGAATAAAGAATTAAATAAAATCATCATTAAAGGTTCTGAAACAAAAAAAACGAACTTTTATACGGCAATGTATCACACTTTTATCAGTCCGACAACGTATACAGATGTCAATGGAGAGTATAAAGGTTTAGACCAAAACATTCACAAAGCAGAAGGTTTTACGAATTATACAACCTTCTCAATTTGGGATACTTATCGTGCGCTTCATCCATTTTTTAACATTATTCAGCCAAAAAGAAATAATGATATGGTGAAATCGATGATGGCACATTATAATCAATTTTCCATGAAAATGCTGCCAATCTGGTCGCATTATGCGAATGACAATTGGTGTATGAGTGGTTATCACAGCGTAAGTGTAGTTGTAGACGCAATTATCAAAGGAAATTACACCGGAGACACGAAAGAAGCCTTGAAAGCCTGTGTAGAAACGGCAAACAAAAGGGATTACGAAGGAATCGGTCAGTATATAGATTTAGGATATATTCCTGCTGAAAAAAGTGGAACTTCGGTTTCCAACACGTTAGAATATGCTTATGACGACTGGGCAATTGCTCAATTGGCGAAACATTTGGGTGAGACGGAAATTTACAATCAATTCATCAAACGTTCTGAGAACTGGAAAAATAATTTTGATAAATCGATCGGATTTATGCGTCCTCGTTTGGCTGATGGAAGTTTTAAAAAAGATTTTAATGCGTTGAGTACGCATGGACAAGGTTTTATTGAAGGAAATTCCTGGAACTACAGCTTTTTCGTTCCTCAAAATCCAGATGAATTAATGAAAATGATGGGCGGAAAGAAAAAATTCGCTTCAAAATTAGACGAATTGTTCACGATGCATTTACCCGACGAGTTTTTTGCAGACACAGAAGATATTACGAGAGAAGGAATTATCGGCGGTTACGTTCACGGAAACGAACCGGCGCATCACGTTGCCTATTTTTATAATTGGGCAGGACAGCCGTGGAAAACTCAGGCACAGATCAGACGAATTTTAGAAATGCAATATAAAGCAACTCCCGATGGATTGGGAGGAAATGATGATGCGGGACAAATGAGCGCTTGGTATATTTTGAGCTCGCTTGGCTTTTATCCCGTTGCTCCGGGTTCGGAAGATTATGCGATTGGAAGCCCGGCGATTGACAATGCTGTTTTAAATTTAGAAAATGGAAAAACTTTTGAAATTGAAGCCATTAATCAAAGTCCGAAGAATGTGTATGTTGAAAAAATTCTTCTCAATGGAAAAGAAATAAAAAACTTTACATTAAAGCATTCTGAAATTATGAAGGGTGGAAAGTTGAGTTTTTATATGAGTTCTAAGGCTAGAAAATAAAAATACAATCCGTAATTTGCATACGACAATCATCGTTTTGCATACATCAGACTCCTAATTTCTGCTGAATTTTGTATTATTAAAAATCAACAGAATATGAACAAAGTAAAATTAGGAAATCAAGGGTTAATTGTTCCGAATATCGGTTTGGGATGTATGGGAATGACGGGTTTTGAAGATGCCAATATGTATGGTAAAGCCGATGAAAAGGAAGCTATTGCAACCATTCACCGTTCTTTGGAAATGGGCGGGAACTTTCTGGACACTGCCGATTTGTACGGACCTTTCAAAAATGAACAGCTGATTGCAAAAGCTATTGAAGGAAATCGTGACCAATATATTATCGCAACAAAATTCGGATGGGAAATCGATGATAATAACAAAGTGACCTGGGCGATCAACGGAAGTAAAAGTTATGTGAAAAAAGCAGTCGAGCGTTCACTTAAAAACCTCAAAACCGATTATATAGATCTTTATTATATGCACCGTTTGGATAAAAATACTCCGATCGAGGAAACGGTAGAAGCAATGAGCGATCTTGTAAAAGAAGGAAAAATTGGCTATATCGGTTTGTCGGAAGTATCTTCAGAAACGGTAAAAAGAGCACACACAATTCATCCGATTACGGCTGTACAAAGTGAATTTTCTTTATTTGAAAGAACGGTAGAAGAAAAGGGTGTATTGAAAACTTTAAATGAATTGGAAATCGGTTTTGTGGCCTATTCACCTTTGGGAAGAGGATTTTTATCAGGGCAAATCCGTTCGATTGATGATTTGCCGGAAAATGATTTTCGAAGAGGAATTCCACGTTTTCAAGGAGAACATTTCCATAAAAATATTGAATTGGTGGAAGCAATTGAAAATCTAGCAAAGGAAAAAGGAATCACTTCTTCTCAACTGGCTTTAGCTTGGATCATCAGCAAAGGAATTATACCAATTCCGGGAACGAAACGCAGAAAATATGTTGAACAAAATATTGAAGCCAGTAAAATTATTTTAAGCGAAACTGACATTCAGAAATTGGAGAACATCGTACCTTTAGGAACGGATACCGGCGCTACTTATGATGAATTTGGTATGGGACTTTTAGATTATTAATTTGTAACTTTAATTGTTGAAAATAGCTCAAACCTCATAGGTTTTTGAAACCTATGAGGTTTATCTTAAAACACAATACGATCGCGCCCCGGCTTGAACGGAGCTCTTTTTGCGGAGCAAAAAAGCGGGAGTGGAAGACGGAAAAAGGCGCCCAAAAATTATTAAAAAAGTTTAAAAATTATGAACACGATAAAATCTATTTCTGCATTTCACAAACTGCTTTCGCTTCCCGAACCGAAACATCCAATGGTAAGTGTTATCAACCTTCATGAAAGTGTTTTTATTGAGGATGATGTCTGGAAAGGTTTTGTGAGCAGATATTATTGTGTCGCCCTAAAAAGAAATGCGAAGGGAAAAATAAAATACGGACAGCAACATTACGATTATGATAAAGGAGTACTAAGTTTTACAGCGCCGAATCAGGTTCAGTATCTGGATTTGCAGACGATGGATTGTGAAAATACGGGTTATCTGTTGATTTTTCATGAAGATTTTTTGCTGAAACATTCATTAGCAAAGACGATCTCTTCTTACGGATTTTTCTCCTATGCCGTGAACGAGGCGCTGCATTTGTCTGAAGATGAAGAGAATGATTTGCTCGAAATTCTATATAAAATTGATAAGGAATGTCAACATATCGACCATCATACGCAGGAAATTATTTTGTCGCAGATCGAGTTGTTATTAAATTATTCCAAACGGTTTTATGAGAGACAGTTTATCACCCGAAAAAGTGGGAGCCATCAGCTTTTAACGAAGTTTGAATCTTATTTAAATGATTATTTCAATACGGAATCGTCTGAAAAAGGACTTTTAACCGTTCATCAAATTGCGGAAGCGATGAATCTTTCTGCCAATTATTTAAGTGACTTTTTGAGAGTTCATACCGGACAGAATACGCAGCAGCATATTCACGAAAAATTGATCAGTAAAGCGAAAGAAAAGCTTTCGACAACGGAACTTTCGATAAGTGAGATTGCTTATGAATTGGGATTTGAGCATTCGCAGTCTTTCAGTACACTTTTCAAGAAGAAAACTAACTTTTCGCCGTTGGAATTTAGGCAGTCTTTCAATTAAGTCTCCCACAGATTTCTCAGATTTCCACAGATGATTGCGTTTAAAAATCTGTGAGCGAAAATTATGTTTTTGGCTAAGCCAATTTTGATAATGTAAATGAAAAAGCGGGCAAAGCCCGCTCCTATTGATATTTTTTATTCCTGAACTTCAAAAAGCAGTCGCTCCCCGAATTTATTTTCATTAATTTTTCCGTTGTCGTAAACCAGATTTCCATTGACAAAAGTATGAGTGACCTTAGAATGGAAATTCATTCCCTCAAGTGGGCTCCAACCGCATTTGTAAAGGATATTTTCTTTGGCGACGGTCCAGTTTTCATTTAAATCAACCAAAACTAAATCTGCTTTGTAACCCTCTCTCACAAAACCTCTTTTCTCCACTCTGAAAAGAATCGCAGGATTATGAGACATTTTTTCTACAATTTTTTCTAAAGAAATTTTTCCGTTTTTATAGTTTTCCAACATTACAACTAAAGAATGCTGCACCAAAGGCGCTCCGGAAGGGCATTTTGTATACACATTCTGTTTTTCTTCCCAAGTGTGAGGGGCGTGATCCGTTGCAATCACATCAATTCTATCGTCCAACAACGCTTCCCAAAGCCCGTCTTTGTCTTTTTGAGTTTTTACGGCAGGATTCCATTTAATTAATCCGCCTTTTGTGTCGTAATCTTCATTCGTGAAAGTAAGGTGATGAACACAAACTTCCGCGGTAATTTTTTTATCTTTTAAAGGAATATCGTTTCTGAAAAGCTCCGTTTCCTTCGCTGTCGACACATGGAAAACGTGAAGTCTTGCGCCTGTTTTTTTTGCCAATTCAATTGCTTTTGATGAAGATTTATAACAAGCTTCTTCACTTCTGATCAAATGATGGAATTTCACTGGAATATCTTCACCGTATTCATCCAAATATTTTTGAGTATTTGCTTTAATTGTCGCTTCATCTTCGCAATGAACCGCGATCAGCATTTTTGTATTACTGAAAATATTTTCCAGCGTTTCAGGATTGTCAACCAACATATTTCCTGTTGACGAACCTAAAAACAGCTTAATTCCGGGAACATTTCTCGGATTTGTCTTTAAAACTTCTTCCAAATTATCATTTGTTCCGCCCATCATAAAACCGTAATTGGCATACGCTTTCTGAGAACCTATTTCGTATTTATCAGCCAATAATTCTTGTGTCACAGCATTCGGAACAGTATTCGGCTGATCGATAAAACTTGTTGTTCCACCGGCAATTGCAGCACGCGATTCAGTTTCAATATCACCTTTGTGAGTCAGTCCTGGCTCGCGGAAATGCACCTGATCATCAATTACTCCCGGCAAAAGATATTTTCCTTCACCATCAATAATCTGATCTGCATCTTCAGAAATGTTGGAATCTATTTTAGAAATTAAATCATTTTCAATTAAAATATCGCCTTCAACAATCTTTCCTTCGTTAACGATTTTTACGTTTTTGATTAAGGTCTTCATTTACTTTTATAGAAATTAGAGGTTAGATATTAGAAGTTAGATTTGAGCTATGAATTATGAGTTATAAGTTATCACTAATTTCTAACTTCTACTATCTAGCTTCTACAAAAAGCAAAATTAAGGTTTATGAATGAATTTTAACCTCACTGATAAAAAATCAATTTCTAAATATTTACATTTGCAAGAAATTTCACATTTTGAAAAAACTTCTCAACGAGACTATTATTTATGGAATTGGGGCGATTATGCCGAGGATAATTGTCGTTTTGCTTAATTACCTATTCATTAAAAATATTAATAATGAAGATTTTGCAATTTTTACTAATCTTTATGCACTGATTTCATTTATCAATATTGTTCTCTCCTTTGGTTTTGAGACAGCTTACTTTAGATTTTCCTCAGATAAAGATAACGAGCAGAAGGTTTTCAATACTTCTTTTTGGTTTTTAACGGGATTATCAACTGTTTTCTTAATATTAGTTTTGTTTTTTAACCAACCTATTGCTAATGTTTTTGGGTATAAACAAACTCCTGAATTTATTCGTTGGTTTGCGTGGATTGCATTTTTCGACAATCTTCTTGTGATTCCTTTGGCATGGTTCAGGTTTCACAACAAACCTATAAGGTATACCGCAATCAGAGTGATACAAGCTGTTTTTCAGAGTATTTTTGTATTTGCTTTATTTCTTTATATTCCTCAGGAATTCAATTTTAAGTTAGGTTTAAAAGAAAAAGTTTCCTATCCCTTTTACAGTAACCTAGCGGCGAGCTTTTTAGGTGTTTTATTGGTATTACCGATTATTTTAAAAGTCAAATTTCAGTTCTCAAAAGATCTTTTTCTACAGATGATCAAATATTCATGGCCAATTATGATTGCAGGTTTAGCTTTCATGGTTAATGAAAATTTTGATAAGTTTATTCAGAAATTTATTATTGATGACGGTGAGGCCGGGGCTTATGGAGGTTGCTATAAAATGGCAGTTTTGATGACGCTTTTCGTTACAGCATACAGAATGGGTATCGAACCTTTTTTCTTTAAACAAATGCAAAATGAAAATGCTAAACTCACTTATGCAAAAGTGACGGAATATTTTTCGTTTTTTGCTTCAATAGTGGCTTTAGGAATCATCGCAAATGTTTCATGGATAAAATTTTTACTTGTTCCAAACAGTTCTTATTGGATTGCCTTAAATATTATTCCGATTATTGTGATCGCCAATTTATTTTTTGGAATTTATTATAATCTTTCTACCTGGTACAAAGTGACTGACAGAACGCGTATAGGAACTTATATTTCCTGGACAGGAGCAATTATTACCATTATTTTAAACCTTTCGCTTTTAAGACAATATGGTTTCATGGTTTCTGCCTGGGTAACTCTGGCTGCATATTTTACGATGATGGTTTTGTCATATTTTTTGGGTCAGAAATATTACCCTATTCCTTATAGGATGAAGAAAATTGCTTTTTTCATTGTTCTTCTGGCGATTTTCAGCTATGCAATTGTTGAATTTTTCGATTACAATTTCTGGATCGGAAATTTACTATTCCTGGTTTACACCGGAATCCTGATTTATTCTGAAAAAGACCTGCTTTTATCCAAAATTAAGAGAAACTAACTTTGGTATCTCTTTTGATAATAAAACAAATCTGTTTAATGTAAACAAATGTTTAAAAAGATATAAATCATACCACACCAATGGTTTTAATTATTATCTTTAACCTTAATTAAGACTAAACAAAATATCTTTATATAATTTATGAAAATTATTGTTCCTATGGCTGGACGTGGCTCCAGATTACGTCCACATACACTTACTGTTCCAAAACCTCTTATTCCTATCGCCGGAAAACCAATTGTACAAAGATTGGTGGAAGATATTGCTAAAGTTGCAGGAGAAAAAATTGAAGAAGTAGCTTTTATCATTGGGGATTTTGGCCCGGAGATTGAAAAATCTCTCATTCAGATCGCTGAAAAATTAGGAGCAAAAGGAAGCATTTATTATCAAAACGATCCATTGGGAACGGCCCATGCCATCAAATGTGCCGAACAATCTATGAGTGGAGATGTTGTGATTGCTTTTGCAGACACCCTTTTCCGTGCAGATTTTGTATTGGATAA
>Ga0307412_10002001_pt1 | contig 11296 bp, 8 predicted proteins | sample DK1Cmetagenome_3_FD_203823 | JGI IMG/M metagenome (GOLD analysis project Ga0307412, IMG submission 203823) | Maize rhizosphere microbial communities from greenhouse at UC Davis, California, United States - DK15-C-1 | ecosystem: Host-associated > Plants > Roots > Rhizosphere > Soil | place: USA...
CCGCCATCTATCAATCGTCGGACAGCGGCCAGGACATCGCCCTGCCTGTCGGACCCGACAGCCCGAAATACGCCGACTGGCGCGCAAGAACCCGGTAACGGACAGACAAGAACGAGATAAGGAAACCCAAGAGATGGCAACAAGCGTCGTTCTTCAGAAGGTCGAGAAACGCTATGGCGCGCTTGACGTCATCCACGGCATCGATCTGGCGATCGATCCAGGCGAATTCGTCGTCTTCGTCGGCCCGTCCGGCTGCGGCAAGTCCACGCTGCTTCGTATGATCGCCGGGCTAGAGGAAATCTCCGGCGGCGCGCTGATGCTCGACAACGAGCGGATGAACGAGGTGGCGCCCGCCAAGCGCGGGATCGCCATGGTGTTCCAGTCCTACGCGCTCTATCCGCACATGTCGGTCTACAAGAACCTCGCCTTCGGGCTGGAGACGGCGGGCTACAAGAAGGCCGACATCGAGCCGAAGGTGCAGCGGGCAGCACAGATATTGCAGATCGAGAAGCTGTTGCAGCGCAAGCCGAAGGCGCTCTCAGGCGGGCAGCGGCAGCGCGTCGCGATCGGCCGCGCCATCGTGCGCGAGCCGCGCATCTTCCTGTTCGACGAGCCGCTCTCCAACCTCGACGCGGAACTGCGCGTGCAGATGCGTGTCGAGATTTCCCGGCTGCATCGCAGCCTGGGGAATACGATGATCTACGTCACCCACGATCAGGTGGAGGCCATGACCATGGCCGACAAGATCGTGGTGCTGAACTCCGGCCGCATCGAGCAGGTGGGCGCGCCGCTCGACCTCTACAACAACCCCGCCAACCGTTTCGTCGCCGGCTTCATCGGCAGCCCGAAGATGAATTTCCTGCAGGGCAAGATCGAAAGCGTCGGCGGCAACGAGACAACGATCAACGTCTGCGGCAACAGCGTGCGGCTGCCGCGCCGCGTCTCGGCACAAGCCGGAGAAAGCGTGACCTTCGGCATCCGCCCGGAGCATCTGTCGCTGATCGACAAGGGCGGTATCGCGCTGTCTTCAGTCAACATCGACCTTTTGGAAAACCTCGGCGGCGCGACGATGCTCTACACGACGACGCCGGACAAGCAGCAGCTGACGATCGCGCTCGACGGGCAGCAGAAGGTGGAGCGCGGCGCCAATGTCACCGCCTATTTCGACCCGGCGCGCTGTCATGTCTTCGACGGCGCGGGCTCGACGATCTAGCCCGGCGATTTACCCCGCTTGACAGCGGCGCCCGCTCTGGCCAAGATTTCAATAGGATAGGCCGCGAGGGGGACAGCGTGACGCCTGAAGACCGGATACATGCGCTTGGCATATGGAATGGTCCGATCGATATCTCGGCGATCACGGGAGGCATCACCAACCGCAACTATCTGGTCCGCGACGGCGCGCTGAAGCGGGTCGTGCGGCTGGGCGACGATATCCCCGTTCATCACATCAGCCGATCGAACGAGCTCGCGGCGAGCAAGGCGGCGCATGCGGCGGGGCTCTCGCCCGCGGTGATCCACCATGCGCCGGGCGTGCTGGTGCTCGACTACATCGAGTCAAGAGCGCTGACGCCCGAGGACTTGCGCGACGCCGGGACGCTGGAGCGCGTGATCCCGCTGGTGCGCGCCTGCCATCACGATATCGCACGCGAATTTCGCGGCACGGCCACGATCTTCTGGGTGTTTCACGTGGTACGCGACTATATCGCGACGCTCGATGCTGCCGGCAGCCCCTATCATCAGCTGTTTTCCGATCTTCTGACCAAGGCGGAGCGGCTGGAGCAGGCGACCGGGCCGTTCGAGATCGCCTTCGGCCACAACGACATGCTGGCCGCCAATTTTCTCGACGACGGCAAGAGGCTCTGGCTGATCGACTGGGATTATGCCGGCTTCAACACGCCTCTCTTCGACCTCGGCGGCCTCGCTTCCAACAACGAGTTTTCCGAACAGGCTGAGCGGGCGATGCTGGAGGCCTATTACCAGATGCCGCTGATGCCGGATCTCTGGCGGCGCTACCAGGCGATGAAATGCGCCTCTCTCTTACGCGAGATGCTGTGGAGCATGGTGTCGGAAATCCATTCGACCATCGACTTCGACTACGCCGCCTATACCGCCGAAAACCGCGCGCGCTTCGAGCGCGCCTATGCCGAACAGGATCAATGACATGGTGAAGGAATTGCCCAAGACCGCCAAGGTTGTCGTCATCGGCGGCGGCATCATCGGCTGCTCGACGGCCTATCACCTCGGCAAGCTCGGCTTGACGGATACCGTGCTATTGGAACGCAAGAAGCTGACCTCGGGCACCACCTTCCATGCTGCCGGCCTTGTCGGCCAGCTCAGGACCAGCGCCAACATCACCCAGCTGCTCGGCTATTCCGTCGATCTCTACAAGCGGCTGGAGGCCGAGACCGGGCTCGGCACCGGCTGGAAGATGAATGGCGGCCTGCGGCTTGCCTGCAAAGAGGAACGCTGGACCGAGGTGAAGCGGCAGGCGACCACGGCGCAATCCTTCGGGCTCGACATGCAGCTTCTGACGCCGCAGGAAGCCTTCGATCTCTGGCCGCTGATGACAACAGACGACCTGATCGGCGCCGCCTATCTCCCGACCGACGGCCAGGCCAATCCTTCCGACATCACGCAGGCGCTCGCCAAGGGGGCGCGCATGGCGGGCGTTTCGATCTTCGAGGATACGGAGGTGATCGACCTCGAGATCGACAAGGGCCGCATCCGCGCTGTCATCACCGAGCAGGGCCGCATCGAATGCGAGCGCGTCGTCGTCTGCGCCGGGCAATGGACGCGCAATTTCGCAGCGCGCTTCGGCGTCAACGTGCCGCTGGTCTCGGTCGAGCACCAGTACATCATCACCGAATCCTTCGGCGTGCCCTCCAACCTGCCGACGCTGCGCGATCCCGACCGGCTGACCTATTACAAGGAGGAGGTAGGCGGCATCGTGATGGGCGGCTATGAGCCGAACCCGATCCCCTGGGCGACGTCGGGCATTCCCGATGGCTTCCACTACACGCTGCTCGACAGCAATTTCGACCATTTCGAGCAGATCATGGAGCAGGCGCTCGGCCGCGTGCCGGCGCTTGAGAATGTCGGCGTCAAGCAGCTGCTGAACGGGCCGGAGAGCTTTACGCCTGATGGCAACTTCATTCTGGGCGAAGCGCCGGAGCTCAAGAACTTCTTCGTCGGCGCCGGCTTCAACGCTTTCGGCATCGCATCAGCCGGTGGCGCGGGGATGGCGCTGGCGGAGTGGGTTTTCAAGGGCGAGCCGCCCTACGATCTCTGGCCGGTCGATATCCGCCGCTTCGGCCGCCCGCATTTCGACACCGACTGGGTGCGCACCCGCACGCTGGAAGCCTACGGTAAGCACTACACGCTGGCCTTCCCCTTCGAGGAATATTCCAGCGGCCGCCCCTGCCGCAAATCGCCGCTCTACGACCGGCTGAAGGCGCAGGGCGCGTGCTTCGGCGAAAAGCTCGGCTGGGAGCGGCCGAACTGGTTCGCCGATCTCTTCGCCAACGAGGAACCTAAGGACGTCTACAGCTACGAGAGGCAGAACTGGTTCGAGGCGGTGGGCCGCGAGCACAGGGCGGTGCGCGAGGCGGCGGTGATTTTCGACCAGACCTCGTTTGCCAAGTTCACGCTGAAGGGCCGCGACGCGGAAAAAGCACTCTCCTGGATCGCAGCCAACGATGTGGCCAGGCCGGTGGGCTCGCTCGTCTACACGCAGATGCTGAACGACAAGGGCGGCATCGAATGCGACCTCACCTGCGCGCGCATCGCCGAGGACGAATATTACATCGTTACCGGCACCGGTTTCGCGACCCACGACTTCGACTGGATAGCCCGCAATATTCCAGACGATCTGCATGCCGAACTGGTCGACGTGACCTCGGCCTATTCGGTATTGGCGCTGATGGGGCCGAATGCGCGCGCGGTGCTGGAAAAGGTCACAAGCAGCGACGTCTCCAACGCCGCCATCCCCTTCGGCCGCGTGAAAACCATCGGCATCGCCGGCTGCCCGGTCAGAGCGCTGCGCATCACCTATGTCGGCGAGCTCGGCTACGAGCTGCATGTGCCGATCGAATACGCCACGACCGCCTATGACGCGCTGATGGCGGCGGGCGCTCCGCTGCATCTCGTCAATGCCGGCTATCGCGCGATCGAGAGCTGCCGGCTGGAAAAGGGCTATCGCGCCTGGGGCTCGGATATCGGGCCTGACCATACGCCGATCGAAGCCGGGCTCGGCTGGGCGGTGAAGACGAAGAAGACCACGCCGTTTCGCGGCCGCGAGGCGATCGAGCGACAGCTGGCGTCGGGCGTCAAGAAGATGCTCGCCTGCTTCGTGCCTGATGATCCCGACGTGGTGCTGCTCGGCCGCGAGACGATCTACCGCGATGGCAAGCGCGTCGGCTGGCTCTCGAGCGGTGGCTTCGGCTACACCGTGGGCAAGCCGATCGGCTATGGCTATGTGCGCAACGCCGAAGGTGTGAGCGAGGAATTCGTGCTGTCGGGCAGCTATGAGCTCGATGTCGCGCGGGTGCGGGTGCCGTGCAGGGTGTCGCTGACGCCGCTTTATGATCCGGGGATGGAAAGGGTCAAGGGGTAAACACTCCGTGCGATCCGCTAGCGCAGATGCGCCGCACCTGCCTTAGTCAGAAGCGCGCATTGGGCGATCTCGTTGTTGCACTTTTACCCTCCCTTAACTGCGTTTACCTAAGGATCGCGGCCGGGTCTCACGAGACCCCGCGTACGATAACTCGTTTAAAAACAGAGCTCTCGCCGCGCTGCGGTCTCGTTCGCCCGCTCCCGGGTTATGCGTGACAGCCTTACAAGACGTCGCCGTCCACTTCGCTCAATGACTGAGCGTCTCCCCGTGAATGTCCATTTCTCCACCGTCGCAACGGCTTCCAACACGGGGAAGCCAGGGACGGCCGTCGAATCATGGGGTTTTACGTGTCCTTTTTGCAGAACCGAAAAATTAGCACCAAAATCTTGTCTGTCATCGTTCCGATCTGTCTGATTGGCATCGGTGGCGTCGCGTGGGTGTCCAGCAACTACAAGAGCGCCAACACGCGCTATTCCGATTTCATCACCATCGACAACGCGGCGACCATCGACCTTGCACGCGCCGATCGCAACCTGAACGCCATTTCGGCTGCCGCCTACCAGATCACTCTGCAGGATCCCTCCGACGCCAAATTCCAGGCGTCCAATCAGTATTATCGCAACAGCACCAACGCGCTGAAGAAACGCCTTGGTCTCGCCAAGGACAACCTGCCGGGAAAAGCCACCGAGATTACCGGCTTCATCACCAAGGCCGACGCGATCATCGCCATTCTCGACAAGGCCACCGCCTTTGCCGGAACGAATGCCGACGAGCAGGCGAAGGCCGAACTCGGCAAGGCGGATGACCTGATCCTCGGCTTGTCGAAGGACATCGCCAACGTCATCACGGCGAAGACGACGGAAATCGGCGAAACGAGCAAGGCGATCGCCAGCGAAAGCGACAGCATCATCGTCACCTCGCTGGCCGCTCTCGGCATCGTCTTCCTTTTCGGCATCACCGCGGCGCTGCTGATCATCTCGCGCGGCATTGCCGGCCCCATTCATGACCTGCGCAACCGCATGATGACGCTGGCCAACGGCGAAACCCGCGACAATGTCCCCGGCCTCGAACGCAAGGACGAGATCGGCGAGATGGCGCAGGCCGTGTCCGTTTTCCGCGACAACGCACTTGAGCGCACCCGCCTCGAACAGGAAGCGGTGGCAAACCGCAGCCTGTCCGAGCAGCAGACCATCGAACGCGAGGCACAAAAGGCCAAGGAGGCCGAGGCCATCAAGTTCGCCGTCGAAAACCTCGCGGACGGCCTTGCGCATCTATCGGATGGCGACGTCTCGCATCGCATCCAGCAGCCCTTCGCGGACGGACTCGATCGGGTGCGGATGGACTTCAACAATTCGGCCGAAAAGCTGCAATCGACACTCAGCCGGATTGCCGGCAATGCCTCGGGGATCGCATCCGGTTCGAACGAAATCAAGTCGGCCGCCGACGATCTCGCCAAGCGGACCGAACAGCAGGCCGCCGCCGTCGAACAGACAGCCGCGGCTCTTGAGGAAATCACCACCACGGTTAAGGATTCCACCAAGCGCGCGCAGGATGCCGGTGCGTTGGTCAGCCGCGCCAAGGCCGGTGCGGAAAAGTCCGGCGAGGTGGTTCGCCGCGCCGTGTCCGCCATGGAGCAGATCGAGAAATCGTCGAGCGAGATCAACAATATCATCGGCGTGATCGATGAGATCGCCTTCCAGACCAATCTGCTGGCGCTGAATGCCGGCGTGGAAGCTGCGCGTGCCGGCGAAGCAGGCAAGGGCTTCGCAGTAGTGGCGCAGGAAGTGCGCGAGCTCGCCCAGCGCTCGGCAAGCGCCGCCAAGGAGATCAAGACGCTGATCACCGCTTCCAACACCCAGGTGCAGGAGGGTGTTCAGCTCGTGGGCGACACGGGACGGGCGCTGGAATCGATCGTGACGGAAGTCCAGGAAATCAACCACCACGTCAGCGCGATCGTCGAGGCGGCGCAGGAGCAGAGCTCCGGCCTGCAGCAGATCAACACCGCCGTCAATCAGATGGACATGGACACGCAGAAGAATGCCGCGATGGTCGAGCAGACCACGGCGGCGACCCACAGCCTGTCGCAGGAGGTGTCGTCCCTCAACGAGCTTCTGACCATGTTCAAGCTTTCGGGCGGACAACGTCAGCAGGCAGCCGCACCCTTGCGAGCCGCCAAGGGCACCGAACGGCCCGTCGCATCGCCCGTCAAGGCGCTGGGCAACAAGCTCGCCAGCGCCTTCGTCGGCAACGCCGCGGTCAAGCAGGACAGCTGGGAAGAGTTTTGATCCCAGCCGGGGGCTTGAGCATCATCACTTGTGTGGCGGCGGAGATCTTCGCCGCCACATCACATTATGCCGAATGAGTAACCACCGCTAGAACAGCGGCAGCTTGTTGTCCTGGATGAGGATGTCGAGCTTGTTGGCCACATCCTCGGTCCAGGCGAGGTTTTCCGTCAGCGCTACCGGGAAAAGGCCGGGAAGCGCGAACAAAGCGGCAGCGACGGCGCCGCCGTTGCGGGGGATGTCCGCCAGCAATGCCGCGATCTCGCCGGCGCGGGGGTCGCGGAGTTCGTAGGCCTTGCCGTTGCGGTCGATGCCGAGCGCGTAACGCATCCAGGCGGCGACGGCGATGGCGTAGGTTTCGGCCTTGCTGCCATCGGCCAGTGCTTCCGTCGCCGGCTCCAGCAGGCGCTGCGGCAGCTTCTGGGTGCCGTCCATGGCGATCTGGTAGGTGCGGTGGGCGATCGCCTTGTTTGCAAAGCGGGCTGTCAATTCGTCGGCATAGGCTTCCAGATCGATGCCGGGAACCGGATCGAGCGTGGCGGCGGCGGCGTTCATGTGGCGGCGCGCGAGGGCGGCTAAGCCGGTATCGTCCATCACGTCGCGGATGAATTCATAGCCGCCGATATAACCGAGATAGGCGAGCAGCGAATGCGCGCCGTTCAGCATGCGCAGCTTCATCTTCTCATAGGCCGAGACATCCTCGACCATCAGCGCGCCGGCCTTTTCCCATTGCGGGCGGCCACTGGCGAAGCTGTCCTCGATGACCCATTGCGTGAAGGGTTCGGTTTCGATCGCGACAAGATCGACGCGGCCGATGAGCGTTTCGGCGTCGCGATAGGTGGCCTCGGAGCTGGCAGGCGTGATGCGGTCGACCATGGTCGAGGGGAATGGGACGTTGGCCTCGATCCAGGCCTTGAGCTCGGGATCGACGCGGCCGGCGAAATCTAGCACGAGCCGCTTCAAGACGGCGCCGTTGCTTGGCAGGTTATCGCAGCTGAGAGGGGTGAAGGGTGCTACGCCCTTGGCGCGGCGGCGGGCGAGGCCCTCGACGAGATAGCCGATGACGCCGCGCGGTGTGTGGCGGTTTGCGAGGTCGGCCGCGATATCCGCATGCTTGAGATCGAGACCGCCGGTGGCGGCATCGAAGCCATAGGCCTTTTCGGTCACCGTCAGGCTGACGATTCGGATGGCGGGGTCTTCGAGCCTGGCCAACAGTTCGTCGGGATTGCGGGTCGCGACATGGGCTTTCAGGATCGGGCCCATGACATGCGCGACAGTGCCTTCCGTGTCGCGCACCAGCATGGTGTAGAGGCCGTTCTGCTCGTTCAAGTGATCGGCGACATCGGCGGTGCGCAGGCTTGCCACCTCGATACCCCAATCGCCGCCGGCAAGCGCCAGCGCCGCATCCGTATAGGGCGCGAAGTGGGCGCGGAAGAAAGCGCCGGGGCCGAGATGCAGTATACCAGGCTTCAGCACATCCCGGTTGAAGGCGGGGAGCTTGGCTGTATGTGCGAGGCCGGTGAGGCGCGTCAGTCGTTCGGTCACAGCTTGTAGGCCTTCTTGGCGTTGCCGTAGGAGAGATCGGCGGCGGCGATTGCCGCATCCTGGCGCGATATCCGGTGTTCGGCGGCCAGCGTCGCCAGGAAGCCGCAGACCTCGCGGCGCCAGACATCATGGCGGGCGGGGATGGAGAGCAGCGCGCGCGTGTCGTCGTTGAAGCCGGCCATATTGGCGAAGCCGGCCGTCTCCACCACCTGGTCGAGATAGCGGCGGATGCCGGCCGGGCTGTCGTGGAACCACCAGGGCGGGCCGATCATCAAGCAGGGCCAGTGGCCGGCCATCGGCGCCAGTTCACGGGCGTAAGTCGTTTCGTCGAGCGTGAAGAGCAGGACGCGCAGGCCCGGCGCATGGCCGTATTTCGCGAGAAGTGCCGAGAGCCCGCCGACCCAATCGGTCGGCGTCGGGATATCGGCGCCCATGTTCGGTCCGCGCGTCTGGAAGAGTTCGCGGTCGGTATTGCGACGCGAGCCGGCGTGGATCTGCATGACCATGCCGTCTTCCGCCGAAAGCCCGGCCATCTCGGTCAGCATCTGGCCACGGAAAAGTTCGGCCTCGCCAGCCTCGAGCGTGCCCTTGTGCGCCCGGTCGAGCAGCCGCTGCTTGTCCGAATGCGGGAGATCGGCGGTAAACGCGGTGGGGACGCCGTGGTCGGTCGCGGTGGCGCCGAACTGGCGGAAATAGGCGCGGCGCTTGCGATGCGCCTCGATCAGGCCATCCCAGCTCGCGACGTCGCAACCGGTGAGCTCACCGAGCTTCGCGAGATTTTCGCGGAAGCCGACGGCATCGGGATCAGTGACGCTATCGGGGCGATAAGTGGTGCGCACACGGCCGATCCAGCCATCCTCGGCCATCTTCTGGTGATGCGGGAGCTGATCGAGCGCGCCCTCGGTGGTGGCGATTGTTTCGATGCCGAAGCGCTTGTGGAGCGCGCGCGGGCGGAACTCCGGCAGGGCCAGCTGCGCGTTGATATGATCGTAGAGCGCGTCCGCATTCCCTGATGTCAGCGGCTCCTCGCAGCCGAGCACGGCCGACATGGCGTGATCGACCCAGAGGCTGGACGGCGTGCCGCGGAAGAGATGATAGTGCGCGGCGAAGGTGCGCCAGATGTCGCGGCCAGACGAGACAGGCTTGCCGTCGAGGCGGGGAACGCCGAGATCGTCGAGCTTGACGCCGACGCTGTGCAGCATGCGGAAGAGATAGTGATCGGGAATGACGAGCAGCGAGGCAGCATCCTCGAAGGGCTTGTCGTCGGCGAACCAGGAGGGTTCGGTGTGCCCATGCGGGCTGACGATCGGGAGACCGCTGACGCTCTCGTAAAGCTCGCGCGCTATGCTGCGCGTTGCCGGATCGGCCGGAAAGAGCCGGTCCGGATACAGAAATCCATTGCCGATATCCATCTGTATTCCTCCCTGGTACCCATCGGCCTAGCGCACAAAAAAAGATGCGGCAAGGGCTTTTAGTAACCAAACGGTTCACTTTGTGAATCGGCGGCGCCCCCTCTCGAAACGATTGACCTTGCGGCCTATTTCCGCTTTGGAGAGCGCAATCACATGACCGGTTCATCTGGCCGGTCGTGGCAAGGAGAGCCCGATGTCTGATCAGACCGATCGTATCACCCAACTCGAGGAAACCATCGCCCACCAGGCAAAGACGATCGAGGAACTGTCCGACCAGCTGACGGAGCAGTGGAAGGTGGTCGAGCAGACGCGCGCCAAGCTGGACCGGCTGACCGAGCGCTTCCTTTCGCTCGAAGAACAAGCGCTGGAAGCGCCGGCGATCACAAGGCCGCCGCACTACTGAGCATCACGATCTTGCCCTTGGCGGGCGAGATCACTATATCAGCGCTGCGAGGACGACCTCCCCCTTCTGGGCAAAAACTCGGGACGACCCGAACTATCCCACAGGGGTTATTCATGCGATCCACATCCGACCGTATCCGTCACGCCATCAGCTTCGAAATCATCGGTCTTGCCCTTGTCACGCCGCTCGGCGCGCTGGCCTTCGGCATGCCTGTCGCCGACATCGGCGTCGTCGGCGTTGCCGGCGCCACGATCGCCACGGGCTGGAACTATCTCTACAATCTCGGCTTCGACCATGTGATGCAGCGGTTGACCGGCGGCACGAAGAAGAGCCTTGCCGTGCGCGTGCTTCATGCCGTGCTGTTCGAGGGTGGTCTGCTTGTGGCGCTGTTGCCGCTGATCGCCTGGTATCTCGGCATCAGCCTGTTGCAGGCCTTCATGATGGACGTGTCCTTCGCGCTCTTCTATCTGGTCTACGCGTTCGTGTTCAATCTCGCCTACGATCGCATCTTCCCGCTGCCGGACTGGCAGAGGAAGGCGCCGGATGCCGCGCGCGGCTGATTGATACCACGTCACGCCAAATGGCGTGGTTTGCGATCGCGGCTTTCGGGTCTATATAGCGCCAGAACATCATTACTCAGCGAAAGACGACAGCATGGCCGCGACGATCCGTTACCACGAAGGCGACATTTCCGCCGCCGATGCAGCCCGCTATACCGGCGCGATCGCGATCGATACCGAAACGCTCGGCCTCGTGCCGCGCCGCGACCGGCTCTGCGTCGTCCAGCTTTCGCCGGGCGATGGTTCGGCCGACGTGATCCGTATCGCGGCCGGCCAGACCGAGGCGCCGAACCTTGTGACGCTTCTTTCGGATCCGACACACGAGAAGATCTTCCATTACGGCCGCTTCGACATCGCGGTGCTCTTCAATGCTTTCGGCGTGACGACGACGCCGGTGTTCTGCACCAAGATCGCCTCGCGCCTTTGCCGTACCTATACGGACCGGCACGGGCTGAAGGACAATCTGAAGGAGATGTTGGAGG
>Ga0307412_10002002_pt1 | contig 11296 bp, 6 predicted proteins | sample DK1Cmetagenome_3_FD_203823 | JGI IMG/M metagenome (GOLD analysis project Ga0307412, IMG submission 203823) | Maize rhizosphere microbial communities from greenhouse at UC Davis, California, United States - DK15-C-1 | ecosystem: Host-associated > Plants > Roots > Rhizosphere > Soil | place: USA...
CTATTGATAATGATTATCAAGTACCTGTTTTATTACATTTAAATAATCTTTCAACCAATGCTTTTACTTATGAATGGACGATAGTTGGTGCAAATCCTGCAATTTCTACATTGGTAAGTCCGGATATTAACATACCTGCAGCAGGAACATATACTATTATTTTAAAAGCAATTAATGATAAGGAAACTAAAATTTTACAGAAACAAGTAACGGTTTTACCGGATGCGAATTTATTATCATTTTCAGATATTAAATTAGGAATAAACAGCGCCAGTTCAGCCATCGGATGTTTTTTTTCGTCTCATTTAGGAACTGTTCTTAAACCAAATGAAGTAAATTCAGGAAATGGTTCAAAAATAGATTTTGCCTTTTTTGGATTGAATTCATCTTTTATTTATAACCAATTTGTTTCACCTGACGAAGTTCAGAATACCGGATTTTTAGCAATACCCAATGCTACTCATTCTAAGATTATCAACTCACAGGAATTGGTTGGAACCCAGCTTTCTCCATCTGGTTTTGATACTTTAGACTCCGGAAATGATTTTAATACCATTACCGTAACAGAAACCAATGCAGGAAAATCTCCTTTCAGTAATTCTGTTGTTCCAAGGGTTATCCTGTTCCAAACAGCAGACGGCAGAAAAGGAGCTGTTAAGGTTAAGAGCTTTGTGGCTAATGGTTTAAGCTCTTACATTTTGGTAGATATTAAAGTGCAAAAACAGCCTTAATTATGAAGGAAATCTATATAAGAAGCTTCATGCTGTCCCTATTTGTTTCTGCCAGTGCCTTGTATAAAACACAGGAAGTCGATTTGGAAAATATAGGAAAAAAAACACTGGAGGAACTCAAAAAGAACCCTTTTCAAATTAGTGGCGGAGTTTCTGCTAATTCTGTTTTTTATAGTTCTAATGTTTATAATGGGAGAGCTCCGTTTACTTATTTTCTAAATGGAAATCTTAATCTGGGATTGTATCGATGGACTATGCCCATATCATATAGTCTGACTAATCAAGGTAGCCAATTGGGATATCAAGTGCCGTTCAAATTCAACAGAGTAAGTATTGCACCAAAATATAAATGGATAAAAGCTTACATTGGTGATGCGAATATGACTTTTTCGCCTTATACATTTAACGGATTATTATTTACAGGTGCGGGTGTGGAGCTTACTCCAAATATTCCGATTAAAGTAGCTGTAATGACCGGAAGACTTAATAAAGCGGTGGAAGATGATGGTAATCCCAATACAATTCCTGCTTACAAAAGAATGGGATATGGTGTTCATTTAAAATGGGAGAAAGAAAGATATAAATTAGGATTGATCGGCTTTTATGCAAAAGACGATGTGGGTTCTCTATCAAGAGCTCCGGATGCAAAGGGAGTATTGCCGCAGGAGAATCTGGTGTTATCCATGACAGGAAGCTTTATGATCGATAAAAATCTTGAAGTATTTGGTGAATATGCCAATACCGCTTTGGTTAATGATTTGAGGGCAGCTTCAAGCGGTGCAGAAAAAAAAAGATTGGCAGCCAGGTTTCTTTCACCTAATTCGTCTATGGAGAGCTACTCAGCATATAACGGAGGGGTAAACCTTAAGCTTAAAAAGGGAATGGTAGGAGTAAAATATGAAAGAATAGATCCGGGATACAAAACACTGGGAGCTTATTATTTCAATAATGATCTGGAAAATATTACATTGAACTCATCTTTCACTTTGTTGAAGGACAGATTAGCCCTTTCAGCTAATATTGGCAGACAAAGAGATAATCTGGATAACCAGAAATTTAAGCAGACGAGTCGCTGGGTTGGTGCTGTTAATGCTAATTTTAAAGCATCAGATAAATTGATGGTTACGACAAGCTACTCTAACTTTACGATGTTTACCAACAAGCAGCTTAACCAGTTTAATAACATTAATAATAATCCTTTACTCATTCAGCAGCCAAAGGATTCGATAGATTATAAGCAGATTTCGCAAAATACAAACATTAATGTTAATTATATCATTTCCAGCAGTAAGGAAAAAGTACAGAATATCAATATCAACTATTCCCTAAACGAGATGGTCAACAGGGAAAACGGTATAGTAAGAAAAGGCGGCTTATCCAGATTTCATAATGCGGATGTCAACTACACTCTCGGATTCCCGGAAAAGAAAATGAATATTGCTACATCGGTTAATTACACCCATATGTATGCAGCATCTCAGGTATCAAGTATTTGGGGACCTGCGGTTACTGTTACTAAGTCTTTCCTTAAAGAAGACAAGCTAAAGACAAGTATTGGAGCTTCTTATAACCATTCAGGAAGTTCAACGGCAAATATCAATGTTATGAATTTCAGGTTGGGTGGCAATTATATGCCGTGGAAGAAACATAGCTTCGATCTTGCTTTTATCCAAATGTTTAGAAAAACAGATCAGGCGACTGAAAATCCTAATCTAAATGAAATGACCTGTACGGTGGGATATAACTATAGTTTTTAAAAGTATAAATGATTCGAAATTTTAAAGAAAAGCAAGGTTTCGGAACCAACATAATTTGATGAAGTCTCATTGTCTGTAAAAGCTAATAGAAAACGAATGATATGACTTGATTTTTACTGGTGTAAATTTTTTGGTTCTTCCGCAAAAATGATGTGAATTTTACGTTGTACTGGTTGGTTACATTGCTTTATGTTGAGATGTTTAGAACGCTAAAGAGGCACATTCGTAATCGGGATTAGATAGCGTTCTGTCTCTTGCTTTCCTGTTAAAAGATTTCTGATATCCATTGCGTCAAAAATTTCACCTGATAGAACAAGGTTTCTTTCGATTTCATAGATCTTTGATAGCAAAAAAATACCTGTTTACTGTGCGTGCCTCTTCAGAATTACCTTTTAAACGGCTCATTTCCGAACTCCATTTAGAAACATCCACAGTTTTACCTGTTGAGAATTCAGTTCGTTTTCCATTAACTGTAATTCTTAAATAAACTGGAACGCATAAATTGCTTTTTGCCTTATATTTTTTAGCGTAAAATAATACTGAAACTTTGCTGTTCATGATTATTGATTTTAAAGGTTAAAATTACTTTTCGATGACCCGTTAGCCAAGATGTTCAAATTTTGAACAGGCTTGCTTTGATAGTGGGACTTTCGGAGAAATTCGGTTACCTAAAAAATTAATAAGCCCAGGTAACCGAAAAGGGCACCTTTACTTTGAGAGAACTTATCATTTTGGTATATATGATCAAAAATTAACCCCTCAAATTGTATAATTTGAGGGGTTTTGTTAGAAATTGTGTAATTTCCAGTGGTTTCTCCAGGAATCGAACCAGGGACACATGGATTTTCAATCCATTGCTCTACCAACTGAGCTAAGAAACCATTATATTGTATTGATTACTTCGTTGTTTAAAGTGGCAGCAAAAATACTTATTTTTATTAAACCGTGCAAATATTTTTTTCGGTGGAATAAAAAACCGCCTTTTTGTGAAGGCGGTTTGTGGTTTCTCCAGGAATCGAACCAGGGACACATGGATTTTCAATCCATTGCTCTACCAACTGAGCTAAGAAACCATTGTATTTTTGTTTGGCTTACTTCGTTGTTTTAAAGTGATGCAAAAGTAGTAAGTTTTCATATATGAAGCAAGTATTAATAATACTTTTTTTAACAAAACTTAAAAACCTACTGATTTTCAGCTGAATTATTTTCCTGTTCCTTTCTGATTTGCTCGCTCATTTCCTCTAATACAGGCTTTATCGTGCTTTCAGGAAGGTCACTGATTCGGATATACATCAATCCGTCGATCGCATCATTGAAGTTGGGATCAACATTGAACGCAATAACTTTTGCATTTTGCTTAATGTATTTTTTAATTAAAACAGGCAATCTCAGTTCAGGTTCCAGATCATCGATGATTTTATCTAACTTATTTAAATCAGATTCCATTTCATCAAAGAAAAGGTTTTTATCTCTGTCACGAAGTTTTACTTTATATTCATTTCTTGGAGTAATATATTGAGCTACAGCAGAATCGTAATAATTTGAACGCATGAATTCAATCATCAGAGATTTTGAAAACTCAGAGAATTTATTTGAAATACTTACCCCCCCCATCAAAAATTTGTGATCAGGATTTCTCAGACAAACGTGTACAATTCCTCTCCATAAAAGGAAAAGCGGAAGCGGTTTTTGCTGATATTCTTCACAAATATAAGCACGCCCCATCTCAATCACTTTTTTAAAGAAAGGGTGGATGTCTTGTTCAAATTCAAACAAAGAACTGGTGTAAAAGCCTTTAATTCCTGACTTTTTCATGACTTCTTTACCCAAAGCCATTCTGTAAGCTCCAGCCAGTTTTTCTGCAGCACTATCCCAAAGGAAAAGGTGATGATAATGCTTGTCGTATTCATCTAAATCAAAAGGAAGATTACTTCCTTCACCCACCGCACGGAATGTAAGTTCTCTCTGACGCCCAATTTCCCTCATAATAGAAGGGATTTCCTCATACGCTGTAAAATAAACTTCATAATTTCCGTTGCTGAAAAACATTTTGTCGGTGCCTTTTAGCTTATTGATATCTTTAAGAATATCTTCTTTCGGCGTCTCATCAATGATGTTCTGGACAATATTTTCTTCTTTAAGCAAAGGAAACTTTACCGATAAATTTTGAAGATTAATACTTTGAGCTAATGATTTTCTTTTTTCAAAGTAAGATTTCATCATATAAACCTTACGTTTTAAAAATTCGCCCAATTCTTCAATGTTTTCCATGTCGTCCATTGCTTTTACAGCGATAGGTCTGCCGATTCTGATGCGGATCGGTTTTTCCCTGTCGTTCATCATTTCTGCAGGTAGCATCAATGTCTGTAAATTCGGATGAAGTTTTGAAACCTGATAAAAAAGGCGACTGTTTTTTGCATGAAAATACATAGGAACCACCGGCACTTTTGCCATTTTTATCAGCTTAAGAGCCGGTTTTTCCCATTCTTTATCTAAAATTTCTCCGTAAGGATTATTTTTGTTTGAAACTTCTCCTGCCGGAAAAATACCTACACAACCTCCATTTTGCAAATGTTTCAGTGTTTCGCGCATTCCGGATGAGCTGCTGTAAGCTCCTTTTCTGTTTTCAAAAGGGTTTACAGAAATTACGTACGGTTCCATCGGTTTGATTTTTTCCAACAAGAAATTACCCATCACCTTGAAATCCGGACGAACTTCTGATAAGATTTTGCACATTAAAATCCCGTCGATCGCGCCAAGCGGGTGATTGGAAACCAAAATAAATGGTCCCGTTTTCGGAATTTTTGCCAAATCTTCTTCAAAAGCGATGTAGCTTAAGTTTCGTTCTCTCACAAATGAGTCGAAAAAGTCTTTACCTTCCTTGTTTTTTAATTTATCGTATAGCCTGTTTACTTCGTTTATTTTAGCAATGCTCATTACGGCAGATGCTACAGGATTTTTTAGAAACCCTATTTTACTTAAGCCGGAAGCTTGAATCAGATCGTTTTTCGAAATTAAACTCATGTGTGTTTAGTCGCAATTAGTTTTATTGTGTTACCATTTGAAGCGTGTTCTTCGAAATCTGCTCCAATAATACACTTTTTTCTTGGTAAAATTTATCAATGTTTTCCATCTTTGCATTTCTTACGGTAAATAAAGATACATTTTTTACAACTTCTGTTTTAAATACTTTTTGTAATTCTTCATTCAGATCATCTACTGTGTTGAATTTGTCCTCCAAACATAAAGCTAATGAAATTGCAGAATTCTGCATCAAAGAAACTTTAATTTTATATTTAGACAAATATCCGAAAATAAGGCTCATATGATCCTCTGCGATGAAAGAGAAATCTCTTGTTGAAATTTTCAGTAAAGTCTGATTTTCTTTTAAAATATAGGACTCCTCGCTTTGGTTTTTTTCCGAAACGCCCACTTTTGTTCCTCCTTTTGTAGGATCCACGAAAGATTTTACATAAAAAGGAATGTTTTTTTGTTGAAGCGGCTGCAACGTTTTCGGGTGAATGACACTGGCCCCGTAATAGGCCATCTCTATCGCTTCTTCGTAAGAAATATTTGAAAGAAGTGCCACATCTTTAAATTTTCTTGGATCGCCCGTCATGACGCCCGGAACGTCTTTCCAGATCGTCATAGCTTCTGCATTTAAACAATAAGCAAAGATTGCGGCAGAATAATCTGAACCTTCTCTTCCTAAGGTTACCGTAAAATTATTTTCATCAGAACCGATGAAACCTTGTGTTACGTAGCAGATTTCGGGATTTAAATTAGAAATAAATTCTTCCGTTTTTTTCCAGTCTACATTACCGTCTCTGTAAGAACTGTCTGTTTTTACATAATCTCTGGCATCAAGCCATTGATTGGTAAATTGGATCTCATTTAAATATTCACTTAAAATTTTAGTAGAAATCATTTCACCGGAACTTACAACCTGATCGTAGACAAAATTGTAATTAGGAGATTTATTTCTTCTTAAAAATGAATCAATATCATCAAAAAATAAGTTGATTTCTGCAAATACCGCATGATTTTCAGGAAATAAACCTTCTGCTATTTCGATGTGTTTTCGTTTTATCTTTTCAATTTCAGTTTGATAGTTATCTTTCTTGAAATAAAGTTCTACGACCTTTTCCAATTCATTAGTTGTCTTGCCCATTGCTGAAATTACCAGCAAACATTTGGCAAATCCCTGGCTTTTTAAAACCATAGACACATTTTTTACGCTCTCAGCATCCTTTACTGATGCTCCACCAAACTTGAAAATTTTCATTAAATTGTTAAAAATAAAATTGTTAGATAAAAATTATATGAGTTTTTTACGGGTGTCAAAATTATAAATTTACAACGAGATATGAAATAGCCTGTCGATTTGGAGGGCTTAAGATTTTATTAAAATCAAAAAAAGGGATCAAATATTCAGATTGCCGTAACGATTTGGGCATAATTTAATGATGAAATTTCACGTAAATAGGTAAAATAATCTTGTATGGTATTGATTAATAGAGGGTAAGGTCTTTTAGTAGAAAATTCTTCAAAATGTAATAAATTTTACGAAATTTGAGCGAAACGTAAAAAGAAAAATATGTCAGATCAGCCATTACAGACTTTAGGAGAATTTCTTATTGATAAACAGGACGATTTCCAATATTCCACAGGTGAATTTTCACGTCTTCTGAGCGCAATAAGACTCGCTTCAAAAGTGGTAAACAGGGAAGTTAACAAGGCAGGAATTGCAGATATCATCGGAAAAGCGGGAAATGAAAATGTTCAAGGAGAAGAGCAGCAAAAGCTTGATGTAATCGCCAATGAGATTTTTATTACAGCATTGTCACAAAGAGAAGTGGTTTGTGGCATTGCGTCTGAGGAAAATGATGATTTTATTGACATTAAATGTGGTGAAAACGGACATTTGAGCAAATATGTTGTGTTGATCGATCCTCTTGATGGCTCTTCAAATATTGACGTAAATGTTTCCGTAGGAACGATTTTCTCGATTTACAGAAGAGTTACAGAGCCGGGAACACCTGTTCAGCTGGAAGATTTTTTACAAAAAGGAATTAATCAGATTGCTGCAGGATACGTTATTTACGGTTCGTCAACCATGATCGTTTATACAACCGGAAACGGTGTAAACGGATTTACATTGGATCCATCTTTAGGGACTTATTATCTTTCTCACCCGAACATGACGTTTCCGAAAACAGGTAAAATTTATTCTATTAACGAAGGAAATTATATCAAATTTCCTCAGGGAGTTAAAAATTATCTTAAATATTGCCAGATGGAAGAAGGCGACAGACCCTATACTTCAAGATATATTGGTTCGTTAGTTGCTGATTTTCATAGAAATATGTTAAAAGGCGGAATTTATATTTATCCATCTTATTCACAAGCTCCAAACGGAAAATTGAGATTATTATATGAGTGTAATCCAATGGCATTTCTGGCTGAACAGGCTGGTGGAAAGGCAACAGACGGGTTCAGAAGAATTTTGGAAGTTGAACCGACAGAATTACACCAAAGAATTCCATTTTTCTGTGGAAGTATCGATATGGTTGAAAAAGCAGAGGAATTTATGCGAATCGATAGTGTAAAATAAATGAAAGCAGAATATTCTAAATATTTATTACAATTTAAACGCCCGAGTGGAACATCTCGCGGCGTTTTGCTTGATAAAGAAACCTTTATTCTCGAAATTTCGGAGAATGAAAAAAAAGGAAGGGGAGAATGTGCGGTTTTCAGAGGGTTAAGTTTTGATGACAGACCGGATTATGAAGAAAAACTGCAATGGCTTTGTGAAAATATTCAACAGGATTCTGAGTTTTTGAAGAAAGAATTAAAGGAGTTTCCGTCAATTTGGTTAGGATACGAACAAGCTGCTTTAAATTTGAAACATGGTGAAAATCTTTATTTCCCAAGTGAATTTACAAATGGCAAAACTCCGATCATTATCAATGGTTTGATTTGGATGGGCGATGTCAGCTACATGGAAGAACAGATTCAGGACAAACTGGACAAAGGCTTTCATTGTATTAAATTAAAAATCGGTGTCAACTGGAAATCAGAGCATGAAGTTCTTCAAAAATTAAGAGAAAAATTTTCAAAATCTCAATTAGAACTTCGTGTCGACGCCAACGGAGGTTTTAATAAAAGAGAAGCGAAAGTTGTTTTACAGCAATTGGCAGATTTGGATATTCACTCGATTGAGCAACCAATCAAAGCCGGAAATTGGAATGATATGGCTGAATTATGTGCCGAAACTCCGACTCCCATTGCTTTAGACGAAGAATTAATCGGAATTATTGATTATAACGAAAAGAAAAAGCTCTTAGAAACAATAAAACCTCAGTATATTATCTTAAAACCATCTTTAGTAGGAGGTTTTACAGGTTCAGACGAATGGATTTCCCTGGCTGAAAATCAAAATATAGGCTGGTGGATTACTTCCGCTTTAGAAAGTAATATCGGACTGAATGCAATTGCCCAATATACGTTTACAAAGAATAGTAAAATGCCTCAAGGTCTAGGCACAGGAGGTTTGTTTACCAATAACTTTGAAAGTCAATTGGAACTTGAAGGAGAGCGATTATTTTTTAAGGGATAATGTAGTTTTATATTCGAATAATTTATGTGTTTGTGGTTTGATAATCAGTTAATTAGATCACGTCTTTTACGAAAATCATTTTCTTAATATACTCTAGTAAATAAGAAAACTTTCTTTTAACCTTTTCCATGATATAAAATTTAGTGTTTCTTTAGATTGAAAATTTGCAATCTTTGTGCCAAGATATTTTGTGTTTTAGGCTTAATATGTAATTTTTTTCATATAATTAGTTAATTTGTATTATTGAATACTAATTTTGAATATATTTTAATTATTTTTTAATCTATGAACAATAAGATTCTTATCTATACCATACAATTTCTGGAGATATAAGCTGAACCCGCAAGATATATAACCCTACCAAGAAAAATAATCTACTTTTCCGATTTTATGACGAATAGTTTTCCAATTGCTTAAAATGTAAGCAGCCATATTTGCGATTTGAGGCTTTAGTTAATTCCTAAGTTAAAGAAAAATATTGAATTATTAATAATTATAGTTTTAAATTATAATTTCCGTAAACCCTTAAAATTTCTTAAATTTGCAAATTGTCGTATTATTCGACATCTTAAAGCGAATTTTAATGGAAGAAGAAAAAAAATCACTCAATTTTATTGAGCAAATTATCGAAGATGATTTGGCAAACGGTCTGAGAAATGATCAGATCCGTTTCCGTTTTCCGCCTGAACCAAACGGTTATCTGCATGTAGGTCACACAAAAGCGATCTGCATCAACTTCGGTTTGGGTGAAAAATACAATGCTCCCGTAAACCTTCGTTTCGACGATACGAATCCTGAAAAAGAAGAGCAGGAATTCGTAGATTCTATCATGAAAGACGTTGAATGGCTAGGTTTCAAATGGGATAAGGTTTTGTACGCATCCGATTACTTCCAGCAGCTTTATGATTGGGCAGTTCAGTTGATCAAAGAAGGAAAAGCTTATGTTGATGAACAACCATCTGAAATCATTACTGAACAAAGAAAAAACCCGACAGAACCGGGAATTGAATCTCCATTCAGAAATCGCCCTGTTGAAGAGTCTTTAGACTTATTCGAAAGGATGAAAAACGGTGAATTTGAGGAAGGTTCAATGTCTCTTCGTGCAAAAATCGACATGGTCTCACCCAATATGAATATGCGTGACCCTGTTATGTACAGAATTTTGAAAAGACCTCACCATAGGACAGGAACAGATTGGAAAATTTATCCGATGTACGATTGGGCGCATGGTGAATCTGATTATATTGAACAAATTTCGCACTCGCTTTGCTCTTTAGAGTTTGAAAACCACAGACCATTGTACAACTGGTATTTAGACCAAGTATATGAAGAAGGAAAGGTTAAAAACAAGCAAAGAGAATTTGCAAGAATGAATGTTTCTTATATGATCACTTCCAAGAGAAAATTACAAAGGCTAATCGCTGAAAATGTAGTCAATGGATGGGATGATCCAAGGATGCCTACAATTTCCGGAATGAGAAGAAAAGGGTATACACCTGCTTCCATCAGGAATTTTATTGATAAAGTTGGCGTTGCAAAAAGGGAAAACTTAATTGAAATTCAATTATTGGATTTCTGTGTCCGTGAAGATCTGAACAAAGTGGCTAAACGTGTGATGGCGGTCGTAGATCCGGTTAAATTAGTGATCGAAAACTATCCTGAGGGCAAAGAAGAATGGCTAGAAACTGAGAACAATCCTGAACAGGAAAGTGCGGGAACAAGAGAAGTTCCTTTCTCAAGAGAACTATATATTGAGCGTGAAGACTTTAAGGAAGAAGCTAATAATAAGTTCTTTAGGTTAAAATTAGGTGGCGAAGTCCGTTTAAAATCTGCTTACATCATCAAAGCTGAAAGAGTGGAAAAGGATGAAAACGGAGAAATCACAACGATTTACGCTACTTATGATGAAAAATCTAAGTCTGGAAGCGGAACTGAGGAAAGTTTAAGAAAAGTAAAGGGTACGTTACACTGGGTTTCTGCAAAGCATGCACTTCCTGTTGATGTAAGAATTTACGATAAATTATTCACTGTGGAACAGCCTGATGCTGAGAAAGATGTAGATTTCTTGAATTTCATCAATCCGGAATCTGTTTCTACGATTCAGGGATTTGCTGAACCCGGTTTGAAAGATGTAGCTGTTGGAGAGCCTCTTCAATTCCAGAGAATTGGCTATTTCACGAAAGATCAGG
>Ga0307412_10002004_pt1 | contig 11292 bp, 6 predicted proteins | sample DK1Cmetagenome_3_FD_203823 | JGI IMG/M metagenome (GOLD analysis project Ga0307412, IMG submission 203823) | Maize rhizosphere microbial communities from greenhouse at UC Davis, California, United States - DK15-C-1 | ecosystem: Host-associated > Plants > Roots > Rhizosphere > Soil | place: USA...
CAGCGCGTGCATGCACCTGGGCAGCCTCGCGAACCATGCCAGGACGCGCCAGCCGCTGAAGGCCGGTGACGTCGTCTTTCGCAAGGAAGCGCTGGGCACGCCGGGACAGATCTACGGCCACGACGGACAGGTCCATTTCGAGATCTGCTGCGACGAGGCGAACCTCGAGAAGCTCACCACCCGCAAGCGGGACTGGGCCGATCCGCTGGCGCCCCAGCCGCCGACGGCCAATGGCCGCACCGACGCCGTCTTCGGGAGCCTCTACATCTACCTGCCCGCGGGCACGCCAACGCGCGCGAGCCAGCCGACCAGCCACCTGCGTTCGGCCGTCCACGCAGGCGGCGCGGCGAGCGCCGCCACTGACTTCTTCCTGCCCGACACCTTGCGCGCCGCGCAGTGGGTGCAGATCACTTATGAGCACGGCAGCGCGATCCTCGCCAGCTACGACAAGCTGGGCGCGCCGATCGGCCAGCCCCGCAACGACAGCCGGTACGACTACATCACCGTCGCCACCATGCGCCCCGGCGCTTCGCAGAGCTTCGAGTACGACCTGTCCGCTGTTGCCAACGACCGGCACGGCGCGCTCGATGCCGCCACCCAAGCCTTGAGCAGCCCCAGCGGCTGGTACGAACTGCTGCGCTTCGGCCGCAACCTGGGACCCGACGCATTGCCCGCCAACGCCGCCCACTGGCGCAAGGTCGTCACGCCGGACGGCGGGCTCTGGGTCGATCTCAATGCGCCCGGCACCTTCAAGTTCAGCGACGCCGATTTCCTGGCGATCACGGGCTGGAATTGTTTCGACGACGACCCGACCCCGGCCGACCAGCGCTGCGATTCACTGCGCATGAAAACGCTGATCCGCGATCCGGACAGGACCAACGAGGGGCGCATGGAGCGGGCGCAGTTGGCCCGGCGATTGGGAGAACCCGAGGTGCGCAACAAGCTGCGCCGGACGATCTGCAAGTTTCCGAGCGAGTGGGACCAGAAGGATGTCGAGAAAAGGTACGGCTGGCTGGAGACGGAGGACTTCAAGTCAACGGATGACGACGCGACGGGGGCGCAGAAATGGGAGCGGTTTGTGAGGCACGCGAAGGCGGTGACGTTTCCGAATCTGCCGGACGCGTTCCTGAAAGCCGACTGGCGATTTCATCCCAGGGAATTCGTGGGGCATATGAGGCAATGCGGGTGGTTGAGCTGCGAGGAGATGAAGCAAATCTATGAGCGCCCCTCTGCCAACAATGGTCCGGTATTTTTCGCAATCGAAAAATATCAATTGGCCTTCAATCGAATGACACAAAAATATCTTCTGAATACCAGAAAAAGGTTGCCTCATATTCTTGGTCAAGGTGCGACCGAGTCGAATTTTCTACGAACTATGCAGGAGACGGCCATGACCGGCATCGCCGTGAACGGCGAAGTGTACGGAAACTCGGGGATTCACCCTCAGTCGGAGGCTGACGAGAGTAGCTTTGGGCATTGGTGGGGTTTGAATCCGAATGAACGGGTCGATTGGTACGGGTCAAAGAAATACAACAGCAAAGGCGGACTGATTTCAAGCTCCTACAACTGGCGAATGGGAAATCTCGGGAATCCAGATGCGCAAAAATTTCGCGGAAGAGGATTCAAGCAGTTGACTGGCAGAGACAACTATGTTCAGTATTGGGTTTATCGAGGATGGCTGGCCGCGTCCAGTTTTGACAAGCACTGGTGGAGCGACCCGCAGTACACGGCAAGAAATGCTCAAGGGATGCGCAAAATTCCGGGAGTTGTCGACAACCCTGAAATCGTTGGCACCCAGCCCTATAACTGCATGGATGCCGGAGGCTGGTATATGGTTTTCCAGCGCTCCGACGTTATTCGAGAAATTGACAGCGATCTGGATCACTTGGCTGTTGGTACTCACGAGCAGTCGCAAGAAACCGGGACATCCAAGGCGGTCACGCGCGCCATCAACGGAGGCGAAATCGGCTGGGACAAGCGCCTGGAAAATACCAGGGCAGCCAAGAAAATTCTTTTCGATAACTGAATACCAAAAATGATTAAAAAAAACATTCTCGGCATTTTCCTTTCCTTGGCACTTTCGGCTTGCTTTTCACAAGAAATTTCTGCATCAAAAACCAGCAGCCAAACATTGACTCTCAAGAAGGGAGAAAAATCTCTGAGTTGCACAAGCGAAGTGTCTTTCGAAAGCTTCCGATATTCAGGCGATCGTCGGTTCTTGCTTTTTGAATATTTCAACAAACAACTGAAGACACCTCTTTTTCTAGGATTCCTCAAACTATCGGATGCATATAACCGATGCAACAACAATTCCAAGATAAAGATCAATCGCGAGCCAGCGGGCGCCAATATTCTGGACATCAGCGAAGCAGGGAAAATTTATCTGACTTACCAAGAAGATATGTACAGCATGGGCGGCAGCGCATTGCACGCTCGAACATATATCGCAGTCAAACGTCTGGACACGTCAAAAGAAATATTCTTTCCTTTCAGCGTCAGAAGACGAGATTCCGAGCGCTTGATAATGAAGAAATTAGATCTTATTGGCGGCCCGAATCTTATTGATATAACGAAAATCCCGGGGGAGACTCACATAATTTCCAAGGATGGAAAATATATCGTGCCGCTTGGAATTTCATGCAGCTCAGAAGAGTTCTACAAGGGAGTCTGGAATGTCGAGACAAAGAAGAAAATTTCCGAGAAGGAGATCGACGAACTGATTCGAAAAGGCGTTCGATGCGAGGACATGTTCGGCTGATGTCCTGCTGCGGTATGCGAGCATCCACCCCATCACCGACACAAGAAGAGGGAGCCGCATGAATCTCGACCCCAGCCGCCGCGCACTGGACCATCTGCAGCAAGTCCGCCTGCTCACCGACGCCGAACACGCAGCCGCCACCAACGATCCCGAGTTGCCCAACGCCCTGTTCCGCACGCCAGCCGAAGCGCTCGCCTGGGTCATCGCCCGCGAAATCGTTCCACAGGCGCAACTCGCCGATCTGCCCGCCCGCGCCGCCGCCGCGGGCCAGGAGAACGAAGCCCAGGCCATCGTTTCCGAAGCCACCGACCTCATCAGCGGCGAGTTTCCGCTGCCACCCTGGGCGCTGCTGCACATGCGCCTGCTGGACCGCCGGGTGCACGACGGCGTCAGCGCCAACGCGCTCGACCAGTTGCTGGCCCTGCAGCTGATCGACGCGGCGCAGCACTCGCACAGCCTCTCGATGCTGCCGACGCACGAGGAAGCCTGGGCCGCGCCCGATTCGCTGCCCGCCACGCTCGCCTGGACGGTGCTCCGGGCGGGCGCGCTGAGCGAGGACGAATTGAAAGCGCTGGCCGGCCGCACGGCGCACGACGAGATCGTTGTGGACGCCATGGCCCGCGTGTCCGGCGCGCAGACGGAGATGCGAACGACGAAGACCACGACGACGTTCTCCGTCGATTCGATGGATTTCAGCACCTCGTCGTCTTCGTCGACGTCTTCCCTGCCGTCGATGCCGTTCGCGGCGCCACCGACTTCCAAATCGCAGACGCGGACCTTCACCTGGACATCGTCCTCGGCTTCAGAGTCCGCCCCTGGCGGTTGGAAGAAGAAGGTGATCGGCGCGGTCGTGGTCGCGCTGATCGCGCTTTACTTTTTCTTCGGTCGCTGAAGAGAAAAAGGCAGCCGGCGCGCCAATCAGCGCCGCTCGGCGCGGCTCGCATCGCGCGTCGCGCGGAATTCCGATCCCTGCCCCCATTCCGGCCAGCGCTTGCTGTTCGCCAGCGTCTCGCCCACGCGATAGAGCAGCGGCAGGTCGTGCGCCATGCCGGTGAAGGACCAGTCGGCTTTCCATTCGTCGGCCGGCTGGTGGTAGCGCTCGGCGGTGTAGGCCTTGGCGGACGCTTCGCCGGCCGCGAGGCCGCCTTCCACCCAGTCGTTGCCCGAGGCGAACGAAAGCGCCGGCACGCCACGCTTGGCAAAGGAGAAATGGTCGGAGCGGAAGAAGTAGCCGGCCTCGGGGTGCGGGTCCGGCGCGTAGGCGAGGCCGAAGCCCTTGGCCTGTTCGACCAGCAGGTCCTGCAGTTGCGACTCGGCGCTGCCCGAGGTGCTGAAGTTGCGGGCCGGGCCTTCGGGGCTGAGCGCGTCCATGTTGATCACGGCGACGGTCTTGGCCAGCGGGTACAGCGGCTTGGCGCCGTAGAACTCGGAGCCCAGCAGGCCGCGCTCCTCGGCGGTCACGGCCAGGAAGACGACGGAGCGCTCGGGCTTCTTCGGCGCGCTGGCGAAGGCGCGGCCCATCTCGATGAGTGCGGCGAGGCCGGTGCCGTTGTCGACTGCGCCGTTGTAGATCCTGTCGCCCTTGGCATCGGGGGCGCCGACGCCCAGGTGGTCCCAGTGGGCGCTGTAGATCACGGTTTCGCCGGGGCGCTGGCGGCCCTCGACGCGGCCGACCACGTTCTTCGAGACGATCACCTGCCGGTCGATCGCGTACTCGGCCGTGAGGCTCGCGTCCTTGAGCAGTTGGGGCTGGAACTCGCGGGTCTGCGCGAGCTTCTTCTGCGCCTCGAAGTCCAGCCCCGCGCGGCGCAGCAGCTCGACCGCCACATCGCGCTGGATCCAGGCCTCCAGCTTCGGATGCACGGCGGCGGGCTGGTCGCGCTCGATGTCGAGCATGGTCGCGGTGTTGGAGTTCTTGACCGTGGCCCAGCCGTAGGCGGCCGGCGCGGTCTCGTGCACGATCAGCACGCCCAGTGCGCCGCGGCGCGCGGCCTCCTCGAACTTGTAGGTCCAGCGGCCGTAGTAGGTCATGGCCTTGCCGCCGAAATCACCGCTCCCGCTGTCGAAGTCGGGGTCGTTCACCAGCACCACGGCGATCTTGCCCTTGAGGTCGACGCCCTTGTAGTCGTCCCAGCGCCGCTCGGGCGCGCTCACGCCATAGCCCACGAAGACCAGCGGCGCCTGCTGGATCGAGACCGAGGTCGAGCCGTCCATCGCGGCGCGCACCGCGATCTGTTCGCCCTGCACCAGCGCATCGCGCTGCGTGCCGACCTGCAGCGTGAGCTTCGGGGCGCCGCGGAAATCGGTCTTCACCAGCGGCACCGACTGCGTCCAGCCGCGCTGGCCGCCTTCGAGGTCGCCGCCGGGCACTAGGCCCGCGGCCTTGAACTGGGCCACGAGGTAGTCGACTGTCTTGGCCTCTGCCGGCGTGGCGGGCGCGCGGCCCTCGAAGTCGTCGCCGGAGATGGTCTTCACGATCTGCGACAGGCGCTGCGGATCGAAGCGCGGCGCCGAGTCGCCAGCAGCCAGCGCGCTCGTGGCGCTCCATGCCAGGCCGATGCCGCAAAGAAGAAAGGCAGGTCCGAGTCGCCGGGTCATGCAGAGCTCCTGAAAAGGGTAGCTCCGGATACTAGACAGCGCGCCACGCCGCCGGGCGATGCCCCCGGGCCCGCCCGGAGAACCTTAGTTAGCCCGCGGGCGCGCTTATGGCAAGGACTCAGTCGAAGCACTCACATTCCGCTTTGCAGAGCGGTGCGAAAGGGCGCCCGATAGCGCCAGCCTAAAATCCTCGCCCACCACACATACGCATACCGCCGCGCCCCGCGGACACAGAGGACCCTCGAATGAACCCCATCCGCCGCGCACTGGCCCTCGGCCTTGCTGGCCTTGCCGCCGCCACGCTCGCCTTCGGCGCCCAGGCGCAGAACCGCGAACTCACCGTCGCCTCCAGCGCCACCTACGCTCCCTTCGCGTTCGAGAACAAGGACAAGCAGATCGTCGGCTTCGACATCGACATCATCAACGCCATCGCCAAGCAGCAGGGCCTGAAGATCAAGGTGGTCAACACGCCGTTCACCGGCATCTTCGGCGCGCTGAACAACGGCGACGTCGATCTGGTGATCTCGGGCGTGACCATCAACGACAAGCGCAAGCAGAGCTACGACTTCACGCCGCCCTACTTCGCCGCGCGCCAACTGATCGCGCTGCCGAAGAACAGCACGGTCGCGTCGCTGAAGGACCTCGCGGGCAAGAAGATCGCCGTGGTGAGCGCCTCCACCGCCGACGACATCGCCTCGCGCGAATTCGGCAAGACCAGCCCCAACATCCGCCGCTTCGAGAGCACGCCGCTCATCATTTCGGAGCTGGCCGGCGGCGGCGTCGATGCGGCCATGGGCGACAACGGCGTCATCGCCTACCGCGTGGCGCAGCATGCCGACCTCAAGACGCTGGACGACAAGTCCTTCCCCGAAGAAGGCTTCGGCATCGTGGTGAAGAAGGGCGACAAGGCGCTGCTGGACAAGCTCAGCGCGGGCCTGGCGGCCATTCGTGCGGACGGCAGCTACGTCACGATCTACAAGAAGTGGTTCAACAAGGACCCGAACGTGCGCTGAGCCGCACGGCACCTGTGACCCGATCACGGCCGCCCTCGAAGCGGCCGTTTGTTTTTTGAGAGTGATGACGCGAAGGCGATGAATATGGAACAACCGATCCTCCTGTTTGGATGGTTCCGCTGGGACATCCTGGTCGAATACAAGGACCTGTTCTGGCAAGGCGCGTGGATGACGCTGCGCATGACGGTGGTGTGCGTGCTGCTGGGTTCGAGCTGGGGCCTGTGCCTTGCGCTCGCTCGCCTCGCGCAGCCTCGCCATGCGCCGTGGACCTGGATCGCGCGCTTCTTTTTGCGCTGGCCGGCCACGGTGTACGTGAGCTTCTTCCGGGGCACGCCGCTGTTCGTGCAGATCCTCTTGATCCACTTCGCGGTGATGCCGGTGTTCATCCATCCGACGAGCGGCATCCTGATCGACGGCGAACTCGCGCGCACCTTGAAGCAGGAGCACGGCGCGCTCATCTCGGGCGTGGTGGCGCTCACGCTCAACTCGGCGGCGTACATCTCGGAGGTGTTCCGCGCGGGCATCCAGTCGATCTCGCGCGGGCAGTTCGATGCGGGGCGCTCGATCGGTTTTTCGCCCGCGCAGGTGATGCGCTACGTGGTGCTGCCGCAGGCCTTCCGCCGGATGCTGCCGCCGCTGGGCAACAACGCGATCGCGCTCTTGAAAGATACGTCACTGGTCTCGGCCATCGGCCTGGCCGAGCTGGCGTATGCGGCGCGCACAGTGGCCGGGGCCTATGCGCGCTACTGGGAGCCGTACCTCGCGATCTCGGTCATCTACTGGGTGATGACGCTGGTGCTGACGACGATGCTGAGAAGACTCGAACACCGCCTCGCACGCAGCGACCGTGGCTGAAGGCAGAAAGCCGCCGCCACAATAGCGCCACATGCCACCGATAACGACCGAAGAGACACCCCTGCCGCCCACGCGGCCGCAACCCTCGAAGTTCGCGGCCCTCGAGCCGCTGAAGCTCCCCGTGTTCCGCATGTTGTGGAGCACCTGGCTCATCGCCAACATCTGCATGTGGATGAACGATGTGGCCGCGGCGTGGATGATGACCTCGCTGACCACCTCGCCGATCTGGGTCGCGCTGGTGCAGTCGGCCTCCACGCTGCCCGTCTTCCTCCTGGGCCTTCCGAGCGGCGCGCTGGCCGACATCCTCGATCGCCGGCGCTGGCTGGTGGCCACGCAGTTCTGGCTGGCCGGCACGGCCATCGTGCTGTGCGCGGCACTGGCGCTCGATTTGATGACCGCGCCGCTGCTGCTCGCCCTCACCTTCGCCAACGGCATCGGCCTGGCGCTGCGCTGGCCGGTGTTCTCGGCCATCGTGCCGGAGCTCGTGCCGCGTCCGCAGCTCCCGGCTGCGCTCGGCCTGAACGGCATCGCGATGAACGCCTCGCGCATCATCGGGCCGCTCACGGCCGGCATGCTGATCGCGAGCGCGGGGACCATCTGGGTGTTCGCGCTCAACGCGGTGCTGTCGGTGGCCTCGGGCTTCGTGGTGCTGCGCTGGCGGCGCGAGCACACGCCCAATCCGCTGGGGCGCGAGAAGCTCATCAGCGCGATGCGCGTGGGCGTGCAGTTCGTGCGGCAGTCGCAGCGCATGCGGGCGGTGCTGACGCGCATCTCGATCTTCTTCTTTCACTCGACGGCGCTGCTCGCACTGCTGCCGCTGCTCGCGCGCAACCTCAAGGGTGGCGATGCGGGCACCTTCACGCTGCTGCTGGCCGCGATGGGCATGGGCGCGATCATCGCGGTGCTGTTTTTGCCGCGGCTGCGCCAGGCCTTGGGGCGCGACCAGCTGGTGCTGCGCGGCACGCTGCTGCAGTCGGGCGCGACGGCGGTGATGGCCTTCGCGCCCAACGCCTGGGTCGCGGTGCCGGCGATGTTCTTCGGCGGCATGGCGTGGATCACGGTGGCCAATTCGCTCTCGGTGTCGGCGCAGCTCGCGCTGCCCGACTGGGTGCGGGCGCGCGGCATGTCGATGTACCAGATGGCGATCATGGGCGCGAGCGCGATCGGCGCGGCCATCTGGGGCCAGGTGGCGACCATGACGGCGCTGAACCTGAGCCTGGCGGTGGCCGCGGTGAGCGGCACGCTGCTGATGCTCATCGCCCTGCGCTTCGTGACCGACGTGACCGGCGAGGACGACACCAGCCCCGCCGAAGCCGGCTGGGCCGCGGGTCCGCCGGCCGAGGCGCCGCAGGAAGAAGGGCGCGTGGTGATCACGGTCGAGTACCTCATCGAGCCGGCGCGCGCCGCGGCCTTCCACATCGTCATGCAGCAGACGCGCCGCGCGCGCCTGAGCCAGGGCGCGATCGGCTGGGAGCTGCTGCACGACATCGCGCAGCCCAGCCGCTACGTGGAGCAGATCGTGGATGAATCGTGGACCGATCACCTGCGCCGCTTCAACCGCGCGACGGCCAGCGACATGGTGCTGCGGGAGCGGCGGCTGGCCTTTCACATCGGCGAGACCTCGCCGGTCGTCACGCGCTACATCGTCCGGCGCTGAACCCGAACGCCGGGGCGGCCCTGGCGAATACGGAAGTTCGTAGGTTTCCGAATTGTTAATTGCGCTGAATAATCGGCCGCTGCAGGCCCCTTGCGGCCGTGCAAATAACAAGAAGGAGCAAGGACCATGCGTCTGGCGCAGCGCCCATCATCTTTCCGCCGCACGCCGGCATCTTCTTCTTTCACCTGCTTCGTGGCGGCCCTCGCGGGGCTGGCGGGCGGCACCGCCAGCGCGGCGTGTGCGCCCACCGCCACGCCCGGCACCGGCCAGAGCGTGGTCTGCGATGGCGCGACCACCGGCTCGGCCAGCGTGATCGCCGCGCCGGGCAGCACCGGCGTCGCCATCACCGTGGACAACGGCGCCACGCTCACCACCAACGCCACGCAGGCGCTGCTGGTGCGCGATGCCAGCACGATCACGAACAACGGCACCATCACCGTCTCGGGCGGTTCGGGCTCGGCGCGCGCGGCGATGGTGGCCACGGGCAACGACAACGCGATGACCAACAACGGCGCCATCCGCACCACGAGTGGCGGCACGTCGGGCATTCTGGTGACGTCGAACAGCAGCACGCGCACGCTCATCACCAACAACGGCACGATCGCCACCACGGGCGGCAGTTCGCACGGCATCTCCTCGCTGGGCCCGGGCAACACGCTCGTCAACAACGGCAGCATCACGGCCGGCGGCACCTCGGCCAAGGGCGTGTACATGCAGGGCGGCAACGTGGTGACCAACCTGCTGGTCAACACCGGCAGCATCGCCACCACGGGGGCCAACTCGCCCTCGGGCGGTGCCGATGCCGTGCATGCCAACACCCTGGGCGGGACCTTTTTCTCGCGCGTGGAAAACCGCGCCGGCGGCTCGTTTTCCAGCGTCAACGGCTACGGCTACCGCGGCCAGAACGGCAACGACACGCTGGTCAACGCCGGCGCCATCGAGGGCCACGGCGGGGCTGACAACACCGATGCGATCTACATGGGCGCGCTCGGCAACGGCACGCTGATCCTGCAGACCGGCTCGGTCATCCGCGGCGGCGCCGACGGCGGCGTGGGCAAGACGGCCAACACCTTTCTCGAAGGCCGCGGCACGGTCGACAACGCCTTCCGCAATTTCCAGAATCTCACGATGCGCGGCACCGAATGGTCGTGGCTCACCGACGCGAGCTTCTCGCAATCGATACGCATCGAGTCGGGCCGCTTCAACCTGCCCGCCACGCTGACCAGCCCGGTCATCGGCGTGCTCCCCGGCACCACGGTCGCCGGCACCGGCACCTTCGTGGGCAACGTGACGAACCAGGGCACGCTCCTGCCGGGCCCGAACGACGGCGTGAACTTCGGCGCCTTCACGGTGCGGGGCAACTACCTCGGCAACGGTGCGCTGATGCAGATCAACACCGTGCTGGCCGGCGACAACGCGCCTTCCGACCGGCTGGTGATCGACGGCGGCGCGGCCTCGGGCGGCACCGCGATCCGCGTGGTCAACCGCGGCGGCATGGGCGCGCCGACGCTGGCCGACGGCATCCTGGTGGTGCAGGCGGTCAACGGAGGCACCACGGCAGCCCAGGCGTTCTCGCTCGCGCAGCCGGTCGAGGCCGGCGCGTACACCTACCGCCTGTTCCGCGGCGGCGCGGCCGGCAACAGCCCGGACAACTGGTATTTGCGCAACAGCGGCTATCTCGTCGGCGGCGTGGTGGTGGGGTCGGTCACCGAGGCGCTCGAAGTCGCCGCCGAAACGCCGGGCGTGCCGGGCTCGCCGGCGCCCGTGGTCGAGCAGGTCAAGCTCTACCGGCCCGAGGTGGCGCTCTACAGCAGCGTGCCGCTGGTGGTGCGCCAGCTTGGGCTGGCGCAGTTGGGCAGCTTCCACGACCGGCAGGGCGACCAGCAGCTGCTCGCGAGCGACGAAGGCCGGCAGGCCTCGTGGGGCCGCGTGTTCGGCGAAAGCACGCGCCAGCGCCTGCGCGGCGATGCGAACCCGCAGTTCGACGGCAACATCCACGGGCTGCAGCTGGGCCACGATTTCCTCGTGGGCACCGACGCCTCGGGCGGGCGCCACCGCGTCGGCCTGCTCGGCGGCTACACGCGCGCGAGCGGCGACACCAGCGGCATGGCGGGCGGCGCGACCAACGCGGCCACCGGGCGCCTCCGTGTCGAGGGCTACAGCCTGGGCGCGTACTGGACCCGCGTGGCGGCGAGCGGCTGGTACAGCGACGCCGTGCTCATGGCCACGCGCTTCAAGACCGAGGCGCAGTCCACGCTCGGGCGCGGCGGCCGACCGCACGGCAAGACGCTCACCGCCTCGCTCGAAGCCGGCTACCCGATCGCGCTCGGCGACAGCGTCTCGCTGCAGCCGCAGGTGCAGCTGATCTGGCAGCGCAGCTCGATCGACGATTTCGACGACGGCCTCTCCAC
>Ga0307412_10002007_pt1 | contig 11288 bp, 6 predicted proteins | sample DK1Cmetagenome_3_FD_203823 | JGI IMG/M metagenome (GOLD analysis project Ga0307412, IMG submission 203823) | Maize rhizosphere microbial communities from greenhouse at UC Davis, California, United States - DK15-C-1 | ecosystem: Host-associated > Plants > Roots > Rhizosphere > Soil | place: USA...
CCCAGAACGGACAGGAATCGATCAAACCTTTTCCTTCCATTACCAAAACAGGCTTTTCCCAGGTTCCCAGCGGATCTTTAGTTTTCACCATATAAATTCCGAAATCGGGATCGCCCCAATAAATATAAAATTCACCTTTATGAAATCTGATACTCGGCGCCCAGACTCCGTCACCTCTTTTTGGCGTTGAAAAATGTTCGTGTGGAAGAACATCCGGAAGTGCATAATTCACCAATTTCCAATTGACCATATCTTTTGAATGAAGAATAGGCAATCCGGGAGCTTCATTGAAACTTGAAGCCGTCATATAATAATCTTCACCGACACGAATGGCATCCGGATCAGAATAATCTGCATACAAAATCGGGTTTCTGTAATTTTTTCCCTGATCGGCTGTCCAGACTTCAGAAACATAGTTTTTTTCCTGTGCATTCAAATAATTTGATGCAACCGAAAAGGCTGTGAGTGAAAGTATATTTAAAATATTTTTTGTCTTCATTAAATCAAATTCATTTATTTTGTTTAATAAATTTTTAACGCAAAAAGCGCAAAGATTTTTTTTTATTGATGCTGCCAATTTTTCGTTCGCAAGGCTAACTACGTTCGTAAACCTTCAGTTTATACTCAGCAAAGGTTGGTTATTTTTATCCTTTATTTTTCAAATTCTAAACTTGCTAAAATGAAAGGTCCGGTTCCTTTTGCATCGTTGGAACGAATTTCTTCATTCACATAATATTCATACGAACCGTCTCTGTAGGGTTTTCCGCCTAAACCTGCGACAGCACAGCATTTATTTAAATTAACTACACCATTTTCATCAACGGTAATTAAATTTTTGATGATTCCGTCGTAGCCTTTTTTAGCTGCAGCTTTATACGATTTTGGTAAATATCCGTTGTTAACCGATTTAATAATTGTGTAAACAAACATTGCTGAAGAGGTTGCTTCTTCGTAATTACCGTTTGCTAACGGCTTATCCAAAACCTGATACCAAAGCCCGCTTTCCTTGTCCTGAACTTTGATGATGGCATCGGTGTAAGATTTTATATAAGAAATTAATCTTGCTCTTCCCGGGTGATTTTGCGGTAAATAATCCAGCACATCTACCATTGCCATTCCGTACCAACCCATCGCTCTTCCCCAGAAATTCGGGGAAAGTCCGGTTTCTTTATTTGCCCAGGCCTGCTCCTTGCTTTCGTCCCAGGCATGATAAAGTAATCCTGTTTTTTTGTCTAAAAGATTCTTTTGAACCGAATCAAACTGGAAAACAATGTCATCATACGCTTTTGTTGCTTCCGCACCTTTTACAAAATCTCTGGTGTAGTGCGTGTAGAACGGCATTCCCATGTAAAGGCCATCCAGCCACACTTGGTATGGATATATTTTTTTATGCCAGAAAGATCCTTCTTTAGTTCTTGGCTGCCCGTCAATTTGTAAACGAAGAGTTTGAAGAGCTTTCAGGTATTTTTCTTTTTTCTCTTTTTCGTAAAGATATAGAAGTACATTTCCGCTGTTCAGAAGGTCGATATTGTACTTTTCAATGTCGTAGGTAAGAATTGTACCGTCTTCTTTGATCAGTTTTTCTCCGAAGTCGCTGATATAATTGTAATATTCTTTTTTGCCGGTTTTTGCATATAATTGTTCTGCGGCATCCAATACAATCGCTGATGGATAGGTCCATTTTGGGCTCTTGCTGAAATCAAGCATCCAGGATTCCGGGAAACGGTGCATTTCGGAAAGCATCATTCTTTCAGACCATTTCAGATTGGTAGGAACTATCTTTCCGGATTTTGAAGTTTCAGTTGCTGATTTTGAAGTGGTTACGGATTTTGTTTGGGCACAAGCCAAAAATATTCCTGAGCCTAAGGCGGCAAATGCTAATAATTTTATGTTGTGATTAATGAAATTCATTATTTTAAACTTTAAAGTTGATTATTTTTATCTAAAATATCCAGTTTTTTATCTAAATCCTGATAAAAAGCTTCTTCTGTTGTCAAGCCATTTGGTTCCAGAGACCAGGCTCCTAAAAAGTAGTAAGAAACATTTTTAGTTTTCTTGAAAACCACAGTATGAGTGGATTTTGTCTTTACGTATTTATCAAAACTTTCGAGAGGGTAGAAGACCGCCATTCCCAGATTGTCATCTTTTTTTGTCTCGGTTTGATTTCCATAAGTAGCAATGTAAGCCCATTTTTTATTTTTACTGATTCCTTGTTTTAACGGAATATTTTTAATGGCAACAATTCCGGTACACAATCCTGAAATGGTGTTGCTTAAGTTTAAATCTACCTTTACAAAACGGTCTTTATTAAAAATCGTCAGTTTTGATTGTAAATCTATCGCGTCGCCCCAGGTTTTCCAGCCTTTATAATTGATGGTTGCATAAGATTGATCTTTTTCGTTAACCACTTTTACGGCTGTATTTTTTACGACTTTAAAGGTTTCAATAAAGTCATTTTGCTCGTCATATCTTCCGTAAGAACCGATGCCGATTGTACGTCCGGATTTCAAAATATCCTGTCCCCACGGTGCATCGTGATGATACGATTCAAAACCGTCTTGTCCGACTTCAGGTAAAACCAAAGTGTTTACTTTTTTACCAAAAATATCCGTTGCATTTCTCCAATCCAAATATAATCTGTAACCGATCTGATTGTTTTCCAGACCAATACCTTCGTATCTGATATAATAAGAATGGTCTGTATGTTCGGCAGGCAGAACAAGTTCATTAATATTTTTGAAATTTCCTCCGATGTACTGATTACCTTCCCATTTTCCGCCTTCTTTTACGGAAAGTTCGGCATAAGAAAAGGGAGTTTTTGGATTTTTCTTAATTTTTTCAATCACAGAAGTCTGAGCCAGAGAAACTGTCCAACTCAAAAATGCGCCTGCAATTACTATTTTAAACAAACTGAATTTCATAATACTTTTTATTAATAACTGGTTTTCAACTAAAATTTTCATGGCTATTAGCGTTGTCCTTCGGTTATTTTTTTAACCAGATCGTTAAAATATACTTCAATATTATCGTAATTTTTATCTAAATCCCGTCCATTGGAATTGGCAACTTTCGGATTTAATTTATTTTTAATTTCCCATTCATCAGGCATTCCGTCGTTGTCTGAATCGGGGAGAGGCTTTCCTGCTTTTAAATTTGGAAATCCGCCTACATCATTTTGAGAATCAATGATTCCGTTGGTACTCCCTTTTGAACCTTTATAGGTGAAACTTCCATTTTTTGCATCTTTCAACACATGCAAATCAATAGCATCTCTCACCAAACTTGAACCTCCGAACTGTAAAATTTTTTCATACGCTTCTTTCGCAGAATGAGTTTTTACATTGTTCTGAATATCGTGTGGCTGATTGATTTTTATGGAGTTTTTATCTTTATCCGTCAAATTGTAAGCTTTCATCTGACCGAAAACACCTTTCGTCCAGTTGTCCTTCGTGATTTCGGGGTTTCCTTCCACAACGTTTCCGTTGACGTAATATTTCCCCCAGATGTTGTACACTTCAGCTCCTGGTTTTTCGTTTTTATCGATGGCGGCAATCCGTTGTTTTGTGGTTGTTGCGGGGCCGGGTTTGTAGTAATTATTAATGATATTCACATTCATTCCTTCACCTCCGTAGACATTATTGTGTCCCCAATTGTAGATTACATTATTCCTGAAATCGGTAAGATCGGTTAATGCAAATTTACTTCCTGCATATTCCCCTAATCTGGGATTTCTGCTGTCGTGGTGGGCATACATATTATGATGAAAAGAGGAAAATTTTCCGCCTGCGATTCCGCCATATCCGTGAGCACCTTTTTCATGGACAGAATTTCTCAAACTTTCAGAAATCACAGACCATTGAAGTGTGGTATTTTCGTTAACGTAAATGGAAACCGTCTCGTCCGTAGACCAGCTCATTGAGCAATGATCAACCATCAAATTTTTGATAAATCTTGCGCCAAAAGCATCACCCTGATATTTTTTCTGATCACCCATCCTGAATCTCATGTAGCGGATAATCACGTTATTAGCGCTTACAAAAGTTTCATAATTGGCAACGGTAATTCCATCTCCTGGAGCGGTTTGTCCGGCAATGGTGACATTACCTTTTTTTATTTTCAACGGTGACTCTAAGTAAATCGTTCCGCCTGTTTTAAAAACAATATATTTCGGTCCTTTCTGGTCTAATGCATGTCTCAAAGTACCTTCTGAACCGTCATCCGTCAATTTATCAACAATATACACCTTACCGCCACGACCGCCGGTTGTGTATCGTCCGAAACCTTCTGCACCGGGAAAACTTAAAACGTTTTGAGCTTCAACAAAAGTCAAACTTCCGCATAAAATCCCTATCGTCATTATTTTTGTCAAGTGTTTTTTCATAATTGAAAATTCTTTGGCGTTTTTGCTGTTTTGATTTAAATTATTTTAAACTTTTTTTCACGTTCCAGTTGTCTTTTCCTTTGAGAATATTTTGTGTTGTATATTTCTTGTTTTCTTCTTTCGTTAATTGATGCGACAATGAAACTCTTTTTGCAGCATTTGCTCCGGTTCCTTTTGAATTAAATTCTGCATAAAACGTTGTTTTTTCTGCATCGGGTTTGTTCCAATTGTGCCATCCTTCAGGTTTTATGGTGGAATTCATTTCACAATCGATGTAAACTGTTTTTGCAAAAGGTCTCCACGGTCTTCCTAAATAGACTGAGTTTTCTTTTGCATTCCCAGTGATTTTAGATTGAATAAAAACAAATCCAAATTCGTTTTCCTGTGGAGTAGAGGCGGCTGTGATGTAACTTGCGCTTTCTTTGGAATAGATCGTACAGTTTTCAAAAACGGCGGTTCCGGCTCCGAAAATATAGTCGGTTGTGCCTTCGATGTAGCAGTTTTTAAAGTAATTTCTTGAAGGTTTTGTTTTATCGGTTAAATCCTGAGCACCTTTTAAATATAAAGTGTCTTGATTCCCTAAAAATCTGCAATTTTCAAAAGCGATTCTGTCGCCTGAAGTTAAGACTGCAACGGCTTGTCCGACTTTTCCTGAACTGTTCTCAAACGAAATATTTTTTGCAGTAAAGTCATTCGAATAAATAAAAATCGTTGAAGAACCTGTTGTTCCGATATCTTTTCCGTCCGAATTCTTTTTTGAAGCAAAATCATCGTAAGTGATGATGGTGGTTTCAGGATTTTCACCTTCCAGTAGGATTGCTCCCTTTGATTCTGGAATTGTAATTTTTTCTTTGTAAACTCCGGATTTGATTAAAATTTTTGTTCTCGTGGAAGATCCAATTTCAACGGCATCGATGGCTTGCTGTACCGTGGTAAAGTTGCCTTTTCCGTCTTTTGAAACCACGATTATTTTATCAATATCATTGATTTTAAAAGAAAGAAGACTTAACAATACAATCGAAAAAATTGAAAATGTTTTAAAATTTTTAATAAAAGTGGAAGTTTTCATTAAATAAATTTTGAGTTAAAATACAGACTTCTCTTTATGGGAGGAAGCCTGTATTTCTTTGATATGAATGTGAAACTTTTTATCTAATAACCGTAATCTTGTGTAAGATTGTAATTGGAATTAATGACATCCAATGCTATTGGAAGCAATTCTTTTCTGTTTGGTTGAAAATAATATGCATAACTTTTCACAGGATCACCACTGATATACGGCTGAGTCATGGCCAGTCTCCAGTTTACTTTTGTATATCCGGAAGGTGTCGCCACACTTTGGTTCGGGCTATAGAAAACATCAGCCTTTGCAACTCCGTTTGCTGTATAAAAGTCGATATCCAATACATTTTGCTGAGCTGTTTTTGTAGGTGTGTAAGCTACTTTTTTATAGAAAATATACTCAGGGACGTTGGCATAAGCTCCGGTACCGGCCATGAACTGGGTAAGCTTCTGTCTGGTTTCGTTAATCTTGGTTTCCAACAAATTCCAACGGATCAAATCGTACTTTCTAAGTCCTTCTCCTCCAAATTCTAATTGTCTTTCTTTAACAATAAAATTAAAGAATTCGTTTTTAGTCGTTGGGATTGTTCCTACTTGGCCCAAATTACCCGCATAAGCTCTTTGTCTAACGGCTAAAACAGCATTGATGGCATCTTGTGACGGCCCGCTGTGAAGTTCGTTATCTGCTTCTGCAAACATTAATAAAATATCAGAATATCTTAATAACGGCCAATCGATACCCAGGTTTTGAGAAGTTCCTGTAATAGAGCTCCATGATTTTCTGAACTTACCATCATTCCAGTTGACTGCTGTTTGAAGTTCTTGTTGTTTTGTTGTATTTATCCTGTAGATGGCAATATTAACGTCTCTTCTTACATCATATTTTGTAAATTCATAGAAATAAACGGGGATTGCATTGATTCCTCCCGAAGATTTCCAATCTGTATCATCGTGTCTTAAACCGTTGTAATACCCAATTTTACTGTCTGTTCTTGAATTTCCTCCGAATGCTCCGATGGCATATATAACCTCATTTGTCGCATCCTGACTGTTGGTGTGAAGGGATCTGAACATTCCTTCATAACTTGGATTGAGCTGGTGCTGCCCGGAGTTGATGATATCTTTACATTCGTCATACGCAATCTGATAATATTTTTGAGGATTGGACCCCTGCATCATTTGCTGTGGATTTCTTCTTAATGAATATCCGGCTCTTGCCAAAGCTATTCTTGCTCTCAGGCCTTTTACAGCTGCTTTTGAGATTCTTTGCGAAGTTGTATTTCCTTCTGATTTCCAGGGAACAAAATTTTCTGCTTTTAATAAATCATCAAGGATTTTATCATAAATTATATCTCTGTCTGTTTTTGCAAGGTACAGATTAGGAAGATCAGCAGATGGAACCTCCTGAAATGGCACATCTCCCCAATTTTTTATAAGATCATGATAAAAATGAGCTCTTAGCGTTAAAGCTTCACCCAAATATCTGTCCATTAATTTTTTATCAGCCTCTGAACCTGTTTGATATACAGGAGAAAGAGGAATATTTTTAATAACAAGATTAGCTCTTTCGATACCGGCATATGTATCTAAAAAAGGTCTTAAAAGCTCGGTATTTGTAGGAATGGCCCCGAAGCAGCTCACCCCTCTTCTGTCGTTGGCATTATAATCTCCGGAAGTTCTTAAATCATCACCGGATTGCGTTAAAATAAGGTTCATTCTCTGGCCATAGGTGTTATCACCCATCGTGCTGTTGTAAACTCCCACTAATGCTGAGAATGTATCTGAAACAGAATCAAATTGCTGTTTTTCTGCGGTATTGGATAAACTTTCTACTTCCAGATAATCTTCACATGAAGCTACGGACAGTAATCCGGCAACGGAAAATAGAATTGTTAAAAATTTATTTTTGTTCATAATATTAGGTTTAAAAAGTGATATCAACTCCTGATAATATAAATCTGCTACGCGGATAAGCTGCATAATCAACACCAGGCGTTAATGGGTTTCTTCTTGTGTTTGCCTCGGGGTCATATCCGGAATATCCTGTGATTGTAAATACATTGTTCATTGTAAAATACAATCTGAAATTTGAAAGACCCAGCTGTTTAGTGAAATCTTTTCCAAGGGAATAACCAAGGGTTACGTTATTTAATCTTAAGAAAGATCCGTCTTCAATTGCATAAGAGTGTAAGAAGTAGGCGCCTGCCGGTGGAGTCCATCCTGTAGTATTGGCATTTAATGCTGCTAATGCAGTCGGATCATTTACTTTTACACCTGCATCATCGAACCATCTCCATCTGTCGGCAACTTCTGCAAGCATATTATTGTCTCTGTAAAGATATTGCGTAGAATATTCTATTTTATTGGCATTATACACTTTATTTCCTACTGAGAAATTGAACATTAAGCTCATATCCCAGTTTCTGTAACGGAAAGTCTGGTTGAATCCTCCATAGAATTTAGGCTGGGCATTTCCCAGGTCTGTCATGTCCTGATTATCAATGATGCCATCATTGTTAAGGTCCTGAAGTTTAAGATCTCCTGGCTGTATAGCTTTTGCTCCGTTGGCAGCAGCAGAAGCGCTTGGGATACCCGCTTTTAATGTATATACTTGTGTTGTAGAATTGTAATCAAAGTCGCTTATTTCATATCTTCCTGCCGTTACATATCCCCAATAAGTACCTACCGGCTTGCCAACCTGTACTAAGAAATCATTCAGGTTATTCTGCCAACCAGAAGGATAATAGTAAAAATTAGCACTTGCAGAGGCATTATTTCCTAAACTTTTGATTGTATTTTTATTGGATGAAATATTGGCATCAATTTTCCAGGTGAAATTTTCTTTGTTAATGACAGTACCTCCCACAGAGAATTCAATACCTTTATTGGTCGTGCTTCCGGAGTTTTGATATTGATATTCATATCCCGTAGTCTGGGGAATTTTAGCCAAAAGCAAAAGGTCTTTCGTATCAGTCTGGTAAACGTCAAGAGTACCGTACACTCTTCCTTTAAATAGCCCGAAATCCAAACCTGCATTTTTGGAAGTTGCAGTTTCCCATTTCACGTTTTTGTTGGCCATGATGTTACCTGTCGTAGCACCGGGTGTTACGTTGGTTCCGAAGGCATATCCATAGTCTGAAGACGTTGTAAAGAATGTATCATATAAGAAAGAACCGATTCTGTTGTTTCCGGATAAACCGTATCCTAAACGAAGTTTTAATTCGCTGATGGTTTTGCTTTCTTTTAAGAAATTTTCTTCAGCAATTTTCCAGGCCACAGAAGCTGCGGGGAAATATCCCCATCTGTTTCCGGCCCCGAATACACTGGATCCATCCGCTCTCATGGAAGCGGTAACGATATATTTGTTGTTGAAAATATAGTTGGCTCTTCCAAAGAAAGAGGCTAATCTGTCCGGAGCTCTTCCTGCTCTCGGTGCATCTTGTATCAGGCCTGCAGGAGGTGATGCCGACTGAATATTTGCAAATGCTTCCTCCGCGCTTATTGATTTTGGAAACCATTTGATAGTCATTGCTAATGATTCTCCATCGGTTTTTACGATTTCCTGTCCGGCCAGTAAGTCTAATTTATGTCTTCCGAATGTTTTTCTGAAATTTAATGTATTGGTATTGGTAATTCTTCTTGTCTGTGTTTTGCTTAGGAATACCACCGGCTGGTCGTTATTCTGTCTCGCAAGGCTGGTTACCGTGCCCGAAAACTGATTGATAAATTCATCTCGCTGTACATATCCTATCACACTTCTGAACGTAAAATCTTTACTGATTTTATATTCTAAAGTTCCGTTAAGCATCAGGTCATTTCTGCCGTTTTCCTTAATCTCGTTATTGGCCAGTAAAACCGGATTTACCAAGTTGGTCTGATCTGCAAATAGAGGGTCAAATTCATCAACATTTACCGTTGAACCACCTTCAAACGGTTGATATCTCACAGCATTTCTTAATCGGTTGGTACCTTGTGAACCTGTAGAAGATGTTCCGGCCCCGAAAATGGTTTGTCTGCTGTATCTGGCATTTAAAGTAAGGCTTAATTTCTTTGAAATATCGTAATCATATTTGAAATTGGCCATATTTCTTTTAAATCCGGAACCAATCATAATTCCGTCTTCCTGTACATTATTTAATGATAATGAGAAAGCTGATTTTTCAGTTCCTCCCGAAAGAGAAAGATTGTGGGTAAAGTTGAAAGCTTCTCTGCCAAAAACTTCATCCTGCCAGTCTCTTTTCTTGATATCCCTATATTTTCCTAAATCTTCGTAAGTTCCATATCTTGTTCTAAAAGCATCAATATCTGTCTGTATACCAGCTTTGTTGTATAGCTCGTACTGGTAAAGCACATATTGATACGGATCTAACACATCAATCGTGTTCTGTATTGATCTTACACCTAAAAATCCATTATAATTAATAGATGTTTTAGCCTTTTTACGGCCTCCTTTTGTAGAAATAAGAACTACACCGTTTGCTCCTCTGGCCCCGTAGATACTGGTAGAAGAAGCGTCTTTTAACACTTCAATAGATTCGATTTCTTTGGGTGACAAAATGGATAGTGCATTATCCATCTGAACCCCGTCTACGATATAAAGAGGTGCATTGCTGCCGGTAATTGAATTACCTCCTCTGATTACGATATCCACGTCCGCTCCTGGCGAACCTTCACTCAGCGAAACCTGAACTCCGGCCATCCTTCCCTGGATTGCTTCTGCAGCATTATTGGAAGGCATATCTTTTATGGCTTCTGCTTTTACCGAAGAAACGGCATTGGTAACATCCTTTTTAGAAACCTTAGTATAACCTACCAGTACCACTTCATCGATATTGGTTTCTTTATCCTTTTGCGTCTCCTTTTCTTGAGCCATGGCCAGGACAGGAAGTAAAAAGAAAGACAGATATAACCACTTTATTGATTGTACTCTTTTATCCATTTTTGTATCCTTATAGTTTTAATTTTTTGGTTGAAAGTTTTTTTCAATCGTTTTTTTGTTTTGTGGATTTGTAAGTATTCTACTGATTTTTAGTGGTAAATATTTTTCCGAAAAGTTTACACATTTTAGAGTGCAATCGATTGCGTAAATTTTCATGATAAATATCCTGGCTTCTAAACTAATATTATTTTCCAATATGCAAAGAAAAAAATATTATTTTTTCATTAATTTGATTATTATGGGATGGGAGTATTTGCAAAATGATTGATGTTTGTATTCTTGTAAAGTGTTGTAAACTAATAATTTGTTAATTTGAGATGCTTTAAATATTTTTTGTAAAAAAAACTAAATTTCTTCATTATTTACCAATTTAAAACTTAAAATTTGCTTAAAATTTGTCCATTTTTACCCTTAAATATTTCCCAAAAATGACAGTCAGGATTAATTTTCTTACAAATTTCCTGACTTTTGTCATCTTTTTAGGTTAATATTTTTAACTAAATTTTATACTTGATACTAATTATTCTTATTGTATACAATATATATAGCAGTTTTAATATATTGTTGTCAAATCAATATCGTTTTTTTATTATTTTATTTGGCATGATTTTATATTTAAACAGGATTTAAGTATTAATTTTGGTTAATATCAACTACATAATTTCCTGAAAAATTTCTTTTTTTCTACATTATTTCATAAAATATTTGTCTGTAAACCAGTATTTTATAAATTTAAATTAATTTTTTGTTAACTAATTAAAGAATAATTATATATTTAACCACAAGTATTTCTACAAATTTTAGTGTAATTTTATGCAATCGATTACGCAATGTTTAACAGGTTTTGATAAAACCGCAAAAGAAAAAGTATAAAAATCAAGCAGTATGACACAGTCAGAATTTCGT
>Ga0307412_10002008_pt1 | contig 11285 bp, 14 predicted proteins | sample DK1Cmetagenome_3_FD_203823 | JGI IMG/M metagenome (GOLD analysis project Ga0307412, IMG submission 203823) | Maize rhizosphere microbial communities from greenhouse at UC Davis, California, United States - DK15-C-1 | ecosystem: Host-associated > Plants > Roots > Rhizosphere > Soil | place: USA...
CCGCGTCAGATTATGTTCCTGCGCCGGTTATGGTCGCTCGCGCCCAGCAAGGCCACAGGCGGACGCGCTGGCGATATGGCGCAGGTCAGAGACGGATTTTGCTGTGACAGCATGTGGTCGCGGAGAGCCGCCGATTTTCTGATAGAAATATTGGTCGGGGAGAGAGGAGGTCTAAGTCGCCGGTTAAGTGGGCTAAGAAACCCCTTAGGAGTCCTAGGAGTCGCGGTTTTCTGCGGGTTCGAACTGTGGCAGTGCTACGCGCATATGTTACGCTGTTTCACCCACGGAATGAAATTTGATGCTCGATAGTTACCTCCGCAAACGCCCTCAATCCCAGCATTGGCAGCTTCGGATGATGGTTCCCGTTGCCGCCCGGCCCATCATCGGCAGGCGCGAATTTACCAAGTCTCTTGGGGTTCCTGATCGTCGCCAAGCTGAGCAACTGGCGTTGCCTACGCTGATGGCGTGGAAGTCGAGGGTAGAGGCTGCTCTGCTATCGAAAAAGGCTGAGAAACCTTCGCTTATACCCATCCGCCCTACGGAAGTGGAACTGGAGGAGGCTGCGCTGGTCGTTGGATTTGAACGTGCAAGCGAACGTGTGGATCAGTTGATAAAGGTGAAGGCTCGCCTTGGTGACGCAAGCTACCAAGCCCTACGTTCGGAGTTCGAGCGTCGGCACATTGATTCCGTCCGCCGGTTGAAAGGGGAGGACTACACCTACTGGCGCGGTCATGCCGTCCGGCAGATTCAAAAGCGGGGATGGGATTTGTCCCAAGGCACCGTCGAATTCGATGCATTTGTTCACCAGTTGGCAAGGGCAGGCACCGATACATTTGCAAGGGCGGTCGCGGTCGTTGACGATAAAGAACATACGTTCGCGCCATCCGCGCCCGTCCAAGCTGCCATCAAAAGGAAAGAACAGCGAGCGCGTGATGGTGAGCGGATTGCAGAGCTATATGATGTTTATCGCGACCAGCGACTAGCAGAAGGCAAAAAGCGGGCTGATACCTTGCGGCAGGATCGGAAGCCCGTTGACGAGTTCGCATTGTTCGTAGGGGTGGATCGCAGCCTACGGTCGATCCAGCCGTCAGACGTTCGGGAATGGCGCAACCTCCAAACTTCACTACCTATTACATATGGAAAGCGAAACGAGTTCAAAGGGATGCCCCTGCGGCAAATAGCCGCCATCGCCAAAGAGCGGGGGATGAAGACCCTTGACCTTGTTACGGTCAACAAGAAGCTGTCTGCTGTATCGGCCCTATTTTCGTGGGCCAAGCGCGAAGGGTATGTCGAAGAAAACCCGGTCACAGGTCTGCTCTATCAGGTCGATAAGCAGAAGAATGCGCGTCCGCCGTTCACGGTGGAGCAACTGAATATTATTCTGCGATCCCCGCTCTTCACTGGATTCCTGCGGGATGGAAAAGAGTTCAAAAAAGGGAATTTTCAGGCAAGGGACTGGCGCTTTTGGCTACCGCTGGTCTGCTTGTTCACAGGCGCACGGCTAGGCGAAATCGCGCAACTCCGAATTGAAGACGTTCGGCAGGAGGGCGACGTCCACTACATCGAAATTAAGCATGAGGAGAAAACGGGGCAGGCGACCAAGAATGGCAAAAACCGTATCGCTCCTCTGCATTCTACCCTCGTTGCTATTGGTTTTGTTGAATATGTGCGTTCGCAGAGGGAGCGAGCCGAACAAGATGGCGACCACCGCTTGTTCCCGGAACTGCAAAAAATGAACGGGACCAGAGCGGCAGGGCATCCCGCTTTTGGCGCGTATATTTGGAACGTATCGGCCTTAAAGAAGCAGGTGATGGTTTCGGTTCACACTCCTTCCGTCACGGCTTAACCGATCAATTGCGCCTTGCTGGGTATTTCGATCAGGACATAGCTGTTGTTCTTGGACATAGCCAAAAGACAGTTACGTCAGGTTATGGCAAGTTACGACAAGGAACTATTGGACGTCTATCGGAGATCATTGAACACGCTCGTTTCGATGGCGTCGACTTTACCCACCTTTATATTTAAGTGCTTTTTAAGCCTTCTGGAGGGTTATTGTGTTATTTTGGCTACTTGTATAGCGGAAACATCCAGATCGCGCTCTATGGGCCTTATACGGGCAGTTTAGGCCATGTTTGATTGTGGGTGGCGGCGGGCATCGTCTTCATCGGCATGAGGCTGCGGCATGGCGACCGGCGACCGCATCCTCATCATCACGAAAAGGGCTGAATTAAGCCTGTTTCCGGGGCGGGCATGTATATCGGTGACGCTGACCCCATTGCCCAGCCCATAAACCCCGCGCCACAAGGAGGTCCACGGGCTCTTTCTCATTGTTAAATTTGCTGAATGGGTGGCAGGGTCCGGGCTGGGCGGATTGTGGAATGGCAGATCGCAGCCGCCTCGCTTAAAAGCCCGTCATATTGCTATATGGGACATGCAATGAGCCACGCCATAGCCATTGGAATCTTCGTCAGTTGCTCTGCTCTCTCCATTCTTTCTGGACTGTGCGCGATCATATCGGTGATCCGTAAGAAATTTTGGTGGGCAGTGCTAATTATAGTAATTGGCGCAGTGATAGGAATTGGAGGATTATATTCGCTGTATGTCGCCAACGAGATGAAAATGGATGAATTTCGTATTGCCACTGGCAAAGAACCGAATGATTATTCGGGGCTGTGGCCGATAATTTATTTTGCATTTGGTGCATTATATTTCTTTTTAATCTCCTGCTGCGTTTCAACTATTTGGCTAATATCGAAAATTTTATCATGGCGAAGGTCGAAGATCACTGCGGAAGAGTAATGTAGATAGTCAACCAGCTTGTAGAGGGTCGACCGTTCGCTTCCAGAGGTAACAGAGGGTCATTTCTGCCTCCGATCTACAACAACCGTGAGCTTCGGCATTCCTACCACCGATTGCTGATCCAACAGCCGTTCCAACCGTCCTAATTGGTTTCTTAATGGCTGTTTTGCGTGGGTTCTCAATCCGCCCGTTGTTAAGTCTAAACTTAGCCGCGCATTCCTTCTCGCTATTTTAACCCGGATATTAATGCTGCACCTAAACAGGGGCATAACTTACCTAAACAAAACCTCTCCTTACCCGGTCTACCTTGGCACCGGACTTACAAAGGGGATTGCTTTCCATCTTAAAGGGTAACGCCTTCGGCACTTCGTTCACCGGAGATTTCATTTGAAGAGATAAAAAATAGTAAACTGAGATAAAATGATAATTACTCTACAATATAATAATATAGTTAAAATATATATTATAAGAAAATTGCAGTAAGAATTTACGCTAAGCCTTTACCCGAAATGAAAATCCTGTAATTTCCAACTTCCCAAGGAAATTTAGGTGTTTTTCCATTATATATATGGATTTTTACCTAGATTTTGATTTTTGAAAAGGAAATTTATGGTTCTCAATGATTTTTGTTCTGGTCTAAGTATTTCTGATTTTGAAAGCTCTTCTTCATGGCTTTCCCTATCTCCAAAACCAATCCCGGCTAAGCCTTTTTCAAAGGCATTCTCTGCCCTGCAAAAGGTCATGGAAGAGTGCCTTCATTCCCGTTGTAAGTCCGACTTCCATGTGTTCTCCGGCGACCCCGGCAGCGGCAAGTCCACAGCCGTACATAGCCTTATTCGCAGATGGAAACGGGCAGGCTTTCCCGGCGATGGCAGTGTCATCGTCATGCTTGGCACCTTCGATGAGATAGACAGCTACCGGCGGGGTTGTGGTCTAGGCGATTTCGATTTTGCCTGTGTGTCGGCGGATGCAAAATATAACGCCTATGGGCTTGGTCGGGATCGTGCTGGCGAGGCGCGGGTGCTGTTCACCACGCATCAACAGGTCAGGCACCGCATGTTGGAATTTGGCGGCTTCGAAGCAATCGATCTGTTTCATTATCAGGGCAGGCCCAGAAGTCTACGGTTCTGGGATGAAGGCTTAGATGCTGCTCTTCCTGTGTCTTTTAGCCTTGAAGCTGTTGATGCTCTTCCTGCCTTCTTAAGGGGCGTGAAGGGTAGTGCGGACCTGATCGATGCCGTGCGGCTGTTCAGGCTCGACGCTGCCCAGCGTAAGGCAGGTCATATCGTTGCTATCCCTGCCGATCTGCGCGACCTTGCCTGTAATATGGTGTTGGCATTGAAGGACGAACCCGTTCCGGTTGATATCCTCAGAGCCTTGGAAGGCTTGTCCCACTTAGCAGGGCAACAAGCTGTGTTGCGGCGGGGGACGTTCTGTAAGGACGGCGATCTTGATGGGTTGGTGATCGTCGGTGCGGGCCAGCCGTTACCGGATGATCTGGCACCGTTGATAATCTTGGACGGGTCGGCGCGCCTTCGTCCATCCTATCGCCATTGGGCTATGAGGTCCGGTAACGTCACCTTCCTGCCCAAGGCGGTTGCAGACTATTCTTCCATGGAGCTGCATTGGTGGAACAAGGGCGCGGGTAAGACCCTGTTGGCTGATCCGTTAGAACGAGAAAAGATCGTCAATGCCGCCGTCGATCTGTTGAACGGCAGTGATGAGGAATGGTTGGTCGTCCACCAGAAGAAGGTTGATCCCTATCTGACCAATCCCGGATTCAGTGTCGCGGACGAAATCAAGGCCAAGCTGGACGATGCCGTTAAGGTGCGCTTCGTCCATTGGGGTAAGCATCTGGCTAGCAATGCCTACCAGCATATCAGGAATGTCCTGATCATCGGCGGCAATGATTATGCTCATGAAAGCTATGAAGCGATCTATATGGCAGCGACAGGCAAGCTGACCGACATTAATAACGGTTCGGTGCGGACCATTGGTGCCTATGAGTTCGCACATCATGTCTATCAAGCCGCCTGCCGCTCTAACCTACGCAATATGGTCCATGAAACTGCCGGTGCAGCAAAGGTCTACCTGATCGCCGCGAACAGGGGTGATCGCCAAGAAGCCCTTGAAGAAGCCTTTAAGGGCTGCACGATACAGGCATGGAGTCCCGTTACGAAGAAGCCCACCAAGAAGGACAGCGGGGTCATGGACGCCATATTGGTGCTGTTCGAAGGTGGTCGCACCAGCATTGCCACGAAGGAAATCTGGCAGTTCTGTAACGCCAAGGATGCCAGCTACCTTACGGGCATTTGGGATAAGCCGGTCATAGTCCAGTTCATGGACAAGAATGGTATCAGTAAGGTGGGCAACAGTTTGAAGAAGGTAACAGGTCTCAGCCCCTCCATTCACTAAGGGTGTGAGGATGAGTAAATCGAGGGCGGCACTCAGAACGCAATCGTAACGACTTTTGAGTGCCGCTCTAAGAGGTATGGGGTGTCTTACAGGCCGAAAGTAGGGTCGCTCTTAATATCGGCAATGTTCTTCTCGAACATTTTAATAATCTTTTCCTTGTCTTTGGGAGGAAGGTCGCCGCTCTTTGCTTCCGCTATACCTTTTTGCGCTTCGACTATCATGCACCAGCCAGAACCGATCATAAATTCTTTTAGATCGTCTGATTGCAGGTGTGGTCGCCCGCGATAATAAGAAAAGTCCTCCGCTCCCGTATAGCCTCCGTAAGAGTTTTTCGCATTGACCTTGCCACAGGCGACCTGCTCCTTTGCAAAAGCCTTTACGTCTTCGAACTTCGCGGAATCAGGGTCTTTAAGGCTTCTACGAACGTCAGCTTCGACCTTTTGAGCAAATGCTTCATCTGGTGTTGGTTCGGTCACTACGCAGGCCGTAAGGGTCAGCAGAGGGATAATGATGATGACGGACCTCATGGCAGCACTCCCGCTCGCCTCAGGTCGTAGTCGCGGTTTATCGCTTCTATGTCCCGCTTGTAGTCTTCATTGGCTTCCCACGCCTTAAATTCGTAATAATTATTATCCGAGTGCAAATCATCTTTGGTATCTCTGTGGACTAGGTAATTTTTCTGACATTTATCTACGAACGCTATAAAGCGTTCATTGTAAGCGAATATAGCTTTTATATTTGCTTTATCTTTTTCAGTCTCTTTCGGCAAACCCTTCATACAATCGAGATATGGGGTCTGACCTAAAGCAGGGACGGCTACTGTGAAGAGGCCGGTAGCGAGCAGGGTAGGGATTCGCATATAGTTTCCTCGCATCACAGAAGGGGCTGCTTTGCGGTCGCCGTGGAGCCATCGGAATAGGTCGTTAGAAGCTCTACGGTTTTGCCCTTCACCTTGAAGGTCAGCACTTCATCGGCAGGATTATTCCGCCAACGACCGGGGCCGGAACCGGGGCTAATATCAAAGCCACGCCACATTATATGGTTGCCTTGTAACTGGCAGTCGTTCTTGAACAGCTTGCCGTCATCGGGTCGCCGGTAGGACACGCGAACAATGCCATCCGATATTGACGCGGCCTTCATGATCTTGGGCGGATGGCCGAATAGCTCAGCGATCCCCGCCTTGCAGATGGACGCGACCTTATCGGCATCGACGGGTGCCGCTATTTCCCCTGAGATACGCATTGCATTTGCTATTGCAGCGTCGGCAGCAGCACTGGCCTGCATTGCGGCGTTAGCGGTTTCGTTAGCCGCATCATCCGCACTGGAATTGGAACAGCCCGCCATTACCGTGGACATGGCTATAGCCGCCAAAGCCGAACAGATGGATTTCATTTCACCCCCTACACAGAATCCGTGTATCTCTCTCACACGCTTTTTGTGTAAAAGACAAGCCGTCCGAATGGCTTGCTATGGATGCAAGGCAGTCGGCAAAGGGAAGCAAAGCCCACGATCCCCGTTATAGGGATTTGATCGACAAGCTTGTTGCTGCCCGGAAAGAGCGGGGCCTTAGTCAAGAAGGCCTAGCCAAGCTGTTAGGCCGTCACCAGCAGTTCGTTTCGCGGTATGAGACGGGCGAACGGCGGCTAGATGCTGTCGAGTTTGTCGATATTGCGCGAGAGCTTGGGGTGGCTCTGAGCATTTTAGATCAAGTGCCGACCCCTCGCTAGCCTGTCTACCGCTTCCAAACGCTTACGGCCTTCACCAAAGCGGCAAGTCCCGTAAGGACGGCTGCCACTTCCATCAAAAATGAACCATCGATATTGCCCATTGCCGACTCCTTTCCTGCGGCATATGTTCTCTGTTTGTTCTTATGTAGGAAAGGCGATTCTCATGGCGGTCAGGATAGAGCCAATCCCGGAAACGGTTCGCGTTCGGATCAGCGGCGACATAGAGACGGTTTTGTCAGTGCCCTATGAAGATGACGACAGGTTCCTTGTGGGCCTCAGCGACGGAACGCTTCTGGTGGGCAGCTATGATGACAATCTGCGGTGCAAGTTTGATGTGGCGCGTGATGGAGCAGGCATCATCCAGTTTGATAACGGTGCAGCAGTAATAAACTGGAAGGTGGAATGGGCTACGGTGTCCGCATATAATGCAACAATGGTGGAACTACCTGATCCAACGCCAATGCCTTTATTCCCAGATTTAGAGAACCTGATGCATTAATATTACAACTACCTTTTAGTAGTTATTGGGTTTATTTTATGTTTGGTAACGAATACTTAATTATTAGTGCTTTTAAAGCGCATGAAGGCCCTTCGATTTGCGAGAGGTAGGGTAGTAGCCTAAAGGTTCATTTCGATGCCTGACGGGCTTCTGAGAGGCTTACAGGGACATTCTAGATGCGCAGGGTCGGTTTATTGACCTTTGTTCGGAAGCAAGTTGCTGATTTTTAATCAAAAGCCCATGGTGTAGATGATCTGGAAGCGTTATTGATGATGCTCCTGTCCACGGGGGGCAGGATGACCCCGGCATCTGGTTCCCAAAGCCCCGCCGGGGTCAATCTATCTGCTGCCGATGTCAGCGCCGCCCATATGTAGATGGCAAAGAGGGGTGGTTTGCGGACGGGCAGGTTTAAATTATCGTGTAAGCTATACCTGCCATCATCGGCCGATCATCCGAAAGGTCCCCCATGGAAATGAATGGTCTAGAAAAATTTGGCATCCGGTCATCTGACGATATAGCCCTCAATGAGTCCGCCGATGGTTTAGAACGTGATATACGTGCGGTGCCGGGGCTAGCAGACCTATTAAAAGACGACTGTATGTCGTTCCATCTCGGTCATGCCATGATAAATTGCGTAGTGCGTAACTTAACCTCTCCAAAATTTCTGGACCTGTCCAGTGATGCAATTGGTCAAATGCTAGCAAATCTCCGAGGAAAATCTGAGAATTGCTTATTTTTCATGTTCATACACGGTTGTAATAAAAGCACTATTAGTATGAAGCCAAACTCTTTTCTCCAAAGGGCAGGCTGGTCAATCCTAAGTGGTGACGACGAGCTTACTTTTTATAAGGCGTGGTTAGAATCTGGCAAAAAGTGGACGGATGAGTGACCGCTTGTCCGGCAGCTAAAGGTGGCTCGGAAACAGCCGCAAATGGTCGGGATTGCGCTGGTGCCGCCATTAGGGATTATCCGGGTCGTCGTAACGCAGGGCAAGCAGGACCGAGATGCCATAGGCAACCGACAGCCAAAAAATGATCTGCCGATAGTCAGGAGTGATAAGCTCTAAGGCGTCGCCTATCTGCAATGCAATCACCACCCACAATATAGGGGCAAAGATGGTGATGAAGAAATATCTCGACGTGAGCGCCTTTAGAAATCGCCGCATGCAGTGACAGGTAAGCTGAATTTTCAATCAAGCCAACGGCAACTTTCGGCGGACGCTTAGGCTGGATTGAACGATCGCAGTTGGTCGTTAGCAGCGGCCGGTTGCTCGCACAGGAAATTTCGATAGGAACCGACGAAGGCTCGCAGCGGCTGTTTTAAGCTGTTCTCCAATCGGAACTTCGAACCCAACATCGCCTAAGTCACCGCCTTGGTTCGCCCAAGGGGGCAATGCCTCCAATGAAAGCCCAATCCGGATTGACACGTCTGACACCCGCTCAAAATCTAGATTCGGTTCAGTAAAACCGCAGAAATTTTGTTCTGCGGTTCCCGCCGCAACCTGATCTAGCCATCCAGCCAGACGTTGCAGTTCGAATGTCGTGAGGCAAGGGTCGCGGAAGCGCCACGATTTGCCATCGAGAACGGCATCCGCAGTGATAATAAGCCAGTTCGAATCCCATTCGTCATTCAGGACATCAGGAAATTGGTAGCCCTCCACCTCAAGATGTAGTGCGCCTGTCGGCCCCTCGAAGATTGCCAATCTGTCATTTTCCATTTTCGCAGCATAGCTGCCGCTGGCGATGACCGCTACTGGAACGTCCGCAAACAGGCAGCGTAAACAGCGTAACGAACGGGGAGAATTGGTCGTTTGTAGATGGGCAGCTATCAGCGCCCGCCGTCATAAGAATAATAGATAGCCCAATAAGACACCTATCAGCATCCCTGCGGGGACAAGTATGAACATGCTGATGCGCGGCGTCGTTACCGGATTGAACCGCAAGCGCGGGCCTTCGCATTCATCCAGCGACTTCAAGCGCCGTTCGCGGCGAAATGGTCGAATGTCTGCCATGCTACCCCTTCCCGAACATGGTGAGCTTATGCTGTTCGCTTTTCCACCCTTTGGATGGCGGCACGGCTGACGGAATATTCCTTTGCCAAAGTGCCAAGGGAAACGCCCTGCCGCCGCTTCTCTATGATGGTGCGCTGCTGATCGTCTGTAAGGGCCTGTGGGCGGCCTAGAGCCTTGCCAGACGCCTTTGCCCTAGCAAGCCCGGCTTGCGTTCGTTCTATCAGTAGGTCGCGTTCAAACTCAGCTACAGCGGCAATGACCGCCATGGTCATCTTGCCCGCCGCACTGGTCAGGTCCACGCCGCCAAGGGCAAGGCAATGAACCTTCACCCCTTCTGCCGCCAGCCGTTCGACCGTAGCCCTTAAATCCATGGCGTTGCGGCCTAGGCGGTCCAGCTTCGTCACTATTAATATGTCGGACGCTTCAAGGCGATCAACCAGCTTAGCGAAGCCCCTACGCTCCATGGCAGCGACCGAACCCGAAACCGTCTCTGTCACAACCCGCTTCGGATCGACCGCGAAGCCCGCCGATGCAATTTCCTGAATCTGATTGTCGGTGGTCTGGTCGCTGGTCGAAACTCGGCAGTATGCAAAGGTGCGGCTCATATCGTCACTTCCTGTATCGAATCGGTGTAACGATAATAGAAGTGTATTTTAGATATGTGGAGTCTAATTTTCGATACAGAGAAATGGAATGTATCGGAACCGGTCGTTTTGTAGCCGTCCGTGAAATCCGTGATTGTTCTATGTGCTGGCTTTTACGCTCACTGTGGGTCAAGCATTGCCTTATCGTCGCTAACGTTGGCAGAGCGAAGGAGTCAGAGTGGAACGGGACACTAAGGGAAATGCGACAATATCTTTGAACGCGCCGCAGGAAACCGATACCGAGATTGTCTCTGGGTCGGACTATCTGAAATATAAATCTGATCTTAAAAAAATTATTAGGGTTGCTGTCACCCTTTCTTATCACATGAATGGAACTAAAACTGAGAATGGAAGACAGTATTGGTCCTCCATATTATTTACAAAGCTCGTAGTTTCATCAATTACATTGAAGGAAATATGCCCTTCGCCGGGTAAGAATTCCCATTGGGATTTTTCGTCTGTCGCGAGCATCGCAAGAAGCAACGCTGAGCTATGGCTATTTTTTGTCTGGCTATGCGTCGAAACAATCGATGACGATGAATGGTATTTCAGAATACGCGTGTTCTGGTTGATGGATAATCGAGCTAGATTTCGGTTGATGGAGGAAATCGGCGACGACCCTAAAGAACATGAATATCTTCAACGACAGATCGAAATCAGGCATGAATTAGATCGTAGCAAAATTTTTCGGTCTTTAACTGATAAAAGAAAAAATGAAATTATGAAGGGGGATAAGCACCCCTATATTCAGGATGAAATCTTAGATAGAATAGGGAAAGATAAGAAAAATTTTAGGGGATATTACAGATATCTAAGCTCGTTCGTCCATACTGGACCGGTATCTGTATTTAGAATGCAGGAGCACAATCGTGGCAATGGCGATGAAAATCCATATGACAGAAGTGCGATATCGGCAGCAATAATGTTTTCGGGTTCTATTCTTGCTGCCTGCATTGATCAGATGATGGCACTTCATCCAGATGCTGCCGTTAAAACGATACAAAATATCGGTCAAGACACGATAGAACTGATCAATAGTTTCAAAGCGTCATAATTTATAACGCCTAAATATTTCAAATCATTAAAAAAAAATAATATTATAATGTCTTCAGTAATTAACGATCTGATTCAATATTAAATTAAAAATTTCGAGTCCGCTTTTCGAAGGGATGCCCCCAATATCTCAGGTA
>Ga0307412_10002012_pt1 | contig 11283 bp, 9 predicted proteins | sample DK1Cmetagenome_3_FD_203823 | JGI IMG/M metagenome (GOLD analysis project Ga0307412, IMG submission 203823) | Maize rhizosphere microbial communities from greenhouse at UC Davis, California, United States - DK15-C-1 | ecosystem: Host-associated > Plants > Roots > Rhizosphere > Soil | place: USA...
GGCGCATAGCTGTCGCCAACCACCGCCAGCGGTGCATCGTTGTCGGTTACATAGACGGTGCCGGCATAAAAGACGCCGAGCAGGCTTTCGCCGACGATCATGCCCGTTGCGGTCAGCACGCCCATACGGTGCGCGAAGCTCGCGTTCGGGCGTTTCGAGGCCCAGCGGTCATAGAACCAGCCGCCGACCGCGCCGATGACCACCGGCAGGATCACCGCCATCGGCAGATAGATACCGATCCCGATAGCCAAGGGAGGGAGCCGCAGCTTGCCCGCGCGGCCGAGCAATTCGTCGACGATGATGAACCCGACGCCGGCAAGCACGCCATAGCCGAGCATCGTCCAGTTGAGATCGCCGCCGAGCACGCCTTGCGCGAGCGACGAGATCAGCCCCGCCTGCGGCGCTGCGAGCGCGTTCGGCCCTGCGCCGGGCGCGCCGACGAAGCCCAGCGTTTCGTTGAGCACATTGAGCACCGGCGGAACGATGAGCGAGCCGAAGATCACACCGATGATCAGCGCGACCTGCTGTTTCCACGGCGTTGCGCCGACGAGTTGCCCCGTCTTGAGATCCTGGAGATTGTCGTTCGAGATCGTCGCGATCCCGAACACGAGGCCGGTGACGATCAACGCATAAGCGACCATCGCGTTGATTTCTTCCTCGCCGCCCGCGCGCCCGAGCAGGCCGAGCAGCAGCAGCGACGAGGCGATGATGGCGAGGATTCCGATCCCCGACACCGGCGAGTTCGACGCACCGATCAGGCCCGCCATATAGCCGGTGACCGATGCGATCATCAGCCCGACGACGATGATGAACAGGATCGCGCCCGCGATCAGGATCATCGACGACCCCGCGAGCGGTCCGCCCGCAAGCACTGACCAGAGCAACCAGCCGATCGGCAGCATCAGCGCCAGCGATCCGCCGAACACCCAAGCGATCGGCATGTCCTGTTCCTCGATCGCCAGCGCCTGCCCGCCCTGCCGCGCGCGGCTTGCCGCCAGCGCCGAACGAATGCCGCCGAGCACCGGCCCGGCAATCTTCATCAGCGTCCAGATCGCCGCGACCGCGATCACGCCTGCGCCGAAGAAGCGCACGTCGGCGCGGAATACGGTGTTCGCCAGCGTCTCGGCATCCCCTGCCCCACCTTGGGTCAGGATCGGCAGCAGCACCCACCAGCCGGTGATCAGGCCGACGAGCTGCGCCATCCCGACCGACAGGCCGACAAGGTGCCCGACGCCGAAGAGCGCGAAGGCCAGCCCGCCCGCGACCCCGGTCGCGCCGCTGCCGACGGTAAACCAGCGAGCGACTTCGGCGCCGGCAAGTTTCATCTGGGTCAGCAGCGTGAAGCCCGCCGCGACGATCGAATTCCACAGCAAAGCCGACAGGCCCGCGCGGTTCTCGGCAGCGCCTTCGGCGCTTCCCGCGCCGACCTGCAACACTTCGGCGGCGGCGCGGCCTTCGGGATAGGGCAGATCCGAATCGACGACGAGCGCGCGGCGCAGCGGCACCGAGAAAAGCACGCCCAAAATGCCGCCCAGCATCGTGATCGCGGTGGTCGTTACGATCGGGAAACCCTGCCAATAGCCGACCATCACCAGCCCCGGCAGCACGAAGATGATCGCCGCAAGCGTTCCCGCCGCGCTCGCGATCGTCTGCACGATATTATTCTCGAGGATCGTTCCGCCCGACATCAGGCGCAGCAGCGCCATCGAGATGACCGCGGCCGGGATCGAGGTGGCGAACGTCAGTCCGACCTTCAGCCCCAGATAGACGTTCGCGGCAGTGAACATCAGCGTCAATATGCCGCCGAGCAGGACGGCGCGTAGCGTGAGTTCGCGCATTTTTGCAATCGGTCCAGCGGTCGGCGTGGTGGCTTCGGTCATCGATATTCTCCCCGTCCGCTGTCTTGCGGGGCGCCGCGTTCGACGCAAGCGAAAAGGCGACGAACCGAAGCCGATTTGACGCATCGATCCAATCCAGTGGCGCGAAAAGCTGCGATTCCATCGACATGACACACATTCATCTTGCCGATCGCAACGACAAGAGGCTCCGCAAGCCGGCGCGCCCCGTGCTCGCCGCTGGCCTGTTCGGTTGGCGTAAACCTCAACCCTCGAACGAAGACGACCGCAAGGACGGCGGCGCTCCCGGCCCGCGCTAGGGCGCAGGCCGGGAGCCGGTCAGCAGCGGATAGGGATTGACCGGTTCGCCCGCGTTCCAGTCGGCGCCGGGCACCGTTCGCATCATCTGGAAATGCAGGTGCGGCACCGCCGGATCGGCATTGCCGCTCGCGCCCACGGTCGCAATCACCTGCCCGCGCCGCACCGTCTGCCCTTCGGCAAGACCGCTGCGATAGCCTTGCAGATGCGCGTAATAGAGCATCAAAGTCCCGTCGGCCGAGCGCTGATAGATCGTCCGCCCCCCGCGATCAGATGCGAAGAGCTTTTCGATCGTCCCATCCATCGCCGCGAGGATCGGTGTTCCCGCCGGAGCGGGAATGTCGATCGCCGCGTGAAACCGCCCCTCCGACCGGCTCTGGCTCCAGCTATCGATCAACTCGGACGCGCGGATTCCGGCGACCGGAATACCGATCGTCCGGCCCCTGTCGATCGGCGCCTCGGCATCCAGCGCCGCGCCGCTTACTCGTTTAGCTTGGGCGGGAGACGCATCGAGCAGGTCATAGGCGGTGACCCAGTAGATCGAGGTCAGAATCGCGGTGACGGTGGCCGTCCACAGCACGAGCTTCGTGGCGGCTTGCCAGCGCATCAGGCGACGAAATCGACCTTCGTGCCGACGGTCACCATTTCGGCGAGCCGCGCGGCGTCCCAGTTGGTGAGTCTTACGCAGCCATTGCTTTCGGTGTGGCCTATATTCTGCGGCTCGGGGGTGCCGTGGAGGCCGTAATGCGCCTTGTTGAGGTCGATCCACACGACCCCGACCGGATTGTTCGGCCCGGGCGGCAGGCGGTGCTTGCCCTCGCTTGCGGCCACCCCGCGCAGCAGCGCGGGATCGAAGGCATAGTCGGGATTGCGCCCGACGCCCTTGACCTTCCACTTGCCGATCGGCAGCGGATCGTGCGCCGATCCGGTCGTGACGGTGAACAGCGCGATCAGCTTATCGCCTGCGTCGAAGACCTTCATCGTGCCGGCCTTCTTCGATACTTCGATCCGGTCGGCCGCGGGCTGGTCGGTGCCGACGCCGAGCGACCCCAGCGTCGCGAGCCAGCCGGCGTTATCGACCTCGGCCGCGACGATATAATCGGCGCCGACATTGGGAACGCGCAGCGTCGTTCCGGTTGCAACGGGCGTGGCGGCAGCGTCGCCATCTTTCGCATCTTCCGTAGCCGGCGCAGCGAAAACGTCGGGGTTCAGGCTCTTGAGCACGTCTGGCGTCGTATGAAAGCGTTCGGCGAGTCGTTCGAGCGTCGATTCATAGCCCATCGTCGCCAGCTTGGCCTGCTCGCTCGCCTTTTCGGGCAGCGCCGCGACCGGCGCTTCGGCATAGCTTGCCGGGATTTTCACCGTTCGCGTCGCGGGGATCGCCTGCCACTTTGCCAGCATCGCCTTGGTTGGCTCGTCCCACTCACCGCTGACGTCCAAGCCGTTCGCTTCCTGAAAGCCCTTGAGCGCGTTGGTGGTCGAGGTGCCCATCTTGCCGTCGACGACCCCGGTGGAAAAGCCGAGGCGGTCGAGCACGACCTGAAGCTGCATTTCAGGCCGCGCGACATCGTCCTTGACCGCTTCGCTGTCGCGTGACGTCATGCCGTCTTCGGCCCATTCGGCCTTCTTCGGCGTCGCCTCGGTCTTCTGTTCGGGCTTGTCGGCCGGCTTTCCGCAAGCGGCGAGCGGAATCAGGGCGGCGGCGCAAAGAAGGGGGGCGAATTTCATCGGCAATTCCTGTGGTTGAACCTATCCGTCCAACGCGCGGAATCGCCGCCGGTTCACCCCGCGAGCAGCTTTTCGAACCGCTTGACCGCGGCGCCGGGTCCTTCGGGGTCGTTCCAGACCGCCCCCGATACCGCGAGGAAGTCGGCGCCGGCCTCGACCAGTGCGATCGCATTATCGGGCGTGATACCGCCGATCGCGACACAGGGCAGTTCGAACATGCCTTGCCACCATTCGAGTATCTCGGGATCGGCATGATGTTCGACGGCCTTGGTCGTCGTCGGGAAGAAGGCGCCGAACGCGACATAATCGGCCCCCGCCTCCCCCGCTTCCATCGCCAGATGGCGGCTGGCGTGGCAGGTCACCCCGATCTGCGCATTGGGGCCAAGTTCGCGGCGTGCGTCCCTGGGGTCGCCGTCGTCCTGCCCCAGATGCACCCCGTCGGCACCGAGCCGCTTGGCGAGCGCGATATCGTCGTTGACGATGAAGGCGACGTCATGCGCCGCGCAGATCGCCTGCAACGGTTCGGCGAGCCGCGCGGCTTCATGCTGGTCCAGCCCCTTGACGCGGAACTGGAACGCCGCGACCGGTCCGGCGGACAGCGCCTCTTCCAGCCTGGCGGGGAAGTCGCCGCCGACGTCGAGCGGGGAAATGAGATAAAGCTGGCAATCGGGCGTGGTCATGGCGGGTTCATAGCGACGCCGCCAGATACGGGCAAATGCAGAAAATGCCCCGCCTCGCCGCTCCCGCCCTTATCGCCGCGCTCGCGCTGTCGGCCTGCGCCGCGACCAGCCAGCGAACCCCGCTCCGCGATGCAAGCGACGTCGCGCTCGGCCAGCGCGTCTATGCCGACGGCCCGGTCATCCAGCCGGTCGAGGTGATCGAGGACAGCCGCTGCCCGATGAACGCGCGCTGCATCTGGGCGGGGCGCGTGAAGGTGAAGATGCTGTGGATCCGGCCCACGGGTGAAAAACAGCCGTTCGAGGTGACGCTCGGCGAATCGACTCCGTTGGCGGACGGCAGCATCACCCTGGAATCGGTTCGGCCCGAAAAGCGTACCGGCGTGACGATCAAGCCCGCCGATTATCGCTTCTCATTCCGCTTCGCCGGGGGTCTTTAGGGTCCTAACCTAAGCATTCTCATGCCCGTTCGCGCTGAGCTTGTCGAAGCACCGTATTTCTTCTTTGCGACGCCCAAAAAGAAAGAACGGCCCTTCGACAAGCTCAGGGCAAACGGATTGTTGAACTAACCATGGCTTAACGCACCCGCGCCAGCACGAAACCGTCCCATTTCTTCGCACCGACGGTCTGCACCGCGGTCGCATCGAGGCGCGGTTCGGCGCTGAGCATATCGAACAATGCGCGCGTGCCGACGATGCGTTCGTCGGCGCTGGCCGCTTCCAGCACGCCGCCTTCGCGCACGACATTGTCGACGACGATCGTCGTCCCCGAACGTCCGAGGCGGATCGCTTCGGCGACATAGAGCGCGTTGCTCTGTTTGTCGGCGTCGATGAAGACGAAATCGAACGGCGCCTCGCCGGTCATCGCCGCCAGGCTGTCCGCGGCGGGCCCGGTGCGAATATCGACCTTGCCCGACACCCCCGCCCGCTCGAGGTTTTCGCGCGCAACCGCCGCGTGGTGGGGTTCGAGTTCGAGCGTTACCAGCCGCCCGTCCGCGGGCAGTGCGCGGGCAAGCCAGATCGTCGAATAGCCGCCGAGCGTGCCGACCTCGAGGATGCGCTTGGCTCCAGCGAGCTGCGCGAGCAACGACAGCATCTTGCCCTGCGTCGCCGATACGTCGATCGGCGGCAGGCCTTGCGCGGCATTGTTCGCGAGCGCGGCGGCAAGCGCATCGTCGTCGCCGAGCAATTTCCCGGCGATATAGTCGTCGACGGCGTGCCAGCCCGCGCTCATCGCGAAACGGCCATCAGGCGACCGAGGCCGCGTGGATTTCGGTGATCGCGCCGCCGAGCGAGCTGTTGAATTCCTCGTCGCTCATCTGATGGCGCAAATCCTCGAGCAGCGCGCGGCTGAAACTCGCGATGATGCCCGGGTTCTTTGCCAGTTCGGCGCACGCTTCGGGGCGCGCGAAGCCGCCCGACAGCGCGACGACGCGCAGCACCTTGGGATGGTCGACCAGCGGCTGGAACAGTCCGGGTTCGGTCGGCAGCGACAGCTTGAGCATCACCGGCGCGCCGTCCCAGCTATCGAGCGCGGCCGTGATTTCCTGAAGCAGCAGGCGGTCGGCGCCATCGCGCTCGGCGCTCTTGATGTTCACCTCGGGCTCGATGATCGGGACCAGGCCGTGCGCCGCGATGCGCTTCGCTTCGGCGAACTGCTGCTCGACGATCGCCTTGACGCCCGCCGGGTTGGCGAGATTGACGACGCTGCGCATCTTGGTGCCGAACACGCCCTTCGCGACCGCGCGCGCGCACAAATCGTCGAGGCCGGGATTGGGTTTCATCAGCTGGACGCCGTCGGTTTCGTCTTCGAGCCCCTTGTCGACCTTCAGGAACGGCACGACGCCGCGTTCCCAGAGCAATGCCGGCACCGGCTTGCCGCCCGCATCGCCGTCCATGGTGCGTTCGAACAGGATCGCGCCGATCACCTTCTCGCCGTTGAAGCACGGCGCGGTGACGATGCGGCTGCGCATCGCGTGGATCAGCCCGAACATTTCCTCGTCGTTCGAAAAGGCGTCCGCTTCGATGCCATAGCCCTTGAGCGCCTTCGGCGTCGAACCACCACTCTGGTCGAGCGCGGCGATAAAGCCCTGGCCCGATTTGATCTGATCCAGCATTTCGGCATTGGCGGTGGTCATAACATCTCCGGTTCGTTGCATACGTATGGGGCGGGCGCATAGCGACCGCGCGGGCCGGATGCAATGCGCAGCTGCCCCCGCCTTCGCTCCGTCCCGCTCAGGCGGGTACCGCGAGCAGGTTGATCGCGATCGAGATACGCTCGCGCGAACCCTGGTGCGGGACGACGCCATGGCTCAACCACGATGGAAACATGATGATCCTGCCGCTGCGCACCTTCATCTTGAGCTGCGGTTCGTGGACCGATCCGTTCGGGCTGCGGAGCCGCAAATTGGGCATTGTCATCAAGATCATCGGCATCCGCGGGTCTTCGATGATCAGTTCGCCGCCAAGGCTGCCGTCCTGTTGTTCGGACCCGTCGTCGACATAATAGACCGCCGACCAGAAGGCCCCGGGATGGGTGTGCATCTGGTTCGACGCCTGCGGCGGCGATACATTGGCCCAGATATCGGAGAACCACCGGTGGCGCGGGGCGCCCGGCGATACGATATCGATACAATGCGCGTCCGCCAGCGCGATGATGTGACGCAATAAATGCTGGATCGGCTCCCCGCCCCAGTCCGCCACATCATGTTCGGATTGCCATCCCCCGATGTTCGATATCGTCACCCCCGCGGGCCGTTCGGCGCGGCGGGTGAGGATCAGGGGTTTGAGCGCGGCATTGATGGCGGCGGCGTTCGGCAATTCGTCGACCACCACGGGGGTGTCGAAAAGCCCGACCACCTGCGCGGTCATCGCAGCAGCGCGTCCACGCCCGGCAGCGGCTTGCCTTCCATCCATTCGAGGAAAGCGCCGCCCGCCGTTGAAACAAAAGTAAAATCCTGCCCGACCCCGGCATGGTTGAGCGCCGCGACGGTATCGCCGCCGCCGGCGACCGAGACCAGACTGCCCTCACGCGTCAGCGCCGCGGCGGTTTTGGCCAGCGCAACGGTCGCGGCGTCGAACGGCGGGGTCTCGAACGCGCCGAGCGGACCGTTCCAGACGAGGGTGCGGCAGTTCTTGAGCACATCGGCCAAGGCTTCGACCGCAGCGGGGCCGACGTCGAGGATCATCTCGTCGGCGGCGACCTCATGGACGTTGATGGTGCGCGTCGGCGGATTGGGTGCGAACTCTTTTGCCACCACGACGTCATAGGGCAGGTGGATCGTGCACCCCGCGCTGTCGGCGGCGTCGAAAATCGCGTTCGCGGTGTCGACCAGGTCATGCTCGCACAGCGACTTGCCGACATCGACCCCGCGCGCGGCGAGGAAGGTGTTCGCCATGCCGCCACCGATGATCAGGTGATCGACCTTGCCGACGAGGTTGCGCAGCACGTCGATCTTGCTCGACACCTTGGCGCCGCCGACGACCGCGGCCACCGGATGCGCCGGATTGCCGAGCGCCGCGTCGAGCGCCTTCAGCTCGGCTTCCATCGCGCGGCCGGCGTAGGCCGGCAGCCGATGCGCGATGCCCTCGGTCGAACCGTGCGCCCGATGCGCCGCCGAGAAGGCATCGTTGACGTAGAGATCGCCGATTTCGGCGAGCGCGTCGGCAAAGGCGGGGTCGTTCGTTTCCTCGCCGGGGTAGAAGCGCGTGTTTTCGAGCACCGCGACATCGCCCGCTGCAAGGACCGCGATCCCCGCCTTCGCGCCCTCGCCCACCGCTTCGGGGATGAACATCACCGAATGGCCGAGGACATCCTCGACGCCGCCCATCACGAGGCTGAGCGACTGGGTCGGGTTCTTCGCCCCTTTCGGCCGCCCGAAATGCGCGAGCAGCAGGACGATCGCGCCCTTGTCCGACAGTTCGCGGATCGTCGGCATCGCCGCCTGGATCCGCGTCGCGTCGCTGACCGCGCCTTCGAACAACGGGACGTTCAGGTCGACGCGCACGAGTACGCGCTTGCCGGTGACGTCACCGATATCGTCTAGGGTCTTGAACGCGGTCATTTTTTACTCCGTTTCCGAAGTGTGCCCCTGCGAAGGCAGGGGCCCATCTCCTATCCTCTCCGTCTCATCTGCACTTTGCTCTATATCGAACCGGCAGGAGATGGGCCCCTGCCTTCGCAGGGGCACAGGCAAATCAAAGGAACTTGGCGATCACGCCTGCGGTGTCGATCATGCGGTTCGAGAAGCCCCATTCATTGTCGTACCAGCTGAGCACGCGCACCAGCTTGCCGTCGATCACCGCGGTTTCGAGGCTGTCGATCGTCGAGCTCGCCGGCTCATGGTTGAAGTCGATCGAAACCAGCGGCTCGTCGGTATAGGCCAGCACGCCCTTCAACGGACCGTCGGCCGCTGCCTTGAGCACCGCGTTGACTTCTTCCTTGGTGGTGTCGCGGAGCGGCGTGAAGGTCAGGTCGACGACCGAGACATTCGGGGTCGGAACGCGGATCGACGACCCGTCGAGCTTGCCCTTGAGTTCGGGCAGGACCAGGCCGACGGCAACCGCCGCACCGGTCGAGGTCGGGATCATCGACATCGCCGCAGCGCGCGCGCGGCGCGGATCGTCGTGGATCTGGTCGAGGATCTTCTGGTCGTTGGTGTAGGCGTGGATCGTGGTCATCAGGCCGCGTTCGATCCCGATCGCCTCATGCAGCACCTTGGCGAAGGGCGCGAGGCAGTTGGTGGTGCACGACGCGTTCGAGACGATCAGGTGATCGGCGGTGATCTTGTCGTCGTTGACGCCATAGACGACGGTCAGGTCGACTTCCTTGGCGGGGGCCGAGATCAGCACGCGCTTGGCGCCGGCATCGAGATGCTTCTGGCCGCCGGCCTTATTGGTGAAGAAGCCGGTGCATTCCATCACGATGTCGATGCCGTTGGCGGCATGCGGCAAGTTGGCGGGGTCGCGCTCGGCGGTCACCTGGATGCGCTTGCCGTTGATGATCATGTCGTTGCCGTCGACTTCGACGGTCCCGTTGAAGGCGCCGTGCACCGAATCATGGCGGAGCAGGCGGGCATTCGCCTTGGCATCGCCGAGGTCGTTGATCGACACCAGTTCGAGATCGTGGTCGGTGCGCTCCAGAATTGCGCGGGCGACATTGCGGCCGATGCGTCCGAAACCGTTGATTGCAACCTTCACTGCCATCTCGAAAATTTCCTTTCTGCGTGGGTTGACCCGGTCCTTAATTGCCGAGCTTTGCCAGGATTTGGGGGGTGATCGCATCGGCGGTAAGGCCGAAATGCTTGAATAGGTCTTCGATCGGGGCCGAAGCGCCGAAGCTGTCGATGCCGAAGCGCAGGCCGGCGCGGCCGGTGTAACGCTCCCACCCGAAGGTCGTCCCGGCCTCGATCGACACGATCAATGCGTCATCGGGCAGGATATCGGCCTGGTAAGCGGCGGCCTGTTCGTCGAAGAGTTCGGTCGAGACCATCGAAACGACGTCGGCACCGTGGCCGGCGGCCTCGAGCTTGTCGGCGATTTCGATCGCGAGCGAGACTTCGGAGCCCGTCGCGACGAGCACCACCTTGCGTGCAGCCGAGGCATCGCGAAGGCGGTAACCGCCTTTCGCGCAAAGATTTTCGGTGACGTCATGACGCAGCGGCGGCAGGTTCTGGCGGGTCAGCGCGAGCAGCGAGGGCCGGTTTTCCTGCGCCAGCGCGAGCGCCCAGCATTCGGCGGTCTCGACCGCATCGGCGGGGCGCATCACGAGCAGGTTCGGCATCGCGCGCAGCGACTGGAGATGTTCGATCGGCTGGTGCGTCGGGCCGTCTTCGCCAAGACCGATGCTGTCGTGCGTCATGACATAGACGACACGTTGTCGCTGGAGCGCCGACAGGCGGATCGCGGCGCGGCAATAGTCGGCGAAAACGAGGAAGGTGCCGCCATAGGGAACCACCCCGCCATGCAGCGCCATACCGTTCATCGCCGCCGCCATGCCGAATTCGCGGATGCCATAATAGACATAACGGCCCGAATAATCCGTCTTGGTCAAAGGCTTGGTCGACGATGTTTTGGTGTTGTTCGAACCGGTCAGGTCGGCGCTGCCACCGACGAGTGCAGCAATATCGGCAGTCAGCGCGCTCAGCGTATTTTCCGATGCCTTGCGGGTCGCGACCTTCGGCGGTTCGGCGACGAGACCGTCGAGATAGGCCTTGAAGGCGTCGCCCGGAACCACCTTGCCGGCAATACGATGAGAAAATTCTGTTTTCTTTTCGCTGCTTGCAAGGCGATCATTCCATTCGGCATGAAGCATTTTGCCGCGTTCGCCAAAACCGGCCCATGCGGCCGCGATGTCGGCGGGAATATCGAAGGGTTCGGCGGTCCAGCCCAGTTCCTTGCGCGCCGCGGCGATTTCGTCGGCGCCGAGCGGCGATCCGTGCGTCGCCGAAGTGCCCTGCTTGTTCGGCGCGCCGAAGCCGATGATCGTCCGGCACGCGATCAGCGACGGGCGGTCGTCGGCGAGCGCGGCATCGATCGCGCGGCGGATGTCTGCCGGGTCATGCCCGTCACAGCTTTCGACATGCCAGCCGGTCGCGGTGTAGCGCGCCTTGACGTCCTCGCTCGTCGACAGGTCGGTCGACCCGTCGATCGTGATCTTGTTATCGTCCCACAGCACGATCAGCCGCCCGAGCTGCAAATGTCCAGCTAAACCAATGGCTTCGTGGT
>Ga0307412_10002013_pt1 | contig 11281 bp, 16 predicted proteins | sample DK1Cmetagenome_3_FD_203823 | JGI IMG/M metagenome (GOLD analysis project Ga0307412, IMG submission 203823) | Maize rhizosphere microbial communities from greenhouse at UC Davis, California, United States - DK15-C-1 | ecosystem: Host-associated > Plants > Roots > Rhizosphere > Soil | place: USA...
TTCCTGCAACAACCGCTGGAACCCTTCGGTCGTCGCCCGCTCGGGCGCGACATAGAGAAGGTCGAGCTGCCCCTCGCGAAGCGCATCGCGAATGCTTCGCGGATCCTCGCTGACGCTGGTCAGGGCCGCCGCGCGGATGCCGAACCCTTCGGCGCTCCGCACCTGGTCCTGCATCAGCGCGATCAGCGGGGAGATGACGATTCCCGTCCCGCGGCGGGCCAGTGCCGGAAGCTGATAGCAAAGCGACTTGCCCGCGCCCGTCGGCATCACCGCCAGCGTGTGCTGCCCGGCGACGACCCGATCGACCACGTCTGCCTGCACCCCGCGAAAATGCGAGAATCCGAAGCGGTCATGAAGGAGTTGAGATACGCCGGTCACTCGGCTCACTATCGACGGACTGCCTGAAGCTGGCAAGACGACTTAGCTTCCCGAGACTTCTTCCAACTCGCGCTCGGCCGCCTGCCGCGCCCATAGCTCGGCGTAGAGCCCGCCCTTGGCGAGTAACTCCGCATGGGTTCCGCGCTCGGCCACACGCCCGGCATCCAGCACCACGATCTGGTCGGCGCCGACGATGGTCGATAGCCGGTGGGCGATAATGATCGTGGTCCGCCCCCGCGCGGCGGCGTTGAGCGTCGCTTGGATCGCCTCCTCCGTGCGGCTGTCGAGCGCGCTGGTGGCCTCGTCCAGGATCAGGATCGGCGGGTCTTTCAGCAGCGTCCGGGCAATGGCGACGCGCTGCTTCTCGCCGCCCGACAGCTTCAGCCCGCGCTCGCCGACCATCGATTCATAGCCCTGCGGCAAAGCGGCGATGAACCCGTCGATCGCCGCGCCTTTCGCCGCGCCCTCGACCTCGGCCTGGCCCGATCCTTCGCGGCCATATGCGATGTTGTAGCCGATCGTGTCGTTGAACAGCACCGTATCCTGCGGGACGATCCCGATCTGGGCGCGCAGCGAGCTTTGCTGCACCTGGGCGATGTCCTGCCCGTCGATGGTGATCCACCCGCCGGTCGGATCGTAGAAGCGGTAGAGCAGCCGGGCGAGCGTCGACTTGCCCGCGCCCGACGGGCCGACGACGGCAAGGCTGGTCCCGGCCGGAACGTCGAGCGTTACGCCCTTCAGGATGATCCGCTCGGGCTCGTAGCCGAATGCGACATCCTCGAACCGGACATGGCCGTTGGTCACCGCCAGCGGCCGTGCGCCCGGCACATCGACAATCTCGGCCGGCGTGTCGGTCAGCTCGAACATCGCCTCCATGTCGATCAGGCCCTGCCGGATCGATCGATAGACCCAGCCAAGCATGTCGAGCGGACGGAACAGCTGCATCAGCAGCGAATTGACCAGCACCACGTCGCCCGGCGTAAACCGGCCCTGGCTCCAGCCCCACACGGTAAAGCCCATCGCCCCGGCCATCATCAAATTGGTGATCAGGCTCTGCCCGATGTTGAGCCAGGCAAGACTGACCTCGTTACGCACCGCGGCCCGCGTGAAGCCGGCAATCGCTTCGTCGTAACGCCGCGCCTCGCGCTCCTCGGCGCCGAAATATTTGACGGTTTCATAGTTGAGCAGGCTGTCGACCGCCCGCCCGATCGCCTTGTTGTCGACGTCGTTCATTTCGCGCTGCAGGTGCGCGCGCCAGTCGGTCACTTTCCGGGTGAAGACGATATAGGCCGCGACCATCACCAGCGTCGCGGCGACCAGGCCCGGCCCGAACTTCAGGAAGAAGATGATGCAGATGGCGACGAGCTCGATGATCGTCGGCGCGATGTTGAACAGCAGGAAATAGAGCATCATGTCGATGCTCTTCGTTCCGCGCTCGACGATTTTGGTCAGGCTCCCGGTCCGCCGCTCCAGGTGGAATCGCAGGCTCAAGTTATGGACGTGTCGGAACACGCGCGCCGACAGTCGCCGCGCCGCCGACTGCCCTACCTTCTCGAAAATCGCGTTGCGCAAATTATCGGCCAGCACGCCGCCGAACCGTGCCGCGGCGTAAGCGAAAACCAGCATCAGCGCCGCCGTCCAGAGCGCCTTGTCGCCGTTCATCGCGTCGACCACGGCCTTATAGGCAAAGGGCATGGCCAGCACGATCGCCTTGCCGGCAAGCACCAGCACCAGCGCCGCCACGACGCGCAGCCGCAGTTCGGCATCGTCTTTCGGCCACAACATCGGCAGGAACCGCCACAATACCGCGAAGCTGCCCTTCTGCTTCTCGGTCTGTGGTGCTGCGCTGCTCATCGCCGGACAGGTAAGCGCGCGCCGCCCCATCCGCAACGGATGCGACGAACCGATTGGAACCGTTGGAATTTCCCAATGGTTATCGGGTCAAGTCCTAGTGGAGAGTGAATATGGGTCCGGGCTTCTTCGTCATTGCGATCCTTGGCTGCGCCGACGGCTTGGCCGGATGCGCGCCGGTCGCGACGCTTTCGACGCGCTACGAAAGCCGAGAGGCTTGCGCGGCGGCGACGGCACCGGCGCTGGCCGCCAACGGCGAGTTCGACTTCCCCACGCTGGTGGCCGAATGCCGGCCGGCCAAGGCTCCTTCGGCCGAGCGTGGGCCGCGCATCAAGATCCCGGCAAACACCCGCCAGGGCTGATCGCATGGGCGGCGAAACCGTCGAACCGATGGTCCATGAGGACGCGCTTCCCGGCCATGAGCATAAGCTCGAGCCGAAGCCGGACTGGGAACCGCGCTATCCCGGCTCGGGCCGTCTCCAGGACAAGGTGGCTATCGTCACCGGCGCCGACAGCGGCATCGGCCGGGCGGTTGCCGCGCTCTACGCCCGCGAAGGCGCCGACATCGCCATCTTCTATCTGTGCGAACATGAGGATGCACAGAAGACCAAGTCCATCGTCGAGGCCGAGGGCCGCCGGGCGATCCTGGTGCCGGGCGATCTGGGGGATCCGGAATTTGCGAAGCAGGCTGTGCAGAAGGTAGTCGACACATTCGGCCGTCTCGACATCCTCGTGAACAACGCCGGCGAACAGCACCCCGACGAGGATATCCGCGACATTACGGACGAGCAGCTGCGCCGAACTTTCCAGACCAACATCTTCTCGATGTTCTACCTGGTCCAGGCCGCGCGGCCGCATCTCAAGAAAGGCGCGGCGATCATCAACTGCACCTCGGTGACCATGTACGAAGGCTCGAAGAAGCTGCTCGACTATTCGGCGACGAAGGGCGCAATCACGGCTTTCACCCGTTCCTTGTCAGCCAACCTCGTCAAGGACGGCATCCATGTGAACGCGGTGGCGCCCGGCCCGATCTGGACCCCGCTGAACCCGTTCGGCGGAAAGCCGGCCGAGGAAATCCCCGATTTCGGCAAGGACACGCCGATAGGGCGGCCGGGCCAGCCGAGCGAAGTCGCGCCTGCCTTCCTGTTCTTGGCATGCGAGGACGCCAGCTACATGACCGGCCAGGTTCTTCACCCCAATGGCGGGGAAATCGTCAACGGCTAGTTGGGAAAATTTCCCAATAAATCTCCAATCCTGCGGCGGAAATTCCCAGCTCGCGGATCGCGCGCACTGAAAAACAACGACTTTTCTCAATTGGCACGCTCCCTGCAATATGAGCTGCGAGCCCAATCAAGGGCTCAAAAAGGGAGATACCAAAATGACTTTCTCGTTCGTCGACAGCCGCCAGCTCGCCGTCAGCCTCGCCGGTGCCTTCATCACCTCGATGCTGTTCGTGTCGGCTGCCACCTCGCTGCCGCTCGCCTAATTCTCACGCGTTACAAGGAAACAGCCCAATGAACGGTCGCTTTGTCCTCAACCCTACCAAGTCGAAGGTCATGGGCGTTTGCGCCGGCCTCGCCGACTGGCTCGGAATCGATGTCCTCATCGTCCGCCTCGGAGTCATCGTCACCACGCTGATAACCGGCCCCATTGCCGTCCTGCTGTACATTCTCACCGGTTGGCTCGCTTCGGACGACCGCTAAGGTCCCCGTAAGCGAGTCGTCGCCGAAAACGGCTGTTTTTCGGCTCCGCCCTGTGGCACCATATCGGTTGAGCGGCGCAGGAGTTCAGCGATGGAACGGCAAGGCGACGAAGTTCACCTCAACGAAACCGAAGCAACCGGCGGCGTGAAGGCGCAAGGCGTTCGCTATGTCCTCGGCGTCTCCCTCCTGCTGGTCGTGATCGCCATGTCGGCGGTCTGGATCCTGGGATCCGTCCTCGGCTGATCCGGCGCTGTCCAATCCCCGCCTGAACCTCCTCGAACGCCTGATCTGGCGGCTGCTGGTCGCCTGGTACGACTGGAGCGGCTGGAAGCCGTCCGGCATTTTCCCGCCCGACCGCAAGTTCGTGATCATGGGCGCCTCCCACACCTCCAACTGGGATTTCCTGGTATTCCTGGGAACCGTGCACGCGCTGGGGCGAAAGGTTCGCTTCATTGGCAAGCACAGCCTGTTCAAATGGCCGATGGGCGGCTTCATGCGCGCGCTCGGCGGAGTCCCGGTCGACCGGAGCTCGCCCCAGGACCTCGTCGGCCAGATCGTCGACCAATTCGAATCTCACGACGATTTCGTGCTGGTGATCGCACCGGAAGGCACTCGCTCCGCCACGACAAAATGGAAGACCGGCTTTTACCAGATCGCCCTGAAGGCTGGCGTCCCGATCATCTGCGCAGGCCCCGACTATCCAAGCAGGCGTGGCGTCATCGGACCGGTGATCCATCCCACCGGTGACATGAAAGCCGACCTGAAACCGGCCCTCGACTTCTTTCATACGATCACCCCGAAACATCCGGGGCGCGCCGCCTTTCCCGAGTGGAGCTAGCCAAGGCGAGGCCGCCGGACTAGCCTCTTGCCGTTCCGCCGCAGGAGTCGACCCGATGCGCGCCATTTCCATCCTCGCTGCTCTCTCCCTTTCGCTGGTCGCGCAACCGCTCGCCGCGGCGCTTCCCGTTGGCGCCCTCGCGCCCGATTTCCGTACGATGGGAGCGCTGGCAGGCAGGCCTTTCCGCCTGCACCTTGCGGAGCAGCTGAAGAGCGGCCCGGTCGTCCTCTATTTTTTCCCCAAGGCGTTCACCGAGGGCTGCACGCTGGAAAGCAAGGCGTTCGCCGACGCCATGCCGAAGTTCCGCGCGGCGGGAGCGCGGGTGATCGGCATGAGCGCGGACGACCTTTCGACGTTGAAGCGCTTCTCAACGGAGGCATGCCGGAGCCGGTTCCCCGTCGCGACCGCCTCGCCGGCGACGATCCGGGCTTATGACGTAGTGCTCAGGATGAAACCCGAACTGACCGACCGCACCAGCTATGTCATCGCCCCCGACGGGCGGATCATCATGGTTCATTCGGAGCTGGACTGGAAAGACCATGTCTCCAAGACGTTGGCGGCGGTTCAAGCGCTTAGAAAATAGCCGTTTTTCGCCAATAAACGAAAGTTAAGTTGCGAATCAGACACATTTAATGGGTTAATTTTGGAACCGTGCGTTAACCTCTTCCGTTAACGGCGGATTCCGGTCAGCCTCTCTGGTTGTTCGGGTATGGAGAGGTAAGGCCTATGAAGCGGTTGATCGAGGGAGTCATCGCCGGCGCCTGTATCCTGGCCGCCGTGCCCGCGGCGGCCTCGGGTGGCGATGGTGCGGCCTACCCATCCATTCCTCCCCAACGGCATCCATTGATCCTCGACCGGTCGGCAACACCGGTGAAGCCCGCTTCGCACCCCCTCATCCTGACGCGCCCGGCAAGCCCCGACGTGTTCGGCACGGTGGCGCTCAATGCCGGGGTGACATTCTACGACGCCAGATTCCGGCGGGTGGCATCCACCGACGCGAGGGATCCGCTGGTGGAGAGGCTGGCGGCGGGGGCCGCCAGCCTCGATCCCATTGCCAAGCTCCAGATGATCCAGGACGCCGTGAACAAGCGGGTTCACTGGGCTCACGACCTCGACAATATGGGCGTCGCCGATTTCTGGGCGAACGCGGGCGAAACGCTCCGGCGGGGCACGGGCGACAGCGAGGACATTGCAATCGTCAAGATGCAGGCGCTGAAGGCGGCCGGCTTCAATCCCAAGGATCTCTACATCAGCGTTGGCCGTCATAGCACGCGCGGCGCGCATATCCTGCTGCTGGCCAGAACCACCGCCGGATTCTTCGCGCTCGACGATCAAGTAGAAGGCATCTTGCCCGCCAGCCGCCACACGCGCTTCACGCCGATCATCACGCTTGGTCAGGGGATGAGCTGGATTCATGGGCGCCGCGTCGGAAGCAAGATGGCCAATGCCGGCTCGGTAAGGAGCGCGCGCTGAGCATCAAGCTCGGCAATCCACGCAAAAACAATAGTTTAGCCGCCTTCACCCGGTTCGGCCGCCGCTCCGCTTGTCGGCCGCTAGCGCCGGTTCGTCGGAAACGCGGATCCGTTTTCGTGAAAGACGGGTTGCCGCTTGCATGACACAGACAAACCTCAAGTCCCTTACGGCGCTGACCGCGATTGCCGCAGTCGTCGCCATCTCATCAACCCCGGCGCTCGCGCAGCAGGAGCTCGCGCAGCAGGAGAGCGTCCCCGATCCGGCGATCGATTCAACGCCTGCTACAACGACGGCCGATCCCCTGGCGCCGGAACCAGCCGCGACCACCGCCGAACCATCAGAGCCGGCGGCCAGCGCCCCGGTAAAGAAAGCTGCGACGAAAGCCGCGTCCTCGACCCGCCGCTCCGCCGCTGCCGCGCGTCCTGCGCCCGCGCGGGCCACAGAAACAGCGCGAGCGGCAGCTCCTGCGGTACCTTGGGCTCCCTCGCCGCAAGCATCGGCGGACGCGGCACACGTGGCTGCGGCCGACGTGCCTGCATCGGCGGCAGCCCTTCCGGCCGTCCCGGCACCGCCTGTCGAACGGCCCACACCCTCCGAGCAAGCGATCGACATGAACGAGGCGCTGCCCATCGTCGGGGGGGCGGGTCTCGGACTGCTTGCCCTGGCGGGCGCCGGAATGACCGTTCGCCGCCGCAGGCGCCGCCGGGAAGAAGAGGAGTTCGAGGAACGGCAGATGGCCTTGACGGAAGCGGAAGCAGAGTCGGCCCTGCCGCCGGAGCCGGCGTTCGTCCGGCCTGCCACGCCTCTGCACGACGCCGTTCCGGGCAAGGCGCCGGTTACGTCGCTACCGGCCGGTTTCGACATCTCGAAATTCGGGCGGCATGTACAAGCCGCCTATCGCGGCCCGACGGCGGACAACCCCTCGCTGTCGCTCAAAAACCGCCTGCGCCGCGCCAGTTTCTTCGACCAGCAGGAACGCCGCGCGGCGGCGGAGGCCAAGGCCGCCGCAAAATCCTCCGAACATCCGGAGTGGATGACGCGCAAACCTAATGAGGCGGAATTCCTGTTCCGGCCGGTGGCAAGACCATCCGAGCCCAAGCCCGAATTCCAGAAATGACGGGAACCGATCGCTGCCCTATCATCGCGCGGTGAGCGGCAGCGGCGATCCCTTCAATCTGCAGCGTTTCGTCGACGCGCAGGCCGGTGGCGTGTTCGAGACGGCCTTGGCGGAGCTCGGGACCGGCAGGAAGCGAACCCACTGGATGTGGTTCGTCTTCCCCCAGCACCGCGACCTGGGCCGAAGTCCGACCGCGAAACATTATGGGTTGAGCGGGGGCGAGGAGGCTCGGGCCTATGCGGACCATGCTCTGCTGGGTCCTAGACTTCGCCAGGCGGCGAGAACGGTACTGGCCCATTTGAAAGCCGGCGAGAAGGCCGAAGCCATTCTGGGGCCGGTCGACGCCCTGAAGCTTCGATCCTCGATGGAAATCTTCGCGGAAAGCGTGCCGGACGAGCCCCTGTTCCGGGAGGTTCTCGGCGCCATCCATTAGTGGCGCTTGAAATATTGCACTTCGCGCTCGTGCTTCTGGGCCGCCTCTTTCGAGGGGAAGGTTCCGAGGTTGCGGCGCTTGCCGGTCCTGGGGTCCTTCTTCCTCGAATAGAGGCGGTAATCACCGTTCTTGAGCTTGCGGATCACCGGACCTGGACGCGGACCAGCGGACGGCGCCAGCCGCGGGCGATCGGTTCATAGCGAAGGCGGATGCGATCGATGTCGCGCCGGTTGCCACGCAGGTCGATCGCACGGGTGCAACGCCCCGCGCCAAGGCGGGCGCGCGTATTGGCGTCCTGGGTCCGGCCGTTCTCGAAACGAATGTCGAAGTCACGGAGGTAAATGGGGGCATTCATCGTGCACAGCCGGACGGCGACTTGTCTCGTTCTCCCCGGAAGGCTGATCGTGTCGGTATCGCGGCCGTTGACCGTCTTGTAGGCGATCGTGCGCCAGCCATAATCATTCCAGCGCTGCGCGGAGGCAGGCAGGGCGACGGCCGACGCCGCGACCGTGGCGGCGGCGATCCAAATCATGCGGGACATGGGAGTATCTCCTTCTTTCTTATCCCCTTTATGGGGTCACGAACGAGCGGGACGCAGACAGGTTTCACGCGGCACGGCAGGCTGAGACGGGGTTAGGGGATTTGGGAGTTGCCGCCCGCGAGAGGTTGGGACCTGGCGGCCATTCCCCTACGAACCGTTTCCGGGACCGATCGGGCCGGGCGGGGCGTCGGTGCGGAGCCATCCCGTCACCGCAAGCCGGTCGCCATAAGCGAAGGGCGACACTAGGCCGACACTATGGTCGGTCGGCACGAGGAAGATGTTCATCGCGTTGAAGATCGGGCGGAGCGCAAGTTCGATGTCATGGTTCTCGTCATAGAATTGGAGGTAGCCGCCCCAATCCCGCTCCCATAGCTTGGTGAAGTTGAGGACATAAGCGGCTACCCGCGAATTCGCCGGGTCGTGATCGGTGTGCGATTTCAGGAAATGCCCGGACTGATAGAGCGTCGCCTGCGCGTCGATCCACCGCACGTCCGGCCGGCCCGTCAGCTTGCGGAACCAATCCAGCACCGGCGGCGAATTCAGAAATTCGAAAATCTTCAGGATCGGCAGCTTGGGCGCGGCCGGATCGAAATATGTGCCGAGAATTGGATAGAAGGCATAGACATATTGGTAATTGTGCTGGGCTCGCTCGACGATACCGGCGAACATCTGCTCAACCTGCATTGGGCTGAGCCGCGCCAGCATTTCGGGCGGAACCTGCTCGACCCTGTCGCCGATATTATAGGCCAGCCACCAGGGCGTTTGCGTCGCCAGCATGCCGTGAACCTGCTCGGCGGTGCCGGTTTCGAAAATGTCGCGGACCTGCAGACGGCGCTTCGCGGCAAGCTCGCGCGCCAGGTCGTCGACGTTGAGGGTATCGTTGAGCTTCATCGGACTTGCCCAGGAGGCCTAGCGGCCCGCTCCGCGCCTGTCACGTCCGAAGGCGGGCGGGGGAAGCGGGGCCTTCCCATTCGGCCAGTCATCGCTCCCAACGGACAATCGCGAAGGTCGCGAATTTTTCGCTTGATCCCGTACCATGGTACGGAGGGTAGGGCGCCTTCGTCCAATTCCGGACGAATGGAGAAAAGCTATGATTTCGGTGACCCTGATCGACGACAAGACCGCCAAGCGAGGTCCGAAGCGCGGCTGCTCGTGCAGGCCTTGCACCTGCAAGAACTGCGCTTGCTGAGCCGGCCGGGGCCGCGCCCGTCGACGGGTGCGGCCCTTGTCATCGGACGCGCAAAGGAGGAATCGCGGCCGGATCGCCGAACTTAAATCACAGCGGACGTGCTGTCGGACAGGCCCTTCTTTGCGCAGAGCGCGGTAGGAGCATGACGGGCAATCGGCTATGACCGCGGCCAGCTGGCGCCGATGTTCGCCACAGCAGGAGAGCAGCCATGGCCAAGGGCCAGATGAGAAAGAACAAGGAAGCGCGCAAACCGAAGAAGGAAAAGCCGAAAACGATCGCGGCCAATTCCTCGCAGAAGGGCGGACAGCGAGGGCTGGAGAATCTGGAGCATCTGAAGAACAGCTGATCGGGGCGCGAGGGGCCGCGCCGGATATGATGCGGCCCCTCTCTCGAGACGCCTAATGCCCTGCCGCCACGGGTGCGAAGTTGGCGTGGACCAATTTCCACTGGCCGCTTTGCTTGACATAAACCCGCGTCGATTTGGCAAGCGACGGCGTGACCTTGCCGTCCTTGTCGCGCCTTAGGCCCGCGAAATTATAGGTGAGGATCGCGGTGTCGCCATAGGTCTGGACGCGTCCGTTCTGCATGTCGGAAAACATCGCCTTGTCGCTCGGCAGGACGTCGATCATCCGGTCGGACATGGCCTTGCCGACGATAAGCGTCGGGAAGTCGCCATTGAACTCCGTATAATCATCGGCCAGCGACGCGTTCTGCTGGGCGGTTGAGCCATTGGCGATCTCGGACGCCCACTGCGCCCTCGCCAGCGCCATGATCTCGGCGGTTACCTGCGGGTTGTCGGCTGCCCGAACGGGGGCGCCAGCCATCAGCAACAGGGCGATCGTCCCGGCGGCAGCGCCGCGGGACCAGTTTGACAGGTTCATCATCGAAAAGTCCTCCGGTTGAGAAACGCAGAGGGGGTGACGGGCCGGCGGGACAGTTTGCCCCCTTAGGGCCGCCGGCGGGGACGCGGTCGGCCTATTCGAAGCGAGAGTCAAATGCCGGCTCTGGGGGCGCCGTTCGGCGGCTCCGGCATCGTCTTGGCCTAAACCGTTACGGTCGGGCCCGGCATGATTGCCCGCTCATCCGCAGGCAAGCGGTCGGTGATCCAGCCGATGACGTCCTCCATCACCTTCTCGCGGCCAAGGTCGTTGAGCAGGTCGTGATAATAGCCGTCATAGAGTTTGAGCGTCTTGTCGGTTGATCCCGCCTCGTCGAAAAATTGCTGGCTGCCGTCGGGCCGCGTCGCATGATCATCGGTGCCGTGCAGGATCAGCAGCGGCAGCGTGATCCTGCCGAATTCGCGTTCGAACCGTTCGCCGGCGCGGGCGAAGGCGGCGACCGTCGCCACCGGCTGGGCCTCGTCCTTCGTCAACGGATCGGCGTTCAACTGGGCCACCCAATCGGGATCGCGGGAGAAATCCTCCATCTTCAGCTTCAGTATGTGGAAATGCGGCGCGACATGGCTCGCGCCTTCCAGCAACTTCAGCGCGACGTCCGGCGCGAACACGCGGAACGCGAAGCTTTCGCAGATGAGGCCGTCGATCCGGTCCTGATAATCGAGCGCGTAACTGACTGACGTAACCCCGCCCGCACTATGGCCCAGCATGTAGAGCGGCAGGTCGGGATGGTGCGACCGGCCAAGCTCGATCGCCTGGCCGAGGTCGGAAACATAGTCCTCGATCCGTTCGACGTAGAAGCGTTCGCCGTCCGACTTCCCCCGGCCGCGCAGGTCGAGCGCCGTTACCGCGAAGCCGTGCG
>Ga0307412_10002014_pt1 | contig 11279 bp, 6 predicted proteins | sample DK1Cmetagenome_3_FD_203823 | JGI IMG/M metagenome (GOLD analysis project Ga0307412, IMG submission 203823) | Maize rhizosphere microbial communities from greenhouse at UC Davis, California, United States - DK15-C-1 | ecosystem: Host-associated > Plants > Roots > Rhizosphere > Soil | place: USA...
GAAGAGTGGAAACCGGGGATTGATATGGCTCAGCCAAGCGTAGCGCGTGAACCGTCCATGGAAGAAATCCTGGCGTCGATCCGCCAGATCATCGAAAGCAATGAGCCGGGCGCGGGCAGGGCACTCTCCGCATCGCTGCCGCCTGTTTACGGTGACGATGAAGACGATCACGGCTCCGACATCCATCTGACGGTTGATCAGGCCTATGCCGGCGTGGAATTCCCCGATCCCGCACCGCAGCAGACTGATCCGCGCTTCGTCGCCGCCAATTCCGCTGGCTCGGCCCCTGCTCAGGAAGCGCCGCGCGCCGCCATGTCGCTCGCCGATGTCGCTGCCCGCGTTCGCGCCGCCTCCGAGCGCAACACGCTTCAGCCGCAGCGCGAACCACCCCTCGAGTTCCGCCAGCAGCCGGCACCCGTCGCACCGGCCCCTGTCATGGAAGCTCAGCCGCCGCAGGCAGTCGAGGAGCGCCCGGTGATGCAGCAGGCGGCTCCGGCGCCGCAGCGCGCACCCGAGCCCGTGCTGGCTGAAGAACCGGCCGCGATGGCGTTTGAATTGCCGCCTCAGCAGCCGATCGCAGAAACCGAAACCGTTCAGCCCGCGGCAGCGCCGGTTCAGGAGCAGGTCGCCATCGCTCCGCCCATGGCCGCCTCGCCAATGGCCACAGCACAACCGCTCTACGCCGAACCGGTCTCCGCGCCGCTGTCGGATCGCCTTCTGCCGAGCCTGATGGACGAAACCCAGCAGTCGCTGCTGTCGCAGGATGCCGGCCTGCAGATCGCCCGCTCTTTCGAGGAACTGGCGGCCGCCATCGATGGCGCCGAGCGCCGCTCGCTGGACGAGATCGCCGAAGACATGCTGCGCCCGATGCTGCGCGACTGGCTCGACGACAACCTGCCTACCCTGGTCGAGCGCCTCGTGCGCGAAGAGATCGAGCGCGTGGCGCGCGGCCCGCGCCGCTGATCGGATCCGTCGCTTTTTACAAAGAGCCGCTCCGGTCACCGGGGCGGCTTTTTTATTGACTTGCTGGCGGGCATCCTATTTACAACCCGCATCCAGAAAACCTCCAGATTTGGTCCGAAAATGCTCGAAAAGACCTACGATTCCGCAGCCGTTGAACCGAAGATCGCCGCGAAATGGGACGAGGCGGACGCTTTCCGCGCGGGCGCCAACGCCAAGCCGGGCGCCGAAAGCTTCACCATCGTGATCCCGCCGCCGAACGTGACGGGTTCGCTGCACATGGGCCACGCGCTGAACAACACGCTGCAGGACATCATGGTCCGCTTCGAGCGCATGCGCGGCAAGGACGTGCTGTGGCAGCCGGGCATGGACCATGCCGGCATCGCCACGCAGATGGTCGTCGAGCGCAAGCTGATGGAACAGCAGCTTCCGGGCCGCCGCGACATGGGCCGCGAAGCCTTCATAGAAAAGGTCTGGGAGTGGAAGAACGAATCGGGCGGCCTGATCTTCAACCAGCTGAAGCGCCTCGGCGCCTCCTGTGATTGGTCGCGTGAGCGCTTCACCATGGACGAAGGCTTGTCCGAAGCCGTCCTCGAAGTCTTCGTCAGCCTCTACAAGGAAGGCCTGATCTACAAGGACAAGCGTCTGGTCAACTGGGACCCGAAGCTCCTGACCGCGATTTCCGACATGGAAGTCGAGCAGCTGGAGGTGAAGGGTAATCTCTGGCACTTCCGCTATCCGCTGGAAGCGGGCGTCACCTATCAGTACCCGATCGCTTTCGATGAGGAAGGCAAGCCGACGGAATTCGAGACGCGCGACTACATCGTCGTCGCAACGACCCGTCCGGAAACGATGCTCGGCGATACCGGCATCGCGGTTAATCCTGAAGACGAGCGCTACAAGTCGATCGTCGGCAAGCATGTCATCTTGCCGATCGTCGGCCGCAAGATTCCGATCGTCGCGGATGATTACGCCGATCCGACAGCCGGTACCGGCGCCGTCAAGATCACGCCGGCCCACGACTTCAACGACTTCGAGGTCGGCAAGCGCGCTGGTCTGCGCGCTATCAACGTCATGAACATCGATGCCTCGATCTCGATCAAGGAGAACGAGGACTTCCTCGAAGGTCTCGATCATCCGGCAGCACTTCATGGCGCCTGGGACCGCCTGGAAGGCCAGGACCGTTTCACCGCCCGCAAGATCATCGTCGAGATTTTCGAAGAGGCAGGCCTGCTCGACAAGATCGAGCCGCACAAGCATGTGGTCCCGCATGGCGACCGCGGCGGCGTGCCGATCGAGCCGCGCCTGACCGACCAATGGTGGGTCGACAACAAGACGCTGGCCCAGCCGGCGATCGCCTCGGTCCGTGAAGGCCGGACCAATTTCGTGCCTAAGAACTGGGAAAACACCTATTTCCAATGGATGGAAAACATCCAGCCCTGGTGCATTTCCCGCCAGCTATGGTGGGGTCACCAAATTCCCGCCTGGTATGGTCCCGATGGTCAGGTCTTCGTCGAGAAGACCGAGGAAGAAGCGCTGCAGGCCGCCATCCAGCACTACATCGCTCATGAAGGACCCTGGAAGGCCTGGGTCGAGGAAAAGCTCGAGAACTTCCAGCCGGGCGAAATCCTGACGCGCGACGAAGACGTGCTCGACACCTGGTTCTCGTCCGCTCTGTGGCCGTTCTCGACCCTCGGCTGGCCGGAAAAGACGCCCGAGCTTGCTCGCTACTACCCGACCAACGTTCTGGTCACCGGCTTCGATATTATCCCGTTCTGGGTTGTTCGCATGATGCAGATGGGTCTGCATTTCATGAAGGACGAGGACGGCGTTCCGGTCGAGCCGTTCCACACGGTCTATATCCACGCGCTGGTTCGCGACAAGAACGGCCAGAAGATGTCGAAGTCCAAGGGAAACGTCATCGACCCGCTGGAGCTCATCGACGAGTACGGCGCGGACGCGCTGCGCTTCACGCTGGCGATCATGGCGGCCCAAGGGCGCGACGTAAAGCTCGATCCGGCCCGCATCGCCGGCTATCGCAACTTCGGCACCAAGCTGTGGAACGCCACGCGCTTCGCCGAGATGAACGGCGTCGTCAACGACCCGCATTTCATTCCTGAAGCCGCCGAGCTCACGGTCAACCGCTGGATCCTGACGGAACTGTCCCGCACCGAACGCGATCTTACCGAGGCGATCGAAGCCTATCGCTTCAACGATGCCGCCGGCGTGCTCTATCGTTTCGTCTGGAACCAGGTCTGCGATTGGTATCTCGAACTGCTGAAGCCGATCTTCGGCGGCACGGACGAGGGCGCCAAGAAGGAGGCGCAGTCCTGCGTCGCCTACGTTCTGGAAGAGATCTACAAGCTGCTGCATCCGTTCATGCCCTTCATGACCGAAGAGCTTTGGGCGCATACGGCAGGCGAGGGTCGCGAGCGTGATGGCCTGGTCTGCCACGCCGAATGGCCGTCGCCGTCCTACGCCGACGACGCGGCAGCCGACGAGATCAACTGGCTGATCGACCTCGTCTCCGACATCCGCTCGGTTCGCTCCGAAATGAACGTACCGCCGTCGGCCGTAGCCCCGCTCGTCTTCGTCAACGCCAACAGTCTGACGCGTGACCGGCTGTCGCGCCACGATGCGGCGATCAAGCGCCTCGCGCGTGTCGACGGCATTTCGCTGGCCGAGCAGGCGCCGAAGGGTGCTGCCCAGATCGTGGCTGGCGAAGCGACGGTCTGCCTGCCGCTCGGCGCGCTGATTGATCTCGGTGCCGAGAAGGCCCGCCTCGAAAAGGCGATCGCCAAGACCGAGGCAGAAATGGCAAGGATCAACGGCAAGCTCTCCAACGAGAAGTTCGTCGCCAACGCCAACCCGGAGGTCGTGGCAGCCGAACGGGAACGTCTGGAAGAGCTGACGGTCCAGCTCGCGAGCCTCAAGATCGCGCTCTCGCGTGTAGATGAAGCCTCGTAAAATCAACTTTCAATAGTATTTCATTCCAAGGCGTCCGATGAAGAATCGGGCGCCTTTTTTCGAAAAATTAACCGTAATCACGCCTTCCGCCGCCACAACTTGGCCAGAGCGGCACCATTTTTCAGCTTTTCCACGAAGTTTTTCCTAAAAATCGAACTGTTGTCAGAAGGTAACATAACTGTGCTCGTATAGAACGATCGCTCTATCGCGTGATCGATTCCAAGATTTTTTGAGATATTTTTTCTAAGATGGGGAAATTTTGACGTGCCCGTCAATTTTTTACGTAAAGCATCCATTAGCTCACTTTTCAATCGCGCCCGGTCACGAAGTTGCCATTTTAACCTCTCGCCGTCACAGTCCCCCCATCGCAATTGCCTCAGTGGGGGAGACACCTTGGCATCTCGTAAGGTTCTGGCGGCAGCCCTGCCGCTTGTTATGATTTCGACGCTTACCCAGCCTGCCTTCGCGGGAGGTCTGGATCGTGGCGGCTATAATATTGATCAGTTGTTCGATGCATCGCAGTTCTCCGTCCAGTCGGGCGTGATCTATGTCATGCCGCAGCGCAAGCTGAAGAACGCCAAGGATACGAAGCCAAGCGATGGCTTGGGTAGCAACGGTCGTGGTGGCGGATCGACCACCGCCGACGACACTGAGAATTATGCCATCCCTTATGGTGGCATCAAAGGCGGCATCGGTGATCTAGACTGTTTGCTCGATTACTCCGAGCCCTTCGGCGCTCATACCAATCCGGGTGCGAATTGGGTTGGTGCGCAGAACAATATCGAAACCAAGATCACAACGCACAATTATGGCGCGACGTGCTCCTATAAGTTCGACATGGGTCCGGGGCAGTTCCGCGTGATCGGTGGCACGTTCTATCAGGAAGTCGAAGGCTTTAAGGAACGTTATGTTTTCAATCCGGCGCTGTTGGGCGGCACCGGTACCGGCATTGGCCGGCTTGACCTGGAAGACCAGGCTTGGGGCTGGCGTGCAGGTGTTGCCTATGAAATTCCGGAATACGCGCTTCGCGCGAGCCTAGTTTATAACAGCCGCGTCAAGTACGACAATCTGACGGGTACCGTCGACCTCACGCAGGCGATTGGCGGGATCGCGCCTTATAACCGCGCTCCCTACGGACGCGTAACGCCAGTATTTGGCTCGGCGGAAGCGCCCGATTCGCTTGAGTTTAAGGTGCAGAGTGGTATCGCGCCGGACTGGCTGGCATTTGGATCGGTGAAGTGGACCAATTGGAGCTTGCTTCAGTCCATATCCCTTTGCCCAACGGCGACCAGAGGGCGTACTTGCAGCGCGACCAGCGGTACGCAGCTGACCTCACTCGATCTGCTTTACCAGGATGGCTGGACGGTGACGGGCGGTATTGGCCACAAGTTCAACGATCAGTGGAGCGGCGCAGTCAGCCTGACGTGGGACCGCGGCACGAGCCATGGTTACGGCGCGCAGACGGACAGTTGGACGCTTGGCGTTGGTGCCGCATATAGCCCGACCGAAAACATCGAGTGGCGGCTCGCTGGCGCGCTTGGCATTCTCACAAGCGGCTCGTCGGGTGCGTTGACGCAAAACGGCGTCACTTACGGTGACGACGTCTCCTACGACTTCGGAAACGATCTCGTGGCGGCCATCTCCACCAGCATCAAGGTCAAGTTCTGACCTGCCAAGATCAGTGCAAGTGAAAGCCCGGCAAACTGTCGGGCTTTTCTTTGTCTTGGCGCCATTAAGCATGCTCTCGTCACGTGTCATTTTGTGACGATTCAGCAACAGTTTTTTTTGAGTGTTGGCGTATGATGGGCTCCATCACGAATTGTCCATTTCCCGCCACAAACTAGGCGCAGCGGTAATCTCGGGCGAGGGAATGACAGGCATAGGGTGCGCGTAAAAGAGTAAGATGGGTCGTTTTTCGGTGAGTGTGAAAAAGACGGACATGAGGTGTGGCGCAGTTGCCGCCGCTTCGCTTGTTTCGCCTGTTTCACAGGGTGTTTCAGCCGCAAAGCGCCGTTCGATCGCAGCCTTCTCAAGCCTTTCAGTTTCCTCACGTTCGACGGTGTTGCCGCTTTCCGAACTGGCTTTCGGTAACGACGTCTCGCGTTTTGTCACAATTGGTGACTACGACATTTCTGAAGGCGAAATGCCGCTCCGCGGGCTCGCCGAAATGAGGTTGAAGGCATCGCCGTCAGTTCGCGCCGGGAAGCGGGCGGATGCGGCCGGTGCGAAGGGAATGAAGGCTCTCTTTGGGGAGCAAAAGGCTGGATGCGACGCGGGCAAGCGGGTCTTGGAACCCACCGCGGGATCGCTCGCCGAAGGGACTTTATCTGCGGGCCGAACGGGCGGGATGTTCGAGATGGCGCGTATGGGTGGAAACGAAAGAAATCGAGTGAAATGCTGACGTTCGAGTTCAGACCTTTCAGATTGATGCTTATGGGGCTCTCCGTCGCCTGCTGCGCGGCGATGAGTTGTCCGGCAAGCGCGTTCGACATCAAGTCGGGCGTCAACAAGGAATCCGGTCCTTTCGATCTCTTCAAGTTCGGTTTCAAGGCCTACAAGAACGGCCAGAAGGAAGAGGCTGTCGAAGCCTACAAATACGCCGCCGAAAAGGGCCACACCGGCTCGCGCTGGGCGCTCGCCAACATGTATGCCGATGGCGACGGTGTCGCGCAGGACGATTTCGAAGCTTTCAAGATCTATAGCGAGATCGCCCAGCAGGGCGTCGAGCCCGGTTCCGAGGATACCGGCTTCTTCGTCAACGCGCTGCTGTCGCTCGCCGGCTATTACAAGCACGGCATTCCGGGCAGCCCCGTGAAGACCGATCTCACCCAGGCGCGCCAGATCTATTTCCAGGTTGCCTCCACCTTCGGCGTTCCCGAAGCGCAGTTCCAGCTGGCGCAGATGATGCTTGCCGGCGATGGCGGCGCCACCAGCACGCAGCAGGCCAAGAAGTGGCTGAACCAGGCCCGCAAGGCCGGTCACCCGGGCGCCATGTCCGTCTTCGGCAATATCCTGTTCCAGGAAGGCCAGTCGGCCAACGGCCTGGCGCTGATGACGGCGGCACTCGATCGCTGCAAGCCGAAGGATTGCAACTGGATGGAATCGCTGCAGGAGCAGGCATTCTCGGTTGCCAGCGAAAGCGACCGCCGCAACGCCATCGCTCTCTCACACAAGATCGCCAGCAGCAACACCGACTGAGCGATGTAAGACCGGATCGCCGAGATCCGGCCTCGATTGGTGCCGCCTAGCTCTTAGGCCGCGAAATCGAAATAGGCGACCACAGGCACGTGGTCGGAAGGCTTCTCCCAGGCACGCACATGTTTTTCGATGGCCGTCGAGGTCATCCGGTCGGCTGCCTCTGGCGACAGCATCAGGTGATCGATGCGAATGCCGTTGTTCTTCGGCCATGCGCCGGCCTGATAATCCCAGAACGTATACGCCGGCACCGCATCCGTCGTCGCGCGTACCGCATCCGTCAGCCCCAGGCTCTCGAGCCTGCGAAACGCCTCCCGCGTCTGCGGCAGGAACAGCGCGTCGTTCTCCCAAAGCTTCGGGTCGAAGCAATCATGCGGCTCGGGAATGACGTTGTAGTCGCCGGCAAGGATGAGGATCTCTTCATAAGCCAGCCGTTCGGCCGCGAACGTGCGCAGCCGCTCCATCCAGGCGAGCTTGTAGCTGTACTTCTCGGTATCGACGGGATTGCCGTTCGGCAGATAGAGGCAGCAAACGCGGACGACACGATTGCCGGGGATTGAGAACACCGCTTCGAGAAAACGTGCCTGCTCGTCCAGCGGATCGCCCGGCAGGCCGCGCGTCACTTCGTCCGGCTTGGTCTTGGAAAGAATGGCGACGCCATTGAAGCCCTTTTGCCCATGCGTCTCCACATGATAGCCGAGAGCCTCGATCTCCAGCCGCGGAAAGCCCTCGTCGACCGACTTGATCTCCTGCAGGCAGGCGATATCAGGGTTCGAATCCTTCAGCCACTGCGTGAGATTGTCGATACGCGCCTTGACGCCGTTGATGTTCCAGGTCGCGATCTTCATTCTTTTGTCCCGTTCCGCTTTGACGTCTTCTTCTAGCGTGGTCTTGAGACAAGCGACAAGACGTTAAACCGGCCGGAAGACAATCTTCGGCCGGTTCGGTGTGGATAGCGGACTAGGGTGGTCAGATCGAGAAGCTGGTGCCGCAGCCGCAGCTGGCGACCGCGTTCGGGTTCTTGATCTGGAAGGACTGGCCGAGCAGGTTGTCGACGAAATCGATCTCCGAGCCCGCCATGTAGATCAACGACATGCTGTCGATCAGCACCTTCGCGTCGTTCTTCTCGACGACCACGTCGTCATCCTGGATGCCGTCGGTCAGGTCGAACTTGTAGGAAAAACCCGAACAGCCGCCGCCTTCGACGGAGACGCGCAGCGCGCTCTTGCCGGGGTCGCTGCCGACGATGGTGGCGATTCGCTTCGCAGCCGCGTCGGAAAGGGTTACACTTGCTTCGGTCATGTCTGCTCCTGCCGGGGTCAAGATCCGGAGAGAATAGTGGTCCAGCCATCAATATAAACGGCTGTTTTTCAATGCTATCGCGCCTTATATCATGAAAGCGCGGCCCGCGGCAAAGTGGGCGATACGTCGTCTCTTTGCCGTTTATGCTCTCTATAGGTATGAAGAGCATATGGCGGCGTCAATGGGCGTGCGCTTGGACATGGCGAGTGACGGTGAAGAATGACGATCGACAGACGTGCATTAGGCTTCGGTAACAGCGACAGGGCAATCTACGCGGCTGACCCGTGGACGACGCGTGGGCGGCTCTATCCCGAGAACTCCAGCCCGACGCGCTCGGACTTCCAGCGAGACCGCGACCGCATCGTCCACACGACAGCCTTCCGGCGCCTCAAGCACAAGACCCAGGTCTTCATCGCACAGGACGGCGATCACTATCGTACGCGGCTCACGCATACGATCGAGGTCGCCCAGATCGCCCGCGCGCTCGCAAGAGCGCTGAAGCTCGACGAGGATCTGGCCGAAGGCGTCGCTCTCGTCCACGATTTCGGCCACACGCCCTTCGGCCACACCGGCGAGGACGCGCTGCACGAGGTGCTGCTGCCCTATGGCGGCTTCGACCACAATGCCCAGTCGCTGCGCATCGTCACCAAGCTCGAACGCCGCTACGCTGATTTCGACGGCATCAATCTGACATGGGAGAGCCTGGAGGGCCTCGTCAAGCACAACGGCCCGCTCTTGACCAAAGACGGAACCGGCACGCGCGGCCCCGTGCCGCAACCGATCGTCGATTACTGCGAGATCCACGATCTCCAACTCGATACTTTCGCCAGCCTGGAAGCCCAGGTGGCCGCGATCGCAGACGATATCGCCTATAACACCCACGATATCGATGACGGCCTGCGCTCTGGCTATCTCACCTTCGACATGCTTGAGGATATTCCGTTCCTGGCCGGACTGATGGCCGAGGTGAGGGAGCGCTACCCCACTCTGGAGCCGAGCCGCTTCACGCACGAGATCATGCGCCGCCAGATCACCCGAATGGTCGAGGATGTGATTTCGGTCGCGCAGGAGCGCCTTTCCGAAATCCGCCCCGAAAGCGCCGACGACGTCAGGCACGCCAACCGCGTGATCGCGACGTTCTCTGAGGGCATGGCCGAGACGGACAGGCAGATCAAGGCGATGCTCTTCAAGCGCATCTACCGCCATCCCGAGATCATGCGCATCCGCGCCGGCGCCGCGCAGATCGTCACCGACCTGTTTTCGGCCTACATGGCCAACCCGAAGGAGATGCAGAGCCACTATTGGGTGGATCACATCGCGGGGCTGGCAGAGGCGCCGAAGGCGCGCCATGTTGGCGATTATCTCGCCGGCATGACCGATACCTACGCCATCAGCGCCCACAGGCGATTGTTTGACCAGACTCCCGATTTGCGCTAGGCAGCGGTCGCTCGGCAAAGGCCGGGCGGATGCCGTGTGGCACAGCCTATGCATGGAAGAGTGCGATGAACCTTTTTACCGATTTCGAAGCCAGGATTAAAACCGCCCTTGAACAGATCGATCTGGTCAAGGAAAAGCGATCCGAGCTGGATTTCGGACGCATTGCCGTCGAGCCGCCGCGTGACGCGAGCCATGGTGATGTCGCGACCAATGCGGCGATGGTGCTTGCCAAGCCGCTCGGCACCAATCCACGCGCGCTGGCCGAAATCATCACCGAAAAGTTGAAGGAAGACCCGGATGTCGCCGGGGTATCGGTCGCGGGCCCAGGTTTCATCAACATCAGGATCGCCGTCGGCTACTGGCAGCGCCTGCTGGCCTCGATGATCACTGCTGGCACCAACTACGGTCGCTCGACGATGGGTGAGGGCCGCAAGGTCAACGTCGAATACGTCTCGGCCAACCCGACCGGCCCGATGCATGTCGGCCATTGCCGTGGCGCCGTCGTCGGCGACGCGCTGGCCAACCTGTTGTCCTTCGCCGGCTTCGACGTCACCAAGGAATACTATATCAACGATGCCGGCTCGCAGATCGACGTCTTGGCGCGCTCTGTCTTCCTGCGCTACCGCGAGGCGCTTGGCGAAAAGATCGGCGAAATTCCGGCTGGCCTCTATCCGGGCGATTATCTCGTGCCCGTCGGCGAAGCGCTAGCGCGTGATTACGGCGTCAAGCTGCACAACATGCCCGAGGATCAGTGGATGCCGCTGGTCAAGGATCGCACCATCGATGCGATGATGGTGATGATCCGCGAGGATCTGGAGGCGTTGAACGTCCATCACGACGTGTTCTTCTCCGAGCGCACGCTGCACGCCAATGGCGCTGCCGCCATCCGCACGGCCATCAACGACCTGACCTTCAAGGGTCACGTCTACAAGGGCACGCTGCCGCCGCCGAAGGGCCAGCTGCCGGAAGATTGGGAAGATCGCGAACAGACGCTGTTCCGCTCGACGGAGGTCGGCGACGACATGGACCGTCCGCTGATCAAGTCAGACGGCTCCTACACCTACTTCGCCGCCGACGTGGCCTACTTCAAGAACAAGTTCGATCGCGGCTTCAGCGAGATGATCTACGTGCTCGGCGCCGACCATGGCGGCTACGTCAAGCGGCTGGAGGCACTGGCGCGTGCGATCTCCGGCGGATCGGCGAAGCTGACGGTGCTGCTCTGCCAGCTCGTGAAGCTCTATCGCAACGGCGAGCCCGTGAAGATGTCCAAGCGTTCGGGCGATTTCGTGACGCTGCGCGACGTCGTCGACGAAGTCGGGCGCGATCCCGTGCGGTTCATGATGCTTTACCGCAAGAGCTCCGAGCCGCTCGACTTCGACTTCGCAAAGGTGACGGAACAGTCGAAGGACAACCCGGTC
>Ga0307412_10002015_pt1 | contig 11275 bp, 6 predicted proteins | sample DK1Cmetagenome_3_FD_203823 | JGI IMG/M metagenome (GOLD analysis project Ga0307412, IMG submission 203823) | Maize rhizosphere microbial communities from greenhouse at UC Davis, California, United States - DK15-C-1 | ecosystem: Host-associated > Plants > Roots > Rhizosphere > Soil | place: USA...
GACCCGTATCGCAGGCGTCGTGCAAGCCCCGGCCGGCCAACTGGCTCGCGTTTTCAACGCCTACGCCACGAAGGACGCCGCGTAAGCGGAACCGCCTCTTTCATCTCTGCAAAAACTCTCTGAACCCAATTCCTCCGAAGGAAACTGACTATGACCGACCTGACCAAGATCGTCGAAGACCTGTCCAAGCTGACCGTCCTCGAAGCCGCTGAACTGTCCAAGCTGCTGGAAGAAAAGTGGGGCGTCAGCGCCGCTGCTCCGGTCGCCGTCGCCGCTGCCGGCGGCGCCGCCGCTGCTCCGGCTGAAGCCGCCGAAGAGCAAACCGAGTTCACCGTTGTCCTGATCGACGGCGGCGACAAGAAGATCAACGTGATCAAGGAAGTCCGTGGCGTGCGTTCGGACCTGGGTCTGAAGGAAGCCAAGGACCTGGTCGAAGGCGCTCCGCAGAACGTCGTCGAGAACGTCTCCAAGCAAGCCGCCGACGAAGTCGCCAAGAAGCTCACGGAAGCCGGCGCCAAGGTCCAGATCAAGTAAGATCACGGATCTGGCGGCTGCCCCTCGGGGCAGTGGCTTGAAAAGCTTGAACGGGCCGGGGAGCGATCCCCGGCCCGTTTTCTTTTTGCCCTAGGGTGTCAGCCGCTACGTCTTGGGCGCCGGCATGTCCCGGCCGTTCTGGTGCAGGACCAGGCCGGAGATCGCGCCCGCCGCGTCGCGCGTGAAGGTGATGCGGGCGTCAACGACGCGCACGAAGAAGGCGTCGGCCGACTCGGCGAACAGCTCGAAGGGCGGCTGGCCGGTGGCCACGCCCATCAACTTGCCGTCCACGACCGACACGGTGATGGCGAAGGTCGGGGCCAGTTCGTAGACGCCCGCATAGGCCTGCAGGGCGTCAGCTCCGAGGGCGATGGCCTGCCGTTCGCCGGGCAGGGAGACGTTTCCGCCCCGCGCCAGCGTCATCAGGTCGGCCCCTAGCTTGTCCGGCCCGGGGCCGTTCAGATTGCCCAGCACGATAACCGTCATGTCGCCGGCGGTGTCATGGCCCATCCAGGTGTTGAAGCCCTCGATGCCGCCGTTGTGACGGACGATGGAGCCATCGCCGGCGCGCACGACCTCCAGACCCATGGCGTAGTCGTTGCGCACGGGCGTGATCAGCTGGGCGAGCGAGGCCGGGTTGAGGATGCGACCGCCGAACAAGCCCTGTTCCCACTTCAGGAGGTCACGCGTCGTGGAGTACAGCCCGCCCGCGCCCTGCGGGACGCTCATGTCGACATAGTCGGCGTTGACGACGCCCTGGGCGGACGGGGTGTAGCCCGAGGCGCGGCGGGGCAGGACGGTGGCGTGACTGTCGTAGCCGCTGTCGATCATGCCGAGGGGCTGGAACAGGGCCTCCGACACGAAGGCGGCGTAGGGCTTGCCGCTGACCCGTTCGATGACGGCGGTCAACAGGATGTAGCCGGAGTTGGAATAGGCCCAGCCCTGACCCGGCTGGAAGTCGAGCGGGCGTTCGCGGAAACGGGCGATCAGTTCCGGCAGCGTCGCCGCCTGGGTCTTGGTCGCCTGGAAGTCGTCGAAGTCGGTGAAGTTGGGGATGCCTGACGTGTGCGTCAGCAGATGCCGGACGGTCACCCCGTCCCAGGTCGCCGGGGCGTCCGGCAGATACGTTTTGAGCGGCGCGTCGAGATCCAGCTGTCCGCGCTCGCTGAGCAGCATGACGGCGACGGCGGTGAACTGCTTGCTGACCGAGGCGAGGCGGAATTTGGTGTCCCCGTCATTGGGGATGGCCCATTCCCGGTTGGCCATGCCGTAGCCCCGGTCCAGCAGGACCTCGCCGCCGCGCGCCACCAGGACGGAGCCGGCGAACGCGTCGCGGGCGGCGGACTCGCTGATGATCTGCTCCATGCGGCCGATGTCCTGAGCCAGGACGGGACCGGCGCTCACGGCGAGTGCGGCCAGGGCGGCGAACGTCAGGCGGGCGGGGAGGCGCGGGCGGCAAAGCTTACGATTGGACATGGAAACCCCTTGAAGCGTGACGGTCACGCCGGTGAAGGAAGAGGCGGCTCGTCCCCTGCCTGGATGCGGGCCGCCTCATTATGTTTCCGTAACCCGGTCGCCCGCGATCAGCGCCGGCGCGGGGCGAAGATGTCGGCCAGCCGGTCGCGGGTCCCTTCGATACGGACCAGGCGCGGATAGCGCAGGCCGCCGTGGTAGTCGAAGGACAGGGTGCGGAACTCATCGCCGCGCTTGACCACCAATCGGATCGGGTCGGCGCTCGTCTTCGCCGCGGTGACGGCGGCGCGCAGGGCCGCGGCCGAGGCCGTGCGATCGCCGATAGCCACCAGCTCCCAGCCCGCGCCGAGCCCCTCGGTGAAGGCCAGAGACCCCCAGCGCACGCCGGTGATGCGGTTGCCGGTCCCCAGGCTGAAGCCCAGCGAATACTGGAAGTCGGTCGCCCAGCCGCCCAGCATGCGCTTCTCGACCGGCGTCAGGTCGTCGACCCAGGTCAGGCGCCAGCCCGCGCGTTCCAGTCCGTCCAGCGGCGCCTTGGCGTCCGGTCCGACGGCGTCGAGACGGGTGCGCAGGAAGGTCGCCCAGTCGTGCGGATGCACCGCGTTCAGGGTCGCGACCACATCCTCGAACGTATAGGGCCGGGCTTCCCAGACGCCGTCCTCGACGCCGAAGAAGGCCTTGGCGAAGTCGTCCAGCGACTTGCGGTCGCCGGTCTCGGCGCGGATCAGGGTGTCAGCGTCCAGCCAGATCAGCGCGGCCTCGCGGTAGTAGTCGCCCGTGCCGCGCATCCACGACGACCATGGATTGGTCGTGCGATAGCCCAGCAGGTTGTGGTTGGTGGTGTCCTGCAGGGCCCGCCACTGACGGCCCGGCTGCTGGTCATAGGAACCCGCGACCTCGGCCAGGTTGATCACCGCCTCCTCGACCGTGCCAAGGCCCGAGCGCGGGGTCAGGACATCGCCCCAGTATTCGGTCTGGCCCTCATAGACCCACATCAGGCTGTTCTGGGTCGGGACGTTGAGGTTGGGCACGTACTCGTCAGAGGGGCGGCGGAATTTGCCGTTCCAGCTGTGGGTGTACTCATGGGGCAGCAGGCCGCGCGCGCCGTAGGCGGGGTTGGCGCTGGAGAAGTAGTTCGGGGCGCCCGTGTTCTCGGACGAGCGATGATGCTCCAGCCCGATGCCGCCCAGCTTGTCGGTCATCGCGAACAGGAATTCGTAGCGGTCGAAGTGGCGCGCGCCGAACAGGTGGTCGGCCTGATCGACCAGGGCCTCGTACTTCGCCGTCCACTCGGGGGTGATGTTCACCGAGGCGGCGGTGTCGCCGACAAGGTTCAGGTGCACCGGCGAGCGCCCGCCCGGATCGATGTCGATCCGGCGGTAGTGCTTGCCCGCGAACATGGGACTGTCGGCCAGATGCTCCAGCGAAATCGGATCAAATTCGACGATATCGCCTCGACGGCGACCGCCATCCAGGGCCACGCCGTAGTCCCAGCCGGTCGGCAGCAGCACTGATGGGGCGAAGGTGATCCGGCTCTGGGCGTAGCCCGCCGGATAGAGCAGGGCCTTCTCCCATTGCAGATTGACGATCTCTGGCGTCATGACCACGCGCCAGACGGCGTTGTCGGGCTGGGTCAGCCACTCGAAGGCGACCTCGATGCTTGAAACCCCCGCCGGGATGTCCAGGTGGAAGGCGTGCGGATCGACGGTGTCGCGCACCCACTCGATCCGCTGTCCGTTCCCGGTGACGGTGAGGCCGGACACCAGCTGGATCGGGCCGGTGTCGGCGTGGTTGCCGGGAATGTATTTCGGATACTGCAGCACCAGATGCCCGGGGGAGACCGGGAGGGTCTGGCGGGTGCGGATGATCTTGTGGTCCAGGTCCGTCAGGTCGACGCGGATGCCGATGACACCCGGATAGTCGCGGTCCTGCGGCGCGGGGATCGGCGGCAGGGCGTGCGGCAGGCTGGTGGGCGCGGGCAGGGGCGTCTGCGCCTGCGAGGCCGGGACCTGGGCGACGGCGGGCAGGGCCGTCGTGGCGAGCAGCAGAGCGAGGGCGGCGGGTTTCAGCATCCGTTCGGTCCTCATGATCAGCGGCGACGCGGGGCGAGGATGTCACCCAGCCGGTCGGGCGCGCCCTCGATCCGTTCCAGGTGCGGGTAGCGCAGGCCGCCGTGGTAGTCGAAGTCGATGGTGCGGAAGCGCTCGCCGTTCTTCAGCATCATCTGGATGGGCGTGCTGTTGTTCTTGGAGGCGGTGATGGCCGCGGCGATGGCTGCGGCGCCGGCGGCGCGGCCGTTGACCGCCACGACTTCCCAGCCCGAGGTCAGGCCGGCCTCGAAGGCGGGCGAACCCCAGCGGACGCCGGTGACCCGGTTGGCGGCGTTGAGCGACAGGCCCAGGGAGTACTGGAAGTCGACCCGGCCCAGTTCGGTGTTCAGGGCCTTGGAATAGTCATTGGGCGTCTCGCGCCAGACCAGCCGGTAGCCGCCGCGCTCGATCCCGGCCAGCGGCCCGTGGGCGTCCGGGCCGACGGCGTCGAGGCGATCGCGCAGGAAGGTCGCCCAGTCGTTGGCCTGAACCCCGTTCAGGGTCGAGGTCACGTCGGTGAAGGTGTAGGGCGCCGGATCCCAGTTCCCGTCCTGGACGCCGAAGAAGGCGTGGGCGAAGTCGTCCAGCGACTTGCGGCCGCCGGTCTGCTCGCGGATCAGGGTGTCGGCGTCCAGCCAGATCATCGCGCCTTCGCGATAGTAGTCCTCGCTGCGCTGGCGGCTGGGCCAGGGCTGGGGCCGGCGCTGGGCGATGATCGGATCGTTGGTGGTGTCCTGCATGGCGCGCCACTCGCGCCCCGGATTGCCGTCGGCATAGGTGGCGGCGGTGTTGGCGAACACGTCCAGCGCCTGCTGCTTGGTCATGAGGCCCGCCCGCGCGGTCAGGATCAGGCCCCAGTACTGGGTCTGGCCCTCGTAGACCCACAGCAGGGAATTCTGCAGCGGCTCGTTGAGAGTGGGCGTCAGCTGGTCGGCGGGGCGGCGCCATTTGCCGTTCCAGCTGTGGGTGTACTCGTGCCCCAGCAGGTCGCGGTCACTGAGCGTCCCGGTCGGATCGGTGAAGTATTTGGTGTCGACGCTGTTCTCGGACGAGCGCTGGTGCTCCAGCCCGATCCCGCCGAGCCGGTCGGTGACGGCCAGCAGGAAGTCGTAGTGGTTAAAGTGGCGCGCGCCGAACAGGCGGTCGGCCTGCCGCACCAGCTCGCGGTGCTGGGCGATGTGGGCGTCGGTGGCGGCCAGCTGCTCGGCGGTGTCGGCGACCACGTTCAGGCGCACGGGCGAGCGGCCGTTCGGGTCCAGGTCGATCTGGCGGAAGTAGCGGCCGGCGAACAGCGGGCTGTCGGCGAAATGATCCAGGGTGATGGGGGCGAAGACGGCGACGCCGTTCTGGAACGACCGGGTGTCCAGCGCCGTGCCGTACCGCCAGCCCGCGGGAAGGCGCAGGGTCGGCTGGAAGCTGATCTGGCGGGAATAGTAGCCCGCCGGATAGAGCAGGGCCTTCTCCCACTGGATGTTCAGCATGTCGTCGGTGATGACGATCCGGCCCTGATTGCCCTCGATCGGCGTCAGCCATTTGAACGTGACCTCGACCGTCGACACGCCGGCCGGGACCTGGACCTGGAAGGCGTTGGTGTTGACCGTGTTGCGGACCCAGCGCAGCGGCCGGCCGTCGGCGGTGATGCGCAGGTCGGCGATGTCGTCGACGGGACCGGCCGGGCTGTGGTTGCCGGGGATCCATTGCGGATAGAGCAGGATCAGCGGACCGGGGCCGGTCACCGGCACGGTCTGTTTGATGGAGACGATGCGGCGGTCGATGTCGGTGGCGTCCACCTCGATGCCGATGACGCCCGGATAGGCGACATCGCGCGGGGCGGGGATCGGGGCCAGGGCCACCGGCAGGGCCGGCGTGCCGACCTGGGCCAGGGCGGGCGGGGAGCCCAGCAGCAGGGCCGCGGCGCAGGCGGAAGCGAGCAGGCGGACGGACGGACGCATCATCACAGGGCACTCGTGAGCGGGCAGGAAGGCGCAGATCACTGCGCGTCGGGACAGCGGTCAACCCGATGGACCGACCGCTGCATTAAATCGCCGTCATGTTCCGAATCCGTCGCCTCAGGCGGAATGGACTTGCCCGGCCAAGGTTGCGTGATAGCCAAGGTATGGAAAGCCACGAGACCGAGAGACACCCCATGCGCCTGCACCGCTTCCTGACCTGCGTCGCGGCCTGTCTGGCGGCGACCGGCCTGGCGGCCGCCAGCGCCGCGCAGGAGACGGCGCCGTCGTCCGAAGCGCGGGGGCCGGTCATCGAGACCGCCGATGTGGACCGGTTCTACGCCCTGTACGACGGCGCGGACGGGCGGCCCACGGCGGAGCAGTTGCAGGCCTATCTGGACGAGGGCTCCGAAGGGCTCAGGAATCTGGCCCGGGTCCGCAACGTGACCGGCGTCCGGATCGCCGAGGCCATCGGTTCGCGGCCCGAGATGTACGTCCAGGCGCGGGACTGCGCCCGCATGCTGCCGCGGGTCCGCGCGCGGGTGACCGCGGCGCTGGAGCGGTTCGCCGACCTTTATCCCGAGGCGCGCTTCCCGCCGGCGACCTTCGTCATCGGGCGCGGCAAGCCGATCGCGATCGGCAGCCCGGTGACCGGAATCCAGGTGGGACTGGAAGCGCTGTGCGCCAGCGACTTCATCAATCCCGACATGGAGGACCGCTTCGTGCGGGTGCTGGTGCATGAGTATGTGCACAGCCAGCAGGCGGCCGGGCTGACCGAGAAGGAGGGGCTGACGGTGCTGGAGGTCTCCCTGGTGGAGGGGATCGCCGAGTTCCTGACCGAATTGACGACGGGCGACGGGGCCTACGCCTATCTGGACGCCCTGGTGGCCGGGCGCGAGGCCGAGATCGAGGCCGCCTTCGCGCCCGACGTGGACAAGACCGATCTGTCGGCCTGGGTCTACAATTCCACGCCGGAGAGGCCCGGCGACCTGGGCTACTGGGTCGGCTACCGGATCGCCAAGGCGTATCACCACAATGCCGCCGACAAGCAGCGGGCGGTCGCCGACATGCTGCGGATGACGGACGCGAAAGCCTTCCTGGCCGCCAGCGGCTGGCGGCCAGGGATGGCGCTGGACTAGACCATTTTTGCTTCAGGTCGGATCGACCTGGATCCAAAAAAATGGTCCAGCATCAAACTGGAGTGAAATCTGAGCCGAGTTGGACTGCGTCCAACTCAACCGATTTCGCTCTAGGCCGCGGGCTTCACTTCCAGCAGCTCGACCGTGAACAGCAGGGTCGAGTTGGGCGGCAGTTCGTCGCCGCCGACCCAGCGTTCGCCGTAGCCGAGCGAGGCGGGGATCACGAACTCGAACTTTTCGCCCTCGCGCATCAGGGCGACGCCCTCGGTCCAGCCCTTGATGACGCGGCCCAGCGGAAACTCGGCGGGCTCGTTGCGGTCGTAGCTGCTGTCGAACTGGCGGCCGTCCACGAAGGTCCCGCGATAGTGGACCTTGACCGTATCGGCGGCGACCGGCTGGCGGCCCTCGGGGTGGGCGCGGCCGATGCGGCGGTACTGCAGGCCGCTTTCGGTCGTGGTCCAGCCCTTTCGGGCGCCGTTGACCCGCAGGTATTCGAGGTTGCCGGCGGTCCAGCCCTCGGCGGTGCCGGTCCCCAGCGCCACGGGGGCGCGGGCCTCAGGCGCGGAGGCGCAGGCGGCGAGCGAGAGGGCCCCAATCAGGGTGGCGGCGGAGACGGTCAGGATACGGGTCATAAGGTGACGCTAGCAGGGAGTTGGCGGTGACGGGAAGAGACCCCATATCGTGTGGCTGCGGCGGGTGTTGCGGGAAGGGCAAGCCGGATTCCGCCGAGGCGCCAAGATTTTCCACAGCGACCTTTATTTCGCCGCCAAAGCGAGTATATCAGCCCGTTCCGCTATCTCTGTAATGAGTCCTGCGCGAAAGCGCCGAGGCCCGGTTTGTCGCCCTCCGACCGGTGCGAAGGCGCGCTCCTCCCCATAGGAGCCATACAATTCAGGTGTCCTGGGACCGCGAGGCCCGAGGGTGGACGCCGAAACCGATTGTCACGGGTCGCCGTCCGGCGAGCCGTGGCTGCTGCATTTAAAGCGGCCTGCCCGGGCCGCATTGGGAAGACAGAATGGCCAAGTCCAAAGCGGAACTCACCGTCAGCTGTCAGTTCCTCACCGCCACCTCGTTCACCGGCAAGAAGCGCATCCGTCACTCCTTCGGTCGTATTCCGGAAGCGGTGCAGATGCCGAACCTGATCGAGGTTCAGCGCGCGTCGTACGAGCAGTTCCTTCAGCGCGAGGGCCGTCCGGGCCTGCGCACCGATGAAGGCATCGAGGCGGTCTTCAAGTCGGTCTTCCCGATCAAGGACTTCAACGAACGGGCCATCCTGGAATACGTCTCGTACGAGTTCGAAGAGCCCAAGTACGACGTCGAGGAGTGCATCCAGCGCGACATGACGTACGCCGCGCCGCTGAAGGTGAAGCTGCGCCTGATCGTGTTCGAGATGGACGAAGAGACCGGCGCGCGCTCGGTCAAGGACATCAAGGAGCAGGACGTCTACATGGGCGACATCCCGCTCATGACGGACAAGGGCACCTTCATCGTCAACGGGACCGAGCGGGTGATCGTGTCCCAGATGCACCGTTCGCCGGGCGTCTTCTTCGACCACGACAAGGGCAAGACGCACAGCTCGGGCAAGCTGCTGTTCGCCGCCCGCGTCATTCCCTACCGCGGTTCGTGGCTCGACTTCGAGTTCGACGCCAAGGACATCGTCTACGTCCGCATCGACCGTCGCCGCAAACTGCCCGCCTCGACCTTCCTGATGGCCCTGGGCATGGACGGCGAGGAGATCCTCAAGACCTTCTACGACACCGTGCCCTACGAGAAGCGCGGCGAAGGCTGGGTCACGCCGTACAAGGCCGAGCGCTGGCGCGGTGTGAAGCCGGAGTTCGACCTGGTCGACGCCGACACCGGTGAAGTCATCGCCGCCGCCGGCACCAAGATCAGCGCCCGTCAGGCCAAGAAGCTGGGCGAGACGACGACCTCGCTGTCGCTGGCCGCCGACGCCCTGCTGACCCGCTACCTGGCCGCCGACGCCGTCAACTACGAGACCGGCGAAATCTACGCCGAGGCCGGCGACGAGCTGGACCAGGCCACGATCGAACTGCTGGAAGGCTACGGCTTCACCACCATCGACGTGCTGGACATCGACCACGTCACGGTCGGCGCCTACATGCGCAACACCCTGCGCATCGACAAGAACACCGGCCGCGAGGACGCGCTGTTCGACGTCTATCGCGTGATGCGTCCGGGCGAGCCGCCGACCCCGGAAGCCGCCGAAGCCATGTTCCAGTCGCTGTTCTTCGACAGCGAGCGCTACGACCTGTCGGCCGTCGGCCGGGTCAAGATGAACATGCGTCTGGAAAGCCCGGAGGTCTCGGACGAGATCCGCGTGCTGCGCAAGGAAGACGTGCTTAAGGTCCTGCAGATCCTGGTCGGCCTGAAGGACGGCCAGGGCGAGATCGACGACATCGACAACCTGGGCAACCGCCGCGTCCGTTCGGTGGGCGAGCTGCTGGAGAACCAGTACCGCGTCGGCCTCCTGCGCATGGAGCGCGCCATCAAGGAGCGCATGAGCTCGGTCGATATCGACACGGTCATGCCGCACGACCTGATCAACGCCAAGCCGGCCGCCGCGGCCGTGCGCGAGTTCTTCGGTTCGTCGCAGCTGTCGCAGTTCATGGACCAGACCAACCCGCTGTCCGAGATCACCCACAAGCGTCGTCTTTCGGCGCTTGGCCCGGGCGGTCTGACGCGTGAGCGCGCTGGCTTCGAAGTCCGCGACGTGCACCCGACCCACTACGGCCGCATCTGCCCGATCGAAACGCCGGAAGGCCCGAACATCGGCCTGATCAACTCGCTGGCCACCCACGCCCGCGTGAACAAGTACGGCTTCATCGAGAGCCCCTACCGTCGCGTGAAGGACGGCCAGGCCCAGGACGAGGTGGTCTACATCTCGGCCATGGAAGAGGCGAAATACACGATCGCCCAGGCCAACATCGAGCTGAAGGACGGCCAGATCGTCGAGGACCTGGTCCCCGGCCGGATCAACGGCGAATCCCAGCTGCTGATCAAGGCTGACGTGGACATGATGGACGTGTCGCCGAAGCAGGTCGTTTCGGTCGCCGCCGCCCTGATCCCGTTCCTGGAAAACGATGACGCTAACCGCGCCCTGATGGGCGCGAACATGCAGCGTCAGGCCGTGCCGCTGGTCCAGTCGGACGCGCCGCTGGTCGGCACGGGCATGGAAGCGGTCGTGGCCGTGGACTCCGGCGCCGTCGTGGTCGCCCGTCGTGACGGCGTCGTCGAGCAGATCGACGGCACCCGCATCGTCGTGCGCGCCACCGGCGACCTGGAAGCCGGCCGTTCGGGCGTCGATATCTACCGCCTGTCCAAGTTCCAGCGTTCCAACCAGTCGACCTGCATCAACCAGCGCCCGATCGTGCGCGTGGGCGATGAAGTGAAGACCGGCGACGTGATCGCCGACGGCCCGTCGACGGACCTGGGCGAACTGGCCCTGGGCCGCAACGCCCTCGTCGCCTTCATGCCGTGGAACGGCTACAACTTCGAGGACTCGATCCTGATCTCGGAGCGCATCGTGCGCGACGACATCTTCACCTCGATCCACATCGACGAGTTCGAGGTGATGGCCCGCGACACCAAGCTGGGTCCGGAAGAAATCACCCGCGACATCCCGAACGTCGGCGAGGAAGCCCTGCGCAACCTCGACGAAGCGGGCATCGTGGCCATCGGCGCCGAAGTGCAACCGGGCGACATCCTGGTCGGCAAGGTGACGCCGAAGGGCGAGTCGCCCATGACCCCGGAAGAGAAGCTGCTGCGCGCCATCTTCGGCGAGAAGGCTTCGGACGTCCGTGACACCTCGCTGCGCCTGCCGCCCGGCGTCGCCGGCACCATCGTCGACGTGCGCGTCTTCAACCGCCACGGCGTCGACAAGGACGAGCGCGCCATGGCGATCGAACGCGCCGAGATCGAACGCCTGGGCAAGGACCGCGACGACGAGCTGAAGATCCTCGAGCGCAACGTCTACGGCCGCCTGCAGCCCCTGCTGCTGGGCAAGACCGCCGTCTCGGGTCCGAAGGGCCTGGGCCGCGGCGAGATCACCGAAGACAAGCTCGGCGAGCTG
>Ga0307412_10002016_pt1 | contig 11274 bp, 9 predicted proteins | sample DK1Cmetagenome_3_FD_203823 | JGI IMG/M metagenome (GOLD analysis project Ga0307412, IMG submission 203823) | Maize rhizosphere microbial communities from greenhouse at UC Davis, California, United States - DK15-C-1 | ecosystem: Host-associated > Plants > Roots > Rhizosphere > Soil | place: USA...
ACACGCCGCTGCGTCTGCGGCGAACGTCCTCACCGGAAGGGATGCGACGATCATCGCCGTCCTGCTGATCGTCGCGGTCGCCGGCAAGAGCGCGCTGCTGCCGTTTTCCGGGTGGCTGCCGCGCGCCATGGAAGGGCCGACGCCTTCGAGCGCCGTCTATTACGGGTCGCTATCCATTCACGCCGGATGCTTCCTGCTGCTCCGGTCGGCCCCGCTCCTCGAACAGTCGACGGCGGCCCGCGTGCTTGCCGGAGCGCTCGGCGTGGCGACGGCGCTGTTCGCCGGGTTGACGACGCGGGTGCAGAGCGACGTGAAGTCGTCGCTGGCGTACGCGTCGCTGGCGCAGGTCGGCATCATCGTCGTCGAGATCGCGCTCGGCTGGTACGTGATCGCGTTCATTCACCTCGCCGGTCATGCGTGCTTCCGTCTGCTGCAGTTCCTCAGCGCGCCGAACGTCCTGCACGATCTGCACGGGATCGAAGACGCGATCGGTAACCGGCCATCGGCGCACCGCGGCCACCTGGACATGCTCGCGTCGGACGGCGTACGCCGCCGCCTCTTTCTGTTCGCCCTCGAACGCGGATTCCTCGATAGCGTGCTCGACCGCCTTGTGGTCGAGCCGTTTACCCGAGCGGCACGTCAGCTGACCCGGCTTGACGGCTGGCTGTGTGAGGCTGTGCTGCCGAAGCGTCACTCGATCGCGGTCGACGCCGTGGATGATCGCGATGAGTGACGCCTGGCTGTGGCTCGCCGGTGCTGCCGCGCTGCCGGCGGTCGTCATCGTCGCGCCACTGTTCCCCGTGGACGTCGAGCGGCTGCGGCGCCTGGCGGTGATCTCCGCGGTAACCATGCTGCTGGCGACGCTCGTCATCGCTGTAACACCTCGTTTACAGCAGATCTCGTGGACCACCTCGGCGTTGAGCTGGGCTGACAGCGAGTCCGTCATCCGCATCGACACGCTGTCGGCGGTGTTCCTGCCCCTGACCGCCGGCCTGTGGCTGCTGACGGTTGCCGTCACGCCGCGCGCGTCGCTCGATCGTGGCGGACTGCGTCGCACGGCGCTGGCGACCCTCGTGACCCTTGCCTCGTTTCTCACGGAGAGTGCGCTGCTGCTCCTGCTCCTGTCGATTGCCTCGGTGTGGACGTTTCTTTCCGCGCTGCAGGACCCGGCACACCGCTACCAGCGCCGCATCGCCGCCGTCTATCTGGGTATGTCGACGCTGTTGTTTGCGATTGGCGTCGTGCTGCTCGCCGGTCCGAGCGCTCACCGGACCGAGAGCGCGGGCATCTGGTTCATCGTGATCGCCGCGCTGATCCGCAAGGGAATCGTGCCGTTTCACGCGTGGGTACCGGAGGTATTCGACCGCGGGCGCCTGGGCCCGGCCATTCTGTTCAGCGCCCCCCAGCTTGGCGCATACATGACGGTGGTGCTGATCGTGCCGCGCGCGTCGCCCGAGACGCTCCGGGTCATCGCGATCCTCGCGCTCGGCACTGCCGTTTACGGCGCGGCCCTGGCACTGGTTCAGGCGAGCGCGCGCCGGGCGTGCGGATATCTGTTCATGAGCCAGTCTGCGCTGGTGATGGCCGGTCTCGACTGCACCAGCGTCAGCGCGCTGGCCGGCGGACTGCTGGTGTGGTTGTCAGCAGGGCTGGCCTTTGCCGGACTCGCCCGTTGTGTGCTGGTCCTCGAAGCGCGCCGGGGCCGGCTCGATCTCACGACCTACCATGGCGGCTACGAGCGCATGCCGCTGCTGGCCGTCAGCTTCCTCGCCATGGGACTGGCGTGCACGGGTTTTCCGGGCACGTTGGGGTTCGTTGGCCAGGAATTGCTTGTGGATGGGGCCGTCGACGTCTTCCCCGTCATGGGGTTCGCCATTGTCGTCGCGTCGGCGCTCACCGGTCTGGCAGTGCTGCGGATGTACTTCTCGCTGTTTTGCGGCCGGCCAGCCCCACCAGCCGCCTCGGGGCTCCGCTTCGGTCTGACGCACCGGGAGGCATGGACGTTTGTCGCGCTCGTCATCACGCTGGTGGGCTTTGGTGTCGCACCGCGGCCGTTGGTCGACTCACGATTCGAGGCAAGTCGGGAGATTCTGCAGTTACGATCCGCCCGCGTACCAGGGGGACTGCCGTTCCCACGCTAAGTCGGCTGGGCGGACGACCGTCTGCTCGGAGGACGACCGATCAACCGGCTCACCCCTGTGACGACCGTCGAGTCGAGATTGCACACGCGCAGGTGCCCTGGCATCAAAAACGGCCAGTACTTTGCTGTCACTTGTTCAGGCAGCGGGTAGCGGATTCCTGCTGAGCTTGGGCGCGAGGGGAGGCGAAGACTCAGTGGAAATCATCGTACAGCCAGCGGATGGGACCAAGCCCATCCTTGCCGCCATCGAGCACGCGCGCGAGACCGTGGACATCGTGATTTTCAGGTTCGACTTGAAACCAGTCGAAAAGGCGCTCGAAGCTGCGGTGAAGCGAGGCGTCGCGGTTCGGGCGCTGATCGCCCATACCAATTCCGGGGGCGACAAGCGGCTGCGGCAGCTCGAGCTGCGCATGCTCGACGCGGGCGTCACGGTCACGCGCACTGCCGACGACCTGACGCGGTATCACGGCAAGCTGATGATCGTCGACCGCGCTGAGTTGCACGTCTACGGCTTTAATTACACGAGCCTGGACGTCAAGAGCCGCAGCATCGGAGTGATCGTCCGCGACCGCCGCGTGGTCAACGAGGCGTTGCGCCTGTTCGAGTCCGATGTGCTGCGTCAGGAATTCGAGCCCGAGATCGAGGGCTTCGTCGTCAGTCCCGAGAACGCGCGCGAGCAGCTCGCCACGTTCATCAAGCGCGCTCGAAAAACGCTGGTGATCTGGGATCCGAAGCTGTCGGACCCGCAGATGATCCGGTTGTTGAGCCAGCGCGCCAAGATGGGCGTGGACATTCGCGTGATTGGCAAGGTCGCGAAGCGGGCGACGGGCAGCCTGCGGGCGCAGAAGTCGCCTCTTCGCCTCCATGTCCGCGCTGCGGTCCGCGACGGGAACGAGGCGTTTGTCGGCAGCCAGAGTTTTCGTGCGCTGGAACTGGACGGGCGGCGCGAGGTGGGGATCCTGACCAAGGATCCCAAGGTGGTGAAGCGGATTGCGGAACTATTCGAGTCCGACTGGGCGAAGACCGAGCTGGGACAGAAGGAGCACAAGGTTGGCGAGAAGGAACTCGCGCTGACCGAAGCGGCAAGCTGATCTGGTCCGCCTGAAGCCTAACACTACGACCGCATGTAATACTGCCGATACATCCCGCGTCTGAAGATCCACCCGCCGAGCGGACCCAGCCAGTTGAGCACGTGATACATAACGCCGAGGTCCATCAGCTCGATCAGATTGCCGTCGAAGTCTTTCGCAAAAAAGAACGAATGTCCGCGCGGTGACCGCTCCGGCCTTGACACGCATTCGACGCCTTTCCGCGTCAGGTAGTCGTGCCACTTCGGCAGGTTTCGCACGTTGAACGAGATGTGCGTCAGGCCGACTCCATTCCACGGCACGGGACGCGGCGGCAGCTGCGGCTGGAACTCGAAGATCTCCAGCACCGCCCCGCCCGGCACGCGAATCCAGCCGATCTTGCAGCGTGGCCCGCCGTCGGCCGCGTCGCCGGCGACGCCGAAAAAACTGCGCACGCGCTCCGGTGGCGTGTCCGCCACGCCCACGAGCGGGCAGCCGAAGACGTCCCAATAGAACGTCACGGCCTTGCGGAAGTCGGAAACGGTGATGCCGGTGTGACTGAACGATCTGACTTTCATCGGTTCATCGCTTCGACCTGCTCGCCGAGGCGCACGCGAAGGTCGCGTTCCGCGATGTGATCCGCGACACGCAGCGCCTGGGCGGCGATCGTCAGCGCCGGATTCACGGCGGCCGAGGACGGGAAGAACGACGCGTCGACCACGAACAGGTTGCGGACGTCGTGCGTGCGGCAGTAGGGGTCCAGCACTGACGTGCGCGGATCGGTGCCGAACACCATCGTGCCGCACTGATGCGTGGTGTTCCGCGCTCCGTGCGAGTGCTTGACGATCGCCCAGAAACCGAGGCTGCGAAGCAGGCGCCCCATCTCCTTGACCAGCTTGCCATGCGCCCGCAGGTTGTTCGGCCGATAGTGCAGCCGGATGCGGCCGTCCTTTTCGACTGCGACCCGGTTGTCCGGATCCGGCAGATCCTCCGACATCACCAGCCAGTCAACGCCGCGCGAGACCCACGAGTCGTACGCCCAGAGCGGAATCCAGGGAACGACGGTTTGTGCCATGACGGCGTGCGTGCGACCCTGCGACTGGATCTGGCCAAGCGGGTAGTCGCAGTCCGGCCCGCGGAGATAGTAGTCGTTGATGGCGACGGTCTTCTGGAAGACGGTGTCGTTGAACCGTAACGGATGAAAGCCCTGCATCATCGTGGCGAGATGTGCCATGTAGCGGCGGCCGACGAGGCCGGATGAGTTGGCCAGTCCGTTCGGATGCGCGGCATTTGCTGACTTCAGGAAGAGCACGGCTGAATTGACCGCGCCGCACGCGACGACGAAGACCGGAGCCTCGACGCGAATCGTCTCGCCGTTGCGGGCGATTTCGGCGGCCTCGACGCGATCTCCCGATGGAGTCGTCAGCAGCCGGGTTGCGGTCGCGTTGGTCCAGAGTGTGACTGTCGGCTTCTGCATGGCGGGCCTGACGCAGCACACGTCCGCTTCGCTTTTCGCGTGAACCTTGCAGGCGAAGGAGTTGCACGTGTTGCACAGCACGCAACCGTCGAGCAGGCCGAGCGGCAGCGGCGAGGGGTGCAGGCCGAGCGAACGAAGCTGCTCGACGATGGCACCCATGCCCGCCGAATGCGGCACCGCAGGGTAGGGATAGGGCCCGCGGCGCGGGTCGGTCGGATCGACGCCGGCCTCGCCGTGCACCTGGTAGAGGCGCTCGGCGCGATCGTAGTACGGCTCCAGCGTGTCGTAATCGATCGGCCATGCCGGCGAGAGGCCGTCGAGGTGCGTGAGATCCTGGAAGTCCTCGCGCCGCAGCCGGTAGAGCACGCTGCCCCAGAACTTGCTGTTGCCGCCGACGTTGTAATGACTATACGGCGGGAATTCGCGCCCGCCGGCGTCGAGCCAGACCTCTCGTGTCTGGTAGCGCAGGTGCTTCCAGACCGCTTCCGGATCCCAGTTTTCGTCCTCCTGCGGGATGAAGTCGCCGCGCTCGACGATGAGGACTCGCGCCGGAGTATTCGACAGCGCATAGGCCAGCGTGCCCCCGCCGGCGCCGCTGCCGATGACGACGACGTCGTAGCGCTCGTGGCGCATCATCGTGCCGGCACCGCCGCGTCCGCCGGCCTCGCCGCCGTGGCGTATGCCTGTTCCATCAGGCGGTGATCCTCCATCGCCCGCTCGAGGCTCATTTCCGGCGCCCGCTTCCCGCGCATCGAGCCGATGAAATCGCGATACATCGCCCGATAGCCGCGGATGTCGCGGAATCCGGGAATGACCAGCCGCGGCAGGCCGCGTCCGCGCACCAGGATGAACAGGCCGTTCGACTCGAAGCTGACGATGCCGTCGCGGCCGATCAGTTTGGAGACGCGCAGCCCGCGCAGCAGCGAGGGAATCTCGCGCGAGTAATACAGCGATCCGACGGCACCGTTCTCGTAGCGGAACGCGACCATCATGCTCTTCGCCCGCGTATCCGGCCCCGTTCGCGACACGGATGGACGGTAACCCTGAATCTCGACGATCCGCGGACCGAGGCTGCCCGCAAGGTGCAGCCAGTGGATCCCTTCCTCGAAGAAGGCGTCGCCGCCCGCCATCGTTTCGTCGTTGCGCCAGTCGTCCGCTGATTTCAGCCGATGCGCAAGCGTCATGAAGTGCGCGAAGACCATCTCCCCGATCACCCCATCCGCCACGAGTGCGCGCAGACACACCGCCAGCGGCTTATAGTGGTCGTTCTCCCCGACCAGCACCACCCGTCCGGCGCGATCCCGCGCCGCCCTGACCCGTTCGTAATCGTCCATCGTGAGAAACGCTGGCTTCTCCACCAGTACATGCTTGCCCGCTGTCAGCGCCCGCATCGCAAGGTGAAGGTGAAACCGCGGCGGCACCGCAATCACCACCGCATCGATCGACGGGTCGTCGATCGCCGCCTCGTAGTCGCCGTAGGTGCCGCCGCCGGCGAACCGGCGGCAGTAATCGTCGGCCCTGGCGCGCTCGCGGCTCGCGTAATAGGGAGTGACATCAGCGCGGAGCGACCGTAGATGGCGGCTGTGTACGCGCGTGATAAAGCCGCACCCGAGAAAGACCAGGCGCAGCGGCGGGGTCACCAATACCATGGAGCAAAACGATTTTATCGGCTCCGGACGCGAGGCGCGCCGTGAATCACGCCCGCGCAGGCCAGCGGGCTACGGCGAGGACTGAACTGGCGCTTCGGTGCCCTGAACGGCCGCGCCCCGCAGCCGCCCGATCGCGTTTCCGACGCGAACCGACGCGTAGAAGATCTTGCCGACCGGAATCCAGCCCTTGAGGCGATGCCGGCCGATCGCTTCGAGGCCGGCCGATGCGATGCAGCCGCAGTTGCTGCAGTCGGGATTTCCTCCGAGCTGGCACGGCGTGACGCGCTTCTCCAGATCCGACGACAGGCAATCGGTGGTCTGCGCGAAGATGCATTCATCCGGCGACTCCGGAGGCTTGGCGTAGACGTTCAGCAGCCCCTCGGGCAACTGCAGCTTCGAGAACATGCGGCGCAGCCGGCGCAGATCGGCGACGACGCGCTCGCGATCCGACTTGCTGAGGCGCTCCATCGACAGCTCGCCGATCTGCGGCGTGTAGAGGCTCACCCACACGAGCCGCGTGTTCGGGTTCTGCTGCCAGTAGGCGAGGAACTCCTCGAGATAGCCGTCACGCCGCACCTGCTGCCGCGTCACGGTGCAGTGCACCGTGATCTGGTGGCCGACGATGTGCTTGAGGATGCGTTCGTAGGTGGCAGGCGTCCGCCGCACGTCGTGTTCGGCCGGCAGTCCGTCGATCGAAACGACGATTTGCAGGCGCCGCAATCCGGCCCATTCGGCCGGAATAGGGCGCACGGCGCTGGTCACGACCTGGGTGTGAATCCCGCGTTCGGCCAGCTGCGGGAGGATCTTCCCGAGCTCGCGATACCTGACCAGCGGCTCGCCGCCGACGATGGAGACGTGCAGGGGCCGGTGGCGATCGATGAGCGCCATGAAGCGCGCGACGAGGTCGTCGCCCTTGTAGTCGGCCAGGCCGCGCAGCGTGACCCCGCCTCCCAGGTGCTCATCGCCATAGGCGTAGCAGCCGGGGCATCGCAGCGGGCATTCCTTGGTGATTTCGATCGAGAGGTTCGGGCGAAGCCCGCTGAGGATCTTTCCCCACGCCTGGATCACCTCTTTCGAGCCGACCGCCGTCTGTGCCATTAGCGGACTATTGTATCTGGACGTGGATCTGCACGCTTGTCCCTGCACGCGGATGTGTGCGGGCGCTGCTATTCTGTGTGCTCATGCCCAAGGCTCCGGGGTTACCCCGCATCATCAGACGACGGTCCAAGCTCCACGGGTGGGGCGTTTTTGCACTCGAACCAATCAACAAGAACAAGCGCATCGTGACCTACGACGGCGAGCTCATCGATCACCAAGAGAGCCTCAAGCGCGAGGGCAGGTACCTCAAACGCGGCGAGATCTGGTGCTTCACCGTCAATCGACGGTGGGTGCGCGACGCGATGGTCGGCGGCAACATCGGCCGCTTCATCAACCACGGATGCAAGCCGAACTGTTACAGCGAGATCGTGGGGAAGGTGATCTGGATTCGCGCCGCGCGCAACATCAAGCCAGGCGAGGAACTGACCTACGACTATCACACCGACGGTGAGCAGGTGATCAAATGCCACTGCCGTCCCGGGTGCACACGCTGGTTATAGCGGGTCTGCGAGGGCTGTTCGCGGCAGGTGTCGCTGCAGCCGCCGTCTGGGCCGCGGGTTCGGGGGCAGGCGGGTCCGCGCAGAATCCGGTGTCGGGGGCCGGTGGGTCCGCGCAGAATCCGGTGACGGACGCGGATCTTGCGGCGCTCAGCGCCCGCACCGTCGCGCTTGGCGCCGCCGGCGGCGGCCGCGTCGAACAGATTCCGCTGGAAGTCTACGTCGCCCGCGTGCTGTCGGGCGAGGGGGAGCCGAGCGCTCCCGACGCCACGCAACAGGCTCTCGCCATCGCGATCCGCACCTACACCATGTTCAATACCGGCCGCCACGCGCGCGAGGGATTCGATCTCTGCGACGCTGTTCACTGCCAGGTGCCGCGGGCCGCCGCGCGCGACAGCGCACGCAGCGCCACCCGCGCAACCGCGGGACAGATCCTCACTTACAACGGCGCACCGGCGCAGATCTTCTACTCGGCGTCCTGTGGCGGTCGCTCGGAAGTGGCTGAAGCGGTCTGGCCCGGCACCTCGCATCCGTACCTTCGCGCCAGGAAGGACGACGTTCACGACGACGATATGCCGTGGACGCTCGAGATGTCGCTCGACGAGCTGCAGAAGGTCCTGGAGCGAAACGGGTTTTCGGGCCACCTGAAGAACGTGGAAATCAAGGGACGCACGAAATCCGATCGCGTCGCGGTGCTCAAGCTGTCGGGGATGCAGCCGGAGCGGATCGGCTCGTATCAGTTCCGCGCCGCAATCGGTACGACGGTGCTGCGCAGCACGGCGTTTTCGGTGAAGAAGAGGGACGACATGCTCCAATTCACCGGGCGTGGGTATGGCCACGGGGTCGGCATGTGCGTGATCGGCGCCGGCCGGCGCGCCCGGCGCGGCGAGTCGTCAACCACAATCCTGAACGCGTACTACCCGGGCCTCAAGATCGAACAGCTCGCCCGCTAGGATGACGACGCACCGAGACACAGAGGCACCGAGATGTCATTCGTCTTGCTTCCCGGTGGTCTCGGTGCCTGGATGTGTCGGATGCGAACCTTCAGGGGACGACACCTACCAGCAGATGCCGTCGTACTGCGCGTTCACCTTGCTGAAGTCGAGCGGAATGCGCACCAGGTCGACGACGATCTGGTCGGGCCGGCAGCGCGTCACCGCGTCGGAGAACTCCGCCGCGGGATTCCCGATAACGATCACCTCCGACTGTTCGATGACCTGGTCGATCGACTCGCACAGGTGCCGCGACAGATGCGGAATCTGCTCGTTGATGTACTGCTTGTTCGCACCGACCAGGCGGGCGATCGACACGTTGCGGTCGTAGATGCACAGCTCGAACCCCTTCCCGAGCAGCGCCTCGGCGAGAATCACCATCGGCGATTCCCGCAGGTCGTCGGTGTCGGCCTTGAAGCTGAAGCCGAGCAGGCCGACCTTCTTCCGGCCGGTGTCGACGATCCGGTCGATGGCGTGCTGGATCTGGAGGTGGTTGCTCGACAGCACCGACGCGATCAAGGGCATCTCCAGATCCATCTCCTTGGCGCGGTACTGAAGCGCGCGCACGTCCTTCGGCAGACACGAACCGCCGAAGGCAAATCCTGGCTTCAGATAGTACGGCGACAGGTTCAGCTTGTCGTCCTGGCAGAAGATGTCCATCACTTCGTGGCTGTCCACGTTGAGGCGCTTGCAGAGGTTCCCGATCTCATTGGCAAACACCACCTTGACCGCGTGCCAGGTGTTGCTCGTGTACTTGATCATCTCGGCGACGCGGATGCTGGCGCTGACGAGCGGCGCGTCGATGTTCTGATACAGCGCTTTCGTCGGCAGCGCGTCTGCCACGTGGTTGTGGCCGACGAGCGTCAGCGGCGGACGCGCGAAGTCGCGGATGGCCGTGCCCTCGCGCAGGAACTCCGGATTGACCGATACGCCGAAGCCCTCGCCATATTTCTTCCCGGACGCCGCCTCCAGCGTCGGGATGACGGTGCCGTGCGTCGTGCCGGGCAGCACGGTGCTCCGGACGACGACGACGTGATAGTCGGCTTTGTCGTGCAGCACCTCGCCAATCTCGCTGCAGACACGCGTCAGGTACGTCAGGTCGAGACTGCCATTCTTGCGGCTCGGCGTGCCGACGCAGATCAGCGAGAGGTCCGTCGATCGCACCGCGTCCTCTGTTGACGTCGTCGCGCGCAACCGGCCCGAAGCGACTCCGCGCGCCAGCAGATCGCCAAGCCCCGGTTCGACGATGGGACTGCGTCCGCTGTTGACCGCGTCAACCTTCTCGCCGACGACGTCCACACCGACCACCTCGTGCCCTTCCTCTGCGAAAGCGGCGGCCGAGACGCTGCCAACATACCCGAGACCGAATACTGAGACCTTCATCCCTCTGTCCTTTGTGATGCGCTGGGTGCGGGTGCCGACGCGGCGGCGTGCGGGTGGTGCACCGCCGGCGCGAGCGTCGCCGCCGGCTGGGTGCCCGGCGCTGGCAGTGTCTGGACCCCGGCGCCGTCGATGAACGTGCGATACCAGAGCTCGAGATTGAGCAGCGCCCAGATGGCGTCGCCGCCGTTCCGGCGGCCCTCTCCGTGTGCGCGGAGCAAGGCGGCGATGGCTGGCGCGTTGACCAGGCCGCGTTCGCGGGTCCGCCGATCGAGAAGCACGTCTGCCGCAACGTTCTGCCAGCCGCCGCGCATCCAGTGCGCGAAAGGCACCGGAAAGCCCATCTTGGGCCGCGACAGGATGCTCGCAGGGAGCACGCCGCGCATCGCTTCGCGGAGGATTCGCTTCGTCGTCAGTCCGCGCAGCTTCAGGCGCTCAGGCAGGCGCGCCGCAAATTCGACCAGCGTGTGATCGAGGAATGGCACGCGGCTCTCGATGGACGCCGACATGCTCATCTGGTCCTGCTTCATCAGCAGTTCGACCAGGTAGGTCTTCACGTCGGTGTAGAGCAGGCGTCCGAGCACGCCGTTGGCGCCGTTGACGCGGGCGAAGTACTGGAGCGATGGCGCGTACGGATCGCGAGCCGTGCGGCCACCGGCCAGCAGTTCGCGCTGCAGGTGCACCGGTACGCCGGCGAAGTTGTCGAGGAACATCGCGTCCGCACGCCGCGGCATCGCGAGGAACGATCGGCGGGCGAACCGTCCGGCCGTGCCGGGTATCCTCGGCACCACGGCGTCTGCGACCAGCGAGCGGATCGTCGCCGGGATCAGGCGTTCGTAAACGCCGCCGGCGCGCCAGTTGAACAGCGCGCGCGGGTATTTTCCGTACCCGCCCAGCAGTTCGTCGCTGCCTTCGCCCGTCAGCACCACTTTCACGTGCTCGCGGGCCAGCGCCGCCACGAAATGCAGCGGCAC
>Ga0307412_10002017_pt1 | contig 11272 bp, 3 predicted proteins | sample DK1Cmetagenome_3_FD_203823 | JGI IMG/M metagenome (GOLD analysis project Ga0307412, IMG submission 203823) | Maize rhizosphere microbial communities from greenhouse at UC Davis, California, United States - DK15-C-1 | ecosystem: Host-associated > Plants > Roots > Rhizosphere > Soil | place: USA...
TAGCTCCGTCTTTATCTTCATGAATGATGTAGTGCAGGTCTCCCTCGCCTTGCTTAAATTGCTTACAGCTTGTAAATGCAAGCGCAGCTATTCCTAAAACAATTAAGTTTCTTTTCATTTTGGGTTTAAAATTATACTAATAATAGACTTTTATATTCTGGTAAAATTGATTTAAACTTTGCAATTACCTCGTTTAATGGTGCTGCAGACTGCCCTCCGGCTGCGTTTCGGTGCCCTCCACCTTCAAAATATTTCTTACAAATTTCGTTCGCCGGAAAATCTCCGGTTGACCGCAATGAAAGCTTTACTCTCTCAGAACGTTCAATAATCAGGGCAGCAAGCCTTATACCGTTAATTGTTAAGGCATAATTAACTAAACCCTCAGTATCGCCTGTAGTAATCTGATATTGCTGCAATTCTGCCTGCGAAACAGTAATCATTGCAGTGTTATATTCAGGAAATACCTCTAGATTATTCAGCAAGCAGTGGCCAAGGAAACGTAAACGATTTTCAGAGAAGTTATCATATACCAGCTGATGAATTCTCCAGTTCTCTGCTCCTTTTGATATCAGGTTAGCCACGATGTGGTGAACTTCTGGAGTGGTTGACGGAAAACGGAATGATCCCGAATCTGTCATTATACCAGTATACAAACAGGTTGCCACATCCTTGTTTATCAAACCAGACTCCTTCATCAAATTGTCAATAAAATCATAGACAAGCTGGGCTGTAGCACAGGCATTTATTGTCCAGTGACGAAAATCGTCGAAACCTTCTGGTTCCAAATGATGGTCAATCATCACTTTCTTTGCAGTGGCATTGCGCACCACCTCACCCAGTTCATTGATTCTTGAAAGATTGTTAAAATCGAGGCAAAAAATTAAATCAGCATTATTTACTAATTGTTCGCTTTCTTCTTTCTTTTCGGTATAGATAACTACTTCAGAATTGCCCGGAAGCCAATGCAAAAACACAGGATAGTCAGTTGGGCTCACCACTCTTACATGGTGCCCCTTTTGGGCCAAATAATTATATAAGCCCAGCGACGAGCCCATTGCATCACCATCTGGCTTATGATGTGTGGTGATAACGATGTGCTTCGGGCGAGATAAAATTTCCTTAAGCGCTGATAAATCCTGCATCTTCTTTTAAAAGAAATGCAAAGCTATCAAAAACCTTGACGTTACAAAATGGTGATTCGTTGACGAATTCGCGATTATAGCCAATGGCTTGGGGCTTCAAGTTATAAATTAGTAAGCCTGCCCAATTATTTAACATTTATTAACATCTAAAGGGCCGCCTTAGCTTTTGACACTTCATCTGTTACGTTAACATAAAAATTAATATTTTTCCTAAAAAATTTAGGCCTTATCCTTATGCATAAATCATTTATTTGCACTTTTCTGTTACTTGCAACCTTCTCTGCCTTTTCCCAAAAACCGCTAAGATACAGTCGCCGTAGTAGTTACTACACCTATGTTTATACAGTAAACGAGGCTCTTGTAAAAAGCCTGTATGAAGGGAAGAAGCTCGACGAAAATGCACTCAAATCTCCGATCGATTCTTTTTTAACCCAAGGAAAGGCCCGGCCCAGCCTTCCGCCAGGTAATTATTTGCAAGTATTTGCTGAAAGAAACGAACTACGCTACTCGCTTATCGAAAACCGCAGCACCAATTTAAAGCTGCTTGACAATCGCCACGACCTCCAGTTTATCCTGCTAGACGACAAAGGCGATCAAATAACCGATGCTGAAGTAACAATCAACAACAAGCCTATAAAATATGATCCCCAAAGAGATTCCTGGCATAGTAAACATCCTAAAAAAGACAATAGCCTGATACGGGTGCGTTATAATGGATTTGCCAATTATACAAAACTGACTGTTGAAGAAGAGGAAAGAAAAGAATCAAACCTTTCCCGATGGCTTTTAACCAAAAGCTTCCTAAAGCACCCCTACAAGTTCTTTCCACGGCTTTTCTATAAAATAAAGGGAGAATCTGTCCCCTATAAATTTCGGCACTACAAAAAATCGAAATATAAATCGCCAAAAACAATGGCAGGTTATATCGTATTCAATAAGCCTGAATATAAACCACTCGATACTGTTAAATTCAAAGCTTATCTTCTCAAAGGAAAGTCCCACAAACCTTTTAGCGAAAAACTAGGTGTAAGGTTAATCAACACTTCGGGTAACAAGCTATTGGGCGAAATTGAACCACAACATGCCGGGGCGTATGATTTTTCTTTTGCATTGCACGATAGTTTAAAACTGAAACTCGACAGAGATTACGTCATTGAATTATTTAAAGGAGACAGGGTTTACAAACGAGGCAATTTCCATTATGAGGAATATGAATTAAAATCTGTCTCTTTTACTTTAAGGGGCGATAAAAAGGAACATGTTAAAGGGCAGCCGCAGAGTTTATACTTCAAAGCGACGGATGAAAACGGGCTTAACGTTATGGATGGCCGTGTCAAACTACATGTTCTGGCAGAATCGGTAAGCCAGTTTTATAAGGATAATGTTTTTGTGCCGGATACACTCTGGGAACACCAAATAAAGCTCGATCTCCTTGGAGAAACCAAACTTGTATTGCCAGATTCGATATTTCCTGATGCAGACATACATTATCGCGTAACAGCTCGATTCTTAAATTCAGACAATCAAGAGAAACACGCTTCCGCTGAGTTCGATTACCTCACTGAAGCTGATGATGACCTGCATTTTGAAATAAAAGGCGACAGCTTATCCATTTCACCCAAAAACACTGGAAGTAAACTCAGCGCTGTTAAAATCAGCGCTATTAATGCTAATAGTGACACTGTAGAGAGCTTTAATCGTCAGTTACCGGCTATGGTAAAAATCAATCCTTATGCGGAAGAGTATAAAGTAGAAGGCCAAAAGATTTTGGATTGGTTTGACCTTTCAGAAGTTAAAAACCATTTAGACCTCTGGGCGCAACGAAGTGCCGATTCTCTATTTGTCAAAGTTGATAATCCTGAAAAAATTCCATTCTGGTATACTATTATCAAGGCCGGCGAAATTATAGATGGCGGTCAGGCGATTACACTCAACTACCGTAAGCCGGCGGGCAAATCGGGGAAAATCAAAGTACAATTAAACTATTTCTGGGCCGATGCCCTTCAACAAAAGCAGTTGCAGGTAGAATTTGCTAACAAAGAACTGCATATCGATGTAAAGCAACCATTGGCAGTTTCTCCCGGCGAAAAAGCTGAATTGGAAATCTCTGTTACCGATGCCAAAGGTAAAGCCGCAAAGGATGTCGATCTCACTGCTTTTTCAGTCACCAGTAAATTTAAGTATAACGGGCCAAGCGTTCCTTACTACGGGAAACACTACAAAAACATACCAGCTAACCCAGAAATGGAGACCGATGAGGGCATAAGCAGCACAGCACCCTTAAACTGGCAACGCTGGAAAAAAGAATTAGGGCTGGACAGCATCGAGTATTTTAAGTTTACCCACCCTGCGCCTGTATATCAGCATCAGGAACTTGCGCCTGAAGGACTTACGCAGATTGCCCCGTTTGTGGTAGAGAAAGGGAACGTTCTACCGGTAGAAATTTTATACATAGATGGCAAGCCTGTATATTTCAGCAATGCACAGCAATTGGAACGTTACTCTTTTAAAGCAGATCCTGGGCTTGTATTTATAAAATTTCGTTTTAGAAATAGAATAATTTCAGCCAATCCTGTGATAGTGCTTAAAGGGAAAAAGCTGATAATAAGTTTCAACGCCGACACCATTGGCAACAAAGCGATTACAAGCATTTCAGCCCCTACACAGCTAAGCAATTACGAGGCTTCCGAATTGAATCAATATATGATACAAGTGGCAGACACATACTCGCCACGATACGCCGCTATCAATCAGCCTGATAAAATCTATTTATTACCTGCTAACAATTACTCATGGGACAGGCCGTCAAAATTAATTGGGCCACTTGCCTATAATACCGCGGAGTTTGCCCTCCGCGGAGAAAAACCTGTGGACTTTGTTGCAGAGCCGAACTACAACTACACTTTTCTGCCAGGGCTGATTAAACAAAAATCCATTCAAGGAATGTATCCATTTAAAACAGTGCTAAATTCCACGTCCTCTCACAGTTACAGTGATTATGTTTTAACTAATAACGAAGCTGATAGTTTGTGGTTGGCATATCTTGACCTTCGCAGCAATACCACTAGTTTATTCGACAACGCCTATGTTCCACCTGTAAACAATGGCAAGTTGCAAATCAAAATTAAGCCTGCTGAAAAACAGCGCACTCTCCCTTTGATAAAGAATGTTTTGGTTTACCGATATGATAATCCGGATTTTCTGCACATATATCCCGGGAACACAACCAATCTCGGTTATCTATATCCAGGAAAACATCGATTATTAATCCTGTTAAAAGGAGACAACTATGTCTTAGTTGAAAACATCACCATTAAAGCCAATGGCAGAACATTCGTACAGGTTGCTTTAGACAAACCTTTACATAAAGACTCTACAAGCAGTAAGATCTCAAGCCTGATACTTGAGCGCTCTATTGCCTTGAAAGGAGATATCTCTCCGAATGTTGATCAGATAAAAGCCACTTTTAACGACCACTATTTAGATGAGTCAAACTTTAAAGACGTAATGTCGGGGACTGTCTTTGATGAAAAAGGCCGTGATGCACTACCTGGAGTAACCGTAAAAATAAAAGGCTCAAACAGGGCGGTAAGCACTAACGCACAAGGGGTATTCAAAATTAAGGTACCTAAAAATGGAAAGCTGGTATTTAGCTATCTAGGATTCGAAACGAAAGAAATTAACATTAATCACAGCTCTGATAACAAAATATTTCTGAAGGAAAATAGGCATAGCCTACAAGAAGTAGTAGTTGTGGGCTATGGAACAGTCCAAAAAGAGGTCTTGCAACAATCGCTAGCTGGAAGGGTTGCAGGGGTTCAAGTCGGCACTGTTAGACATTCAAGTATGGCAAGTGTGGTCAACATTCGGGGCATAAATTCGGTTCCAGGCAAAGAGCCGTTGGTAATTATAGATGGTATACCTGTTGATAAAGGATTACAAGGCCTCAAGCCTGAAGATATCGCAGAAATGTCTACCCTAAAAGATGCCGCGGCTACAGCTATTTATGGGGCGAGGGCAGCAAACGGCGTTGTAATTATTACCACCAAAAAAGCGAAAGAAAAAGCCTTACAGGAAGCTGCAGAAAACCCGGGGCGCCAGGGACAATCAATCCGTAGAAATTTCTCTGACTATGCGTTTTGGCAGCCGCGGCTACGAACCGATGACCAGGGGAAGGCTCGATTTAAGGTTACTTTCCCGGATGATATTACCAATTGGAAAACATTTTTTATTGGGATGGGAAGGAAAGCACAAAGCGGCTATGCAGAAAGCAGCATTAAGGCATTTAAGCCATTAAGCGCAAGCTTTGTTGCCCCGGCTTTTGCCATAGCAGGTGACGAATTAAGCCCGATAGGGAAAATCTCCAATTACACCACTACAACCGAATTGGTAAACCGAAACTTTGCCTACAATGGCAAAAGCATACGCAATAGCAACCTGCCGATTAAAAATTCCCATATCGACACATTTACCGTTATTGCAGAGAGCACCGATAGCCTGAAGTTTGAATATAGTATCCAAAAACCAAATGGATATTCAGATGGAGAGGCCAGGACCATTCCTGTTTTTAAAGCAGGCATTATAGAAACAAAAGGCATTTTTGAATCGCTTGAAAATGACACTGCGGTAAACCTAAGCTTCGATCCCAAGCTTGGTCCGGTTACTTTACGTGCAGAAAGTTCCGTTTTACCTGTGTTGCTTGATGAAACCGAGCATTTGCGTAAATACGAGTACTTATGCAATGAGCAGCTTGCATCGAAATTGAAATCCCTGCTTGCCCAAAAAAGAATTAAAAACTATCTGCATGAACCCTTCGAAAATGACAAAACAATTAAACAACTAATAAAAAGGCTTGAAGATGGCCGCAAAAGTGAAGGAGCCTGGGGCTGGTGGAAAAACACAGATGCTGAACTTTGGATAAGCAAACATGCAATGGAAGCTTTGCTAGACGCTGAAAAAGAAGGCTTTAATATCTCCCTTGATAAACAACGGCTTACTGATCACTTAATTTATCAGCTGTCGAGTTATAACGGGATGAATAAGCTGGATGCTATGCTTCTCCTAAAAAGAATGGATGCAAAAGTCGATTACAAAACGCCAATCGCCTTGTATGAAAAAGAGCTAAAATCATCCAGATTTAATTTAGGCTTATATCAGAAATTCAAGCTTATCCAGCTTAAACAACAGGTTGGAGGATATACTACCGATATGGATACATTATTGAAATACAGGCATTCAACCATGTTTGGAAACATGTATTTTGGCAATAACTCCTATCATTTTTTTGACAATAGTATTCAGCTAAGTTTACTGGCTTATCAGATTATAGAAGCAGATGGCAAGCATCCGGAATGGCTTAATAAACTTAGAAATTACTTCTTAGAGCAGCGCCATGATGCTTACTGGAGAAACACTTACGAATCTGCACTGATATTGGAGACCTTGCTGCCGGGCCTCTTAAAAGACAATCAGAAATCTACCCCTGTTTCCTTAAAAATTAATGGGGCTGAAAGCATTAACCAATTCCCCTACACAACAAACTACAGTGCACATGAAAAACTATCAATACAAAAACAGGGGACTTTTCCTGTATACCTTACCGCTCATCAGAGTTATTGGAATGCACAGCCAGAAAAAGCTCCTAAAAGCTTTAAAGTAGATTCATGGTTTGAAAATAAATCGGGCAGTAAATTGAACTCATTAAAAGGGGGAGAAGCCGTTATCCTGAAAACTGAGGTTTTGGTTAATGCAGACGCTGATTTTGTGATGGTTGAAATTCCAATTCCTGCAGGATGTTCATATGAAGAAAAAGAACGAGGTTGGTGGGGCAATGAGGTGCATAGGGAGTACGCAAAAAACAAAGTGAATATTTTCTGCCGCAAGCTTAAAGAAGGAAACTATACATTTTCAGTAAAACTGATGCCTCGTTACGGCGGAACTTATTCATTAAATCCGGCGAAAGCCGAAATGATGTATTTCCCTGTTTTTTACGGGCGCGAGGCAATAAAGAAAGTTAAGATTGGGAATTAGTGGTTGGAGATTAGTGGTTTGTGAGGACACAAACCACGGCCCCTTGCCAATAAATCGCCGGTCACTAATCTCAATAAGCGACATGTAACTAACCTCTCTCGGCTGTGGCCGGTGTCCCCACCAGCCCCTTGATAACTAACGTCCAATCACTACTCCTCATCTAAAATATTTTATCTAATTTCGCAGCGATTTTTAAAAACACAATGGCTACAAACAGAACTTTTACAATGATTAAACCAGATGCTGTAAAAAACGGGCATACTGGCGCTATTTTAGACGATATCATTAAAGGCGGATTTAAAGTGATCGCGCTTAAATATATCCAGTTAACTACTGAATCTGCAGGTGCTTTCTATGCGGTGCACAAAGAGCGCCCTTTTTATGGCGACTTAGTTAAATTCATGACTTCTGGGCCGATCGTTGCTGCTATTTTGGAAAAAGAAAACGGAGTAGCTGATTTCCGTACATTAATCGGTGCTACCGACCCTAAAAAAGCTGACCAAGGTACTATTCGCCAAAAATATGCTGAATCGATCGAGGCAAACGCCGTTCACGGTTCGGATTCAGATGAGAACGCAGAAATTGAAGGAAATTTCTTCTTCTCTGCTTTCGAAAGATTCTAAAAATAATTGTAAGAGTTGAAGGCTAAGTCATCAACTCTTACAACTTTTGCTCAGTCCTTCTTTGCGCAGCCTGCCTTAACAGGCTTACCAGTTCTTCCAAATTAACCGGTTTGGAAATGTAATAATCCATCCCTGCATTAATACACTCATCTTTATCTTCGGCTGTGGCATTAGCCGTCATGGCAATAATCAAAGGCTGATTAGCCATTTGTCTTCTAATAAACCTGGTGGCTTCCAACCCATCCATCTCGGGCATTTGCACATCCATAAGCACAACCTCATACATTGCAACTTGCATCATTTCAATGGCTTCTTTGCCATTGTTGGCCAGCTTAGGGTTATATCCAAGCTTACTCAACACCTTGAGGATCAGTTTCTGGTTAATCAGATTATCCTCAGCAATTAAGATGTCCAGAGGGTTCTCAGCAGCAAAATTCTCGTTGAGTACTTTGGTAGGTTTTTCAACAAGCTCCACAAAGTCAGATTTCTGGTTCCTTAATTGCTTGCACACTACTTCCCATAAATACTGCTGCTTAACTGGCTTAGTTAATATAGCCACAAACAAATCCGGATATTTTTTCTTGCTTTCATCACCCATTGAACTCAAGAGAATAATGGGTAGCGGCAAATTCTTTTCTTTGATTTCCTTAGCCAGTGTAACGCCATTCATTCCCGGCATTTCCATGTCGGTGATCATCAAATCGAAGCCCTGTCCCTCATCCAGAATCTGTAGGGCTTCAGAAGCAGACCTGGCTAATATTGTTTTTAACTTCCACTGCTCCAGTTGTGTGTTTAAAATGCGAAGATTGGTGGCATTATCATCCACAACCAGTACACGCCTGCCTTCGATTCCAACTAAATTATTTTGCACATAGGTGCGCTTAGACTCAGCGCCTTCCTCCACTTGTACAGTGAAAGAAAAGGTAGTGCCATGCCCTGGCTCACTTTCTACAGTAATCTCGCCGCCCATTAAATTTACCAGGCGCTCGCATATAACAAGCCCCAGGCCGGTGCCTCCATATTTGCGTGTTATCGAAGAATCAACCTGCGAAAATGCCTTAAACAACCTGGAAAGCTTCTCTTTCGGAATTCCAATTCCGGTATCTTTAATTTTAAACTCTATCTTACAGTTAGAGCCTGACTGTTCGAGCAAGGAAACTTGAACAAAAACCTCTCCTTCGGAAGTGAATTTAAGGGCGTTGCCAATAATATTTATCAATACCTGGCGAATCCTCAGGCTATCCCCTATTATCTGCACCGGAATCTTATTGTCTATCTGGTAAACAAGGTCCAACTTAAGTTGCGCTGCCTTTCCGGCAAACAGGTCCATAACTTCCTCGATGCATTTTCGCAAATCGAACTCATGGGCATCAATCTCCAGGTTTCCTGATTCAATTTTTGAAAAGTCGAGGATGTCATTTATTACGTTCAAAAGAGCCTCACCACTATTCCTGATAGTTTCGGTATAGTCTCTTTGCTCTCGGTCTAACGAAGTTTCAGAAAGTAATGCGGCCATCCCTAATACACCGTTCATAGGCGTACGGATTTCGTGGCTCATAATGGCAAGAAATGTACTTTTTGCCTGATTCGCTCTTTCTGCTTCCTCCCTCGCTTTATTTTCCAGCTCTGATTTAACAATAAGTTGTTCAGCCTGAACCTGGAGCTCTTCTGATTGCGACTGCAGCTCTTCCGATTGGCTTTGTAACTCCTCATTTAATCTCTGTAAATGCTCTGCTTGCTCGCTAATTTCTGCAGTACGGTCTTTTACCTGCTTTTCCAGCTCCTCCTTTTGTAGCTTTATAGCACTTAAACGGTACCTGTAAAATGAGTAGGCTCCGCCTACCACTACAAGCACCACCAGACTTCTAAACCACCAGGTAACCCAAAAAGGAGGGGTGATAACTAATTTGATAGACAAGCCTTTATCATTCCAAATACCATCATTGTTAGATGCTTTTACCTTAAACCAATACGTTCCAGGGTCTAAATTGGTGTATGTTACTCTCCGGTTGGTCCCGCTATAGATCCACTGCCCGTCAAATCCTTCAAGCTTGTAAGCATATTGATTCTTTTCTGTTGAGATAAAATTAAGGGCAGCGAATTCAAACGTCATTACTGATTGTTTATAGGAAAGAACTATTTCCTTAATATCATTTAAAGCAGTTTTTATAGGAGAATCTCCACCTAAAGGAACTGGGCTATTAAAAATTCGAAAATCAGTAAGGACAAGTGGAGGTTTCACTTTGTTTATCTTGATCCTGTCGGGGTTGAAAATCGTTATCCCGTTGGTCCCTCCAAAAACAAAATCGCCATTCCTTAATTTCAGGTACGCATTAGGTTTGAACTCATCCCCCTGCAAACCATCATTAACTGTAAATTCTTTAGCCGCCTTAGTTTCCGGGTTAAACTTTACGATGCCGTTGTCTGTACTTAGCCACAAATTCCCCTGCTTATCCTCAACTATACCATATATTACATCGTTGGGCAGGCCGTCCTCTTCGTAAAAAGATGTAAACTTTTTAGTTTTTTTGTTGAATAAATTTAATCCGTTAGCAGTACCAACCCAAAGGCGGCCCCGGCTATCTTCCATAACAACATAAGTTTTATCACTACTTAAAGATTGAGGGTCCTTATCGTTATGGCGATAAAAAGTATATTTTTTGGTTTCCCTGTCCAATAAAGCCAAGCCAGCCCAGGTTGCAAGCCAAAGGTTCCCCTGCCTGTCGTCTACCATGCTAACAATGTAATAGCCCAGGTCAAGTAGTTCTGGTTCATAGCTAATAAACTTACCCGCCTTTCGGTCCATTAACATCAACCCTTCCAGTGTTTGAACCCATAAATTTGACCGTCGATCTTCATACAAATACATTACTGATTGATGAAGCAAGCCTTCGCCCGATTTTTCACCCTTTCTGTAATGAATGAATCTATCCCGAGCTCTATCATATCTATCTAAACCACCATCCCAATAGCCCATCCACAATGTCCCGGTTTTATCTTTTACTATAGAGGTTATAACATTGGAACTAATGCCATTGGGATTATTGGGGCTAGCCAAATAATGAGTAAACTGCTTACTAACCGGATTAAATTTGTTTAAGCCGCCCCCGTCTGTTCCTATCCAAATATTTCCGTCATTATCTTCACACAGAGATGCAATATTATCATTGCTCAAACTGTTTTTTGAGTGGATGTTGCTTCTGTAGGTTTCAAAGTTTCTTTCCGTTACAAGATTGAGTCCGCCGTTATATGTACCTAACCAGATATTATGGCTCTTATCCTCATAAATATGTGTGATAGTATTAAAGCTCAAACTTTCCGGATCTCCTGGGATATTTTTGTATTGGACATGAGCCTTTCTGTCCTTCCTGATAATGTAAAGGCCTTCGTTTATTGATCCTGCCCAAATCTGGCCCTTACTGTCTTTAAATATTTTTCCTATGAGCGTTTTAAAATCTTTATTGTTAATATAGGGTT
>Ga0307412_10002018_pt1 | contig 11269 bp, 27 predicted proteins | sample DK1Cmetagenome_3_FD_203823 | JGI IMG/M metagenome (GOLD analysis project Ga0307412, IMG submission 203823) | Maize rhizosphere microbial communities from greenhouse at UC Davis, California, United States - DK15-C-1 | ecosystem: Host-associated > Plants > Roots > Rhizosphere > Soil | place: USA...
ATCTCTTCCGGCTGGAACGGCTTCGTGTTGTCGAACTTCTTCGGCATGAACTGGGCGAGATACTCCCGCTGGGCTTTGGTGAGGGGCTGAGGCTGCGGGGCGGGTTTCGGCGGTGTGGTCATGGCTCTATCCTATCGTCTGTAGAGGGAGAGGGGAGGGTTAGCCAGCCTCAAGGCAGACCTGAAGCCGCTCGATCATCGCCTGAATGTCCGCGCGCTCGTAGATGGCGAAGAGTTGCCCGTCCTCAAAGCACCCATCGCGCGTGCAGGAATTGAAGTCCATCGCGAGCGAGATGCCGTCCTCGGCTGCGTCATCGAGTTTGTCAGCGAAATCGCCGGAATCGGTGCAGTCGATGGCGTCGGCTATCGACTGGCTCAAGAAATCGCGCTCTCCGCAGTTGGTGACTTTGATTTCCATGGCCTCCATATAGCATGGCCGGTACTTCGCGTACAGCGTCTCGTCTGGCAGCGCCAGGAACTGCTTCAGGTTCACGATCTTCATCTCAATCCTCTTTTCAGATATACCGACGCGCAGCCCGCGCCAGGGGGTGGCCGGTGGGCCTCAGATTCGTGCGGTAGGAATGCGTGCATAAGTGTTTGATTTCATTGAGTCGCAATGCATTGTTTGGGCTTGCTTCCGGAGTCGTCGAATTTCTACATTTCATCAACAAAATCAACGACTTAGCATGTTTTTGATGATATTCTCGGGCAGTATTTCGCATCGCCTTGAAACCCGCATGGATGCTAGAGGCGGTAGGAATTCGGTAGGAAATCGGTCCAAACTCAGCCAATTTTCACCTTCTTGAACTCGGCGCCGCGATTGTTTTCGTAGAGGTCCGCGGAACTGTCCGCCAGGTGGCCGAGCAGCGCCTTGGTGTCTACGCCGCCCTGTGCCTGGTATGAGCGCTTGCAGAGGCTGCGCAGCTCATGGAAGGTCGGCAGGTTCTCGCCTTCGCCCAGCGCCTTCGCGACGTATTCAGAGAACCGCATGGTGATGGTGCTGAGCGACATGCTCTGGCCCGGCGAGCTTCGGCCCGTGTGCTCCGTCTGGTGGACCATGTACTGGCTGACGACGCCGGTTCGACGGCACACGGCTATGGCATCCTTCAGGCTCATCTTCATCGCCTCCGAGTAGAGCGCCAGCGGGATGGCGATCTTCACCATGCCCTGTGATTTCTTCGGCGCGACCAGCAGGTAGTCATCCGCCACATCGGTGAACTTCAGCCCGGCAATGTCTTCGCGGCGCAGTCCCGTGATCATCGCCAGCAGCGTTGCATTCCGCAGCCATGGCGGCCCATCTTGCAGCACCGCCCAGACCTTCTCGAAGGTGGCGATGGTGAAGCGCTGGCGGACAACGACAGCCTTTTCCGCTTCAGTCACCAAGGCGGGGTTAGTCGCCATGTGGCCTTTGGTCACGGCCTTTCCGAAGGCCGCAATCAGGACGGCCCGCGCTACCTGTGCCGTGCTTGCTCCACGCTTCACTTTGATCGCATCCAGCGCCTCGGCGGTGTCCTTCACGGTCAATCGGCCCAGTGCAAGGTCGCCCATCTCTTCGTTGATGGCATTCGACTTCGACCTGTAGCTTTTCAGGGTGTTCTCGGCAAGGGTCAACTCCCCGATCCACTCCTTGAGCCATTCGCGAACCGTCTTGTCCTTCTGTTGCAGCCGGTCGATCAAGCGAGATTTGCCAAGTTGCTCGGACGCCCACAGATTGGCCTCGATGGCTTGTAGCCGAGCGTCGGCCAGCGTCACCCGTCCGATGGCGACGTACTTCTTCTCGACCGGGTTGAACCATACGAAGTACCCCGGCCGTGACTCATGTAGGCCGGTGGGCCATTCCCGGCGCGGCCGGGCTCGTGGACGTGCTGCCATTACGCTGCTCGCAGTCTGGAAAGAAGGTTGCCGGATTGGACCACCTCGGTGATGTGTTGGGCGTTCGGTTCGACATAGTAGGTGCGGCCGATCTTGATGGGCGTAGGGACAATCCGCCCTTGCCGCGCCCAGATGCGCAGCGTGTTTTCGACAGGCGGATGCTCGAAATGCCGCGCGGCCCATGCGGTGAGTGTGACTTTCATGCTCCCTCTCCCCCCTCTCCCCGCCCGGTAGAGGCGGCATCGCCCCTGATGGCAGCGGCACATTCCATCGCCGAGAGATGCCCTTCCATGAAGGGAGCGTCAACTGCCCGTTGCTCGCAGCTCGTCGCCGCTCTCTCCGTCGCAGCAAGGATGGCCTCGCGCATCTGGGTGGCGGTGTAGAGGCCGCCAAATGTTGCCCGGCGAATGTAGGGCTTCGGCATCAGCGCCTCAAGGTCTGGGTGCAGGGTGGTCATGAGAACTCTCCGATATAGCGCTTCGGGCCAACAACAGATGGGTCTTGGTATTCGACCCTCACGACGATTGCATCGGAGCCATGCTCGCGGCATTCCTTCGCGTGCTTCAGGGCCTGCCAGTGCATGAACCAAACAGGGGTTGCAAAACCCTCAACCGGCGATGCGAAGAACATCGAGCCGTCTTTGCGCCGAATAGCGACTGAGAAGCCAATCATTGTTTTGCCTCCTTCGCTGCCAGTGCAATGGCTGAGTCGATGTCCTCGGCCAGTTTCACGTCGCCAGCAGGCGGCAGCCACGAAGGGTTGTGCTCGCCGTACTTGCCCTGCCACCGGCCCAATTGCGCCAGACAGCGCCTAAGCAGCGTCTCGTCCTCGGCCTCTCCGGCACGCAGGTCGGTCACGAGATTGCCCAGCAGCGCGATCACGCTCTCGGCGCTGTAGTTGCCGCGGATCTCAGGAATGAATTCGGCCCAGCGCTTTGCCTCGCTCATGGCCTTCTCGTGGTCGCGCTCGTAAGCGGCTGCAATCTCCGCATCCTTCTCTGCCGCTAGCGCCTGGAGAGCGGCTTGGGCGTCGGAGAGGCGGACGAGGGACTCGCACACGGGCCATGAGCCGGACGGCTTCCCGATGCGGAGCTTCGGCACTCTTGCATGCTGACCGTCCATCGGGCCACCATGGAAGAGCCACGCAACGGGCTCCAAGCCCTCGGGCAGCTTCGGGGCGGTGGTCATGCCGGGCTCCCATCGTTTGCAGGGCTTGCCTCGGTGATGAAGCCCTTCATGCGAAGCAAAGCCACACAGGACTGGCCATCACCGAAGAACACGAACAGCGGCGGCGTTGTGCCCGGCACCTGGAGGGCGAAGGAATAGCAGCCCATTTCGTCTGCATGCGCCATGGCGGCAGCGCGCACGATGTCTGCGGTGGTTTGTGTGCTCATGCTGCTTCCATTTCAAGATTGGTTTGCGCTGGTGCCACGGAACGTGCAATCGACAGCAGCACATCGCGGAACTCTGCCGGCGTGGCGTTCCGGATGCGCGTCTTGTCCTTGCCGCCGACCATGGCCATCATTCCGATGCGCCTGGCTTTCTCGTAGCCGTGCAGCTCCAGCGCCCGCGGGTGGATGCGCTGCTCGGACGGTCCCCACTTCAGCGCAGGGTGGTCGGTGCCGCAGGCGTACAGCCAAGTTGCCTTGCGCGACATGTGGCCGTAGTGCCCCTGTTCGACGTGGCACGTATACCCCCCCCGGTTATCCGCTTTGACCCATCCACCGGCAGCGGGAGGCGTTCTCAGGCCGAAGAATTCCCAGGCCCTGGAGTGGGCCGGGTGTTCCAGCACGCCGCCGTAGTTCCGTACCGCAGTGAGCGCCGCGGCAAAGCAACCCTGATCCTCGCCGAGCCGGTACTGGTTCGGCTTGTTCGGGGCGCCGTGGAAATACCGTCCCCAACGTTGGCAGGGCGGGTGTGCAACAACGGGAAGCGGACCGGTGTACTTGCGCGCGTCCCTGGCTTCGTCCCAAGCGTCCACGCCAGGCACACCGAAATACGCGCCATCGGTTTCGACGTACAGCGCTGCGATCACTGCGCCGTCCCCCGCTCGCTGCCCGAGGGCTCTACAGGCTGCTCGCCCTTGAGTGCGGCGCGGAGCCCATTGCGGCACGCTTCGCGCACGGTGTTGGTGTGTAGCCCGCCGACATTCGTCCGCCCGAACTTGTCGGCCTCTTCGACCGTCTGGCGCTGGGCCGCAAGGTAGGCATCGACCATCGCATCTGTAATGTCCCCCGCCTGCTGCATGGGCGCATCGGCGCTATCGCCTGTGGGAGTGGCAGGTGCTTCCCCGCTCGATGTGCCAAGGCGTTGCCACAGGTCCGCGTTGCGCTGTTGCCGACGAACAGTCGCTAACGCCTCGGCTAACCGCTTTTGGTCTTCTGGTTTGTCAACGTCCAGCAATGCATCGCTACGGGCGACATAGTTGCACCCAGCGTGGAACATGTCCGTCCCGATATAGCCGCACTTGTTGCAAATCAGAGTTTCTGTTGCGGGAGGCAATTTTCGCTGCAACACAATATGCGTCCCATCAGGCAAATCCTTCAGGCCGGGGTTGTCTGGGTGAACAATGTACGCCACCGCTTCCGAAGCTGGCGCAGGCGCTCCTTTGAGCCCTGCTGTCGTCGCCAGCCACAGATCGTCGCGGCGCACTTGTTCTCCGTTGATCGTGTCGGTGTAGAGCACTGGGCAGGCGTTGCCGCCAAGTTGCCAGCCTTGTTGAATGCGAATGTCGAGCGCCTTCTGGAATGGCTCGGGCGCTGTGGTTGCGGCGAGGGCGGCGCGTCCCGTCACCAGCGGGTCGCCCATGCCAGCAGCGTAGGCGTCCCGTGCGATTTGCTTATGGCCCACGCTGTTCGGCAGGTAGTTCTGATACCAGTCCTCGAATGCGGAGTCGCCAATGTGCAATTGAGGCGTGTTATCCGAATACACCGCCTGCGCAGCGCCTGCCGCTGGTGGTGCTTCCTCGCGCGATGCGAGGGCGGCGGCGATGCATTCCAACACTGCTTCTTTCGAGTAGTAGGTGTTGACGCCGCCTTCGTCCTGCACGTCGGCCAAGCCTCTATCCAAAAACTTCTCCGCCTGCTCGCGCGCATCGATAGTGCCTGCCGCTGGCTGGGTGGCTCGCTTACACAACGCTCGCGTGTCGCTGTCGCTGGTGCCGCATGTGCCGGTGTAGGGCTCCGACGCGCCACAGGTCCGGCACGGCTCTGCCGGTGCGCTCGTGAGTGCGGCGAGACGAAGCACGGTGCTGATAATCACAGCAGGGTCTTCCATGTCCCACGATCCATGACCCATGCCAAGCTCACGCTCGACCTGCTCCACGCTTGGCTCGGCTGCTGCGCCTGCATGGGTGGCGGCCAGTTCTGCGGCTGCGTGCCGTGCGTCCTTGTGGCCGACCTTGTACGAAATCGCTTGGTTGATGTTCGCACCCTCGGGGACGACGCACGGAATGTTCATGATCGCGTTGTGCAGGTCACTCATTGCTGGCTCCTTGGGATTGGGCTGCAGGGGCGGCCAAGAGGGCGGCGTCGATGATCTTGTTGATGGTTGCGGTCGATAGGTAGATGCCCTGGACTTCGAGAATTGCCCGAACGTCAACCTGAGCTGTCTTCTTGGAAAGCGCTTCGTTTATTCCTTCTGCCTCCCCTCCAAGCCTTCCGGTGGAGAGAGCGGCTCTGGCCTGCCAGACACCCCATGCGTCATTGAGAGCGGACCATGCATACTTGCCGCTCACGACGCTGCGATTCAGATGCGGGATGCGCTTCCACCCCTGCGTAACGAGCCACGCCTCAAACGCTTCGCGCTCCGAGCCTTCATCAAGGCGGGGTGGGATCATGCGAACCCCATGTTCTGTTCGACAAGCGCCCATTCGTTGGCGGCGTGCCGTTGGTACGTGCGGCCAGACAGCGGGCCTTCCATGACGATCCTCCAGTCATGGTCAGGGTCGGCAAGAGCCATCTGTTCGGCCTTTTCGCCGGTCAAGAGTTCTTGCCAGTCATGATCGCCGGTAGGCTCGGCCCAGACCTCTTCGCCGTCCTTGAGAAGCGCCGCGTATCCAAAGCCAACAGCGATGACGCCATCGGCAGGGAAGAAGCTTGGGCGCACACCACAGTTGAGGCATCCGCCGTGGCGCCCCTCAATGGCTGGCAGCTTTGTCCAATTTTCGGCGCTCATGCTCGTTCTCCCGTGGCGGCGGCAATGGCAGCGCGCATGCGCGTGCGGAAGTCGGTTTCGTCGTAAGTGCCAGCGGTGGTGAACCATGCATTCACAGCAGCGTCGATTTGCTTGTTGCTGAGACTCCCCCCGCCACTACTACCAGCAGCAGGGGAATCGCGGAAGATGGGTTCGCCGTGCTCCCCGACTCGAGACATTGCGGCCAGTTGGTATTCGGTCATGCTGGCTCCTTGGCTTCAACATCCGTAACTTCCGATGCCCTCGCGGCGGCTTCTCGGTCTGCTGCCTGAAGCCGCTTGATGGCCGCGCGCAGCTTCGAATGCGGCTGCATGTAGCGCCACGCGAACAGCACTTCTTCGCTGTCCGACAGGCCGGAAACCTGCTCGTAAGCCGCGACCTCTTTGCCCTCGTTGAACAGTTCAAGGGCCATGTCGCAGGCTGCCCGGATGACCTGCTCGCGGTCCTTGGTCATGCCGGCGTCGAAGCCGGGGTCGTTCTTTGTTGGGCTGATGCGCGGGACTTCTTTCGCCTCGGCTTCGACGATCCGCTCGGCCTCGTCTTGGTCGAAGATGCCGACAAAACCGAACGCCAGGCGCGCGCATTGGATGAGGGCCTTGTGGCGCAGCATCCGGTACGGGTGCGATTGCCATGGGCCGACAGGGCGTTTGCACTCAATCATGTATTCCGTCACACGGATGGGGTGTCCGCGGTCCTTGCGGTGGATCGTGCACGTGCAACTATCCGCGTCCTGCTCGAAGTCGATGCCATCGAACTGCGGGTGGCTGTTGATGATGCGGCTCCAGCCGTCCACGCCGACCACGGGCACGATGCCGTTGTTCTTGTCGGGAAAGGCGTACAACTCCTTGGTGAAGGGGTTCAGCGAATACTGCTGAGCCACCACCATCAAGGCGATTAGTTGCGCATCGGTCGCGGGGCCCTTGAAGGCCGTAGCCTTGAGGATGGAGACGACATCGCCGTCCGTGCCCATGCCGAATCGTTCGGCGAGCTTTGTGCTCAGGTTGGAAAGTGCGAGATTGCTCATGATGGCTTTCAGCGGAAAAGAAAATGAATCCCCAGCGCCACAACCAGCGGAGCCACGACAGCAACGCAGATCGGCCAGAAGCGTGCAGGGCGGTTGTCTGACACTGGAGAAAACAGATAGGCGCCGTTTTTGTATTCGGGGTGGGAGTTCAAAGTTGCTGCTCCGGTGCTGTCAGTTCCGCGAGTTGTGCGCGCAGGCGGGTGAGTTCGTCCTTGGTGAACGACAGTTCCGTGCGAAGGCGCTGCTGCTCTGCGTCGGCCTTCTTTCGCGCAGCAGCGTTGCTGACGAAGGCCGCTGGTGTTGCATTCACGAAATCGTCGCCGAGGACAACGCTGGATTCAGCAATGGCCAGTTCCTCGTCGCTGTGCTGGAGCTTGTGCGTACTGCCGAGGACGATGCTCATCGCTGGCTTGACGATGGCCATCTCTTGATAGCCCGCGCGAATGAATGTGGCGTTCTGCTCCAACATCCGCGCCAGTGCTGGCAGCGTCCGGTCGGCGCCCTCGTGGGGGACGTGGATAACGATTTGGGTTGCGCCGTTGGTTTCGATGATTGCGAACATGAATTACTCCTTGTTGATGGCCGCGAACTCCGCAGCACGTTCGTTTGAAATCTCAGCAGACAGTTGCAGCGCCCCTGTCTCGCTGTGCTCTTGATCGAGCCAGGCCATGCCAATCAGGATTGCGAAGGTCGCAAGCACTCCGATTGACCAGGTGGCGGCGGCTTGGCGTAGGGCGGTCATTCGTCTTCCTCTTGCTCATCGGTGGAGAACGACCAGGTGATCCGAACATCCACGTTGAACGGCAGATCGCAAGAGCCACACTCAACCTCGTGCGATCCTTCGTCGCTGTCATAGAGGTGCCATGCCTCATGCTCTTCGATGACATATTCCGCGCCGCAATGTGGGCACAGGGGGCGCTTGTTCAGCGCGAACTCGATGAAGTGGTCCGCAGCCTTGAGTGCTGCCAATCTTGTTGTGCTCATCACGCCTCCGCAGCCCAAGCCGCCAGTTCGCGCAGCTTCGTTTCGTACATGCCGAGCAGCACATTGCCGATCAGCGCAGGATCGCCAGAGCGAACAGCAGACAACAGCGCGTTGTCGCAGCACAGGTCGCCCAGTTCCATGGCGTTGAACTCGCGGCGGTGGCGGCGCAGGGCTGCGTCGTAGTCGTCGCGATACTGGTCGTCTGCGGCGTCGAAGGTGCGGTCGAGATAGGTGGGGGCCGAATCGCGCCTCTCGATGTTGGGGAAGGCGTTCACAATGCCTCCTCCGCGATACGCTCCAGCCAGCGAGCCCATGCCTCCACGCTGACCTCTGAATGGAACTGCTGCACGGCGTAGAACATCTGCTCTTCAGTCATGCGGGCTTCGAGGTAGATGCATCTGCCGCCGTCAGTGGTGGGAGCTTCAGGCTCGACGCATGCAAGGCGCTCAACGGAAAAACCGAAGGTCTTCATTTCGCTTGCTCCAAAGTAAGCCCAGCGCAATCGCCAAGCAGTTCACGAATCCGCTGTGCCTGCGCCAGTTCTTCACGAGTCGGAGGCGGCAAGCGAGGCTGAAAGCGGCCGTCATAGATGGCCTCTTGCTCTAGGCTCAGTTCGTGGCGGGTGGTGGTCACGATGCGGCTCCTTGGGTTTTGGAGATCAGCGCACGAATGTCATTGAAAGTACGAGCAAAGGTCCGCCGCTGGTCGGCGTCCGTAATGCTGGAAACGTACCGATGCGCCACCGCTTTTCCGTCATCCAGCACGACGATCCGCGCCTTATCCACCCCCACAACAAAGAACGTGGTCGGGTGTTTGCGCCACTGCTGGAGCGTTCCATCGGCGAGGCGATCTTTGATCGGTTGGGGAAGCGTGTCAGCAACGAGTTCGATGGAAGCGATCTTGCTGCTCTCCCGCTCGATGGCGTTCTTCGTCCGTTCGATGCCTTCCATCGCGGTGCGCATGGAATCGTTCTGAGACTCAAACCGGCGCATCGTTGCGGCGCCATTTCGCTTGTCGTTCAGTGGTTGCCCATTGGTCGCCTTGACTGACGAATAGTGGTTGGTCAACTTCGCGTCGAATGCCGCCTCCTTTTTAGCCAAGGACTGTTGCAACACGACGAGACGCCCGCTCACGCTGCACCTCCAGACACCCCATGAGCCTTGAGAAACACGTCATAGGCGTGCGTGGCTTCGTCGGCGAGCTTGGTGTACACCTCGCCGTTGTCGGCGTTCAGGACCTGTGCAGCAGTGCCGCCGAGCAGGCCGGCGAAGATGGTCAGTTCGTTTTGCAGCCGCGGCGTCAGCGGCTTTTCGATGGAGGGCTTCTTGGTGGTCATCACAGCACCTCAACCAGATCGAGGGCTTCACGATGGACGCTGATGGAGCGGTCCTTGCGCTGGCCGGGCTTGCGGATCAGAACGTAGACCTGCCATTCGTAGCCGGGGATGTTCGAGCACTGGAAATCAACAGTGCCGACTTGGCCCGTATACGCGCGGTCGTTGATGATGTTGGTCTTGCCGTTGAAGCGGACCTTCTGTCCTGATGCGAGGCTGGCGGTTTGGTTTGTCATTCACTGCTCCGGGTTGGTTGGCGAGTAAATGAAGTATGGGCCATCCCATACATCGGCACAATGGGTCAACCCATAGATCGGCCGCAATAATTTCAACAAAAATAAGGACGCCGATAGGTCCCGGCTATAGCGATCCAAAAAGAAAGCCCGCACTAGGCGGGCATCTTCTATCGGTGGGCGCTACTTGCGCTTGGAGCAAGCAACCACGCTGCATGAGCGCGCGATTGGGGTTTCTTTGCGGATGCGCTTGGGCAGCGAGTCTTGCTCGATGCACACCTTGTGCCCAAGCAGGGTGTTGAAACCAGCGGCGGCAGATTTCACGGCCAGATCGAGGTCTTCAGCGTATCGGCCGCACAGACCGATCTTGTCGGCCCCCTCGCGGCTGGAGGCCAGATAGATGAACCCGTCAAGTTCTCCCTGTTCTGCGCGTCGGAGAAGGAGGCGCAGGGTGTTTGCCACGCTGAGGTGGTTTTGGCTTTGTATCGGTACTGCGTTGGTCACTTTTCGAGCCCTTCTTTTCGGAAGTGCCTGGTATGTCTAGTTCGAGGTGTTTTCTTTTATTTGCAACCAATGTATCAGTCCGTACTACGTCGCGTATGGGCATTTCTCCCATTTTTTGTAAAGGCGTGGAAACCTTTTCCACTCGGGGGTAAACCGCCTGCAGCCCGCGCGCCGTAACGATCATGGCAATGCGGCCTTCGTCATTAGTTTTTCGGTAGAGGGTAAGTATTTCGGCCTCGCCCTGGCCTGTCTGCTGCTCGCCGAGCATTAGGTACTCCGCGGTTGTATCGAGGTGTTCGCATAACGCCATCAGAACGTCAGCCTTGAAGCCGGCGCCGTTCTCGATGTCGGAGATGACGGACTGATCCACGCCGACGAGCCTCCCTAAGTCGCTCTGTCGGGCGAATCCTTTCGCCTTACGAAGATCCCGGACGCGGTTGCCAATAGTTTTCATGCGCGGAACCTAGCACCGCAATAGGAAGAATGAATGGGACAACCCATATGGGACGGCCCATAATGACTTCCCATGAACTGGCCCGAACTCCTTAGTGACCTCACTGCCGAGATGACGCAGGCCCAAATCGCGGCATTCGTCGGCGTCAACCAATCGTCGATCAGCGACCTCGCACGGGGCCGAACAAGCAAGCCTTCTTTCGAGATCGCCGACAAGCTGCGCGCCCTTCACAAGCGCGTCCAGCGCCGCAAGCAGAAAGCGGAGGCCTAGGCCATGGCCTTCTTCATCTTCGTCCTGTGCCTCATCACTTGCGGCTTGGCTGTAGACGGCCTCGTTTGCATGTTCACGCGTCCCAAGGAGTGAATCATGACCTTCATTGAACTTGCCACCGCCACCGCCGTTTCCGCTGGCCTCGTGCTGATCGTCGGCATGTTGCTGATCGATGCCTACGTCATGCGGGATTGAGCCATGACAGACGCAGCACTCTTTCTCCTTGCCGCTGGTTTCGTCGCCTTCTTCGCGGCTGGCTGGTACTTGCGCAACCCGGTCTGGCCTTCGGTGATCGTCGCCCTGGTCGGCGCCGTGATGGTCTATTCCGCCTCCTACATCGGGTGACCCATGGCCTACCTCTTCCTCGCCCTCTACATCCTGCTCCTGATCTTCTGCTACGTGG
>Ga0307412_10002019_pt1 | contig 11268 bp, 8 predicted proteins | sample DK1Cmetagenome_3_FD_203823 | JGI IMG/M metagenome (GOLD analysis project Ga0307412, IMG submission 203823) | Maize rhizosphere microbial communities from greenhouse at UC Davis, California, United States - DK15-C-1 | ecosystem: Host-associated > Plants > Roots > Rhizosphere > Soil | place: USA...
GCAGCCGGCCCTCGTGCCCCTGACGGGTGCGGCCGTGAAGAGGTACGTGCATGCGCACTCTCGTTCTGAATGCTGGATATGAACCGCTGGCGGTTGTGACTTTCCGCCGGGCGCTGGTGCTTGTGCTTACGGGCAAGGCGAGCGTGGTGGCCGAAGGGGACGACCCCGTGGTGGGTCCACAGGAAATACTGGGCCGCCCCTCGGTAATCCTCCTCAACCGCTACATCCGCCCGCGCTACAACCAGGCCACCGCCGTCAGCCGGCGGGGTGTGCTGAGACGCGACGGGCACAAGTGCGCGTACTGCGGCAAGGCCGCGCACACGATCGACCACGTCCACCCAAAATCACGCGGCGGAGCCGACTCCTGGGAGAACCTCGTGGCAGCCTGCCTCCGCTGCAACAATGCCAAGGGCGACCACACTCCCGCGGAAATGGGCTGGAAGCTCCGGTTCGTTCCGGAACCTCCGCGCGGCACCATCTGGCAGATCAAGGAACTGGAAAAGCCCACCCCCGCGTGGGACCCGTTCCTGCTGCCGGAGCGCGCTGCCTGACGGGTCCTTTCCTGTTTATGCGTCCCTGCCTGCGCTGGCTAGGCTGGAACCGTGCAAGATCCGCTGCCGCATTTTGATGCCCTGATCCTCGCCGGAGGCCGGTCCTCCCGGCTGGGCGGAGTACCCAAACAGCACCTGCTTTTCCGTGGCGCCACCTTGCTGGAACGTTCCCTCGATGCGGCCTCCGGTGCCCGCCGGACCGTGGTGGTCGGACCGGATCCGGGGCGCCTGCCGGAAACCGTCCTATCCTGCCGGGAGCAGCCCGAATTTTCCGGTCCCGCCGCCGCCATCGCTGCGGGGCTGGAGGTACTGTCCCGGGGCGGGGGAGAAGCCCAGTACACGTTGGTGCTGGCCTGCGACATGCCACTGGTGGCCGACGCCGTGGTCCGGCTCTCCTCCGCACTGCCAGCGGAACCGGCTGATGGCCCCGGCAAGCCGGACGTGGTCATGGCCGCAACCGACGACGGCACGCCCCATGGCAGGGCCCAGCCGCTCGCCGGTTTTTACCGCACGGCTGGGCTAAAAAACGCCGTGCAGGATCTCGCTGCCCGGGGAGCCTTAATCAACGGCTCCGTCCGCTCGCTCCTTGCTAGTCTGGACGTGCAGCTTGTCACCGTACCCGCCGCGGCCACAGCCGATGTGGACACATGGGACGATGCCGCCGCGCTAGGGATTGCCGCCGGCCACCAGGACGATGACCAGGGCCGGCGCAGCCGCAGTCAACTTGGGAGGCAGTTCATGAAAAGCCAGGAAGAGACGCTGGAGGAATGGTGCAGGTCACTGCTCCAGGCCTATGAACTCGAAGACGTCCAGGTGGATGTCAATGCCATTCTCTCGCTTGCCGGAGTGGCCGCCCATTCTGTAGTGCGCCCGGCAGCGCCGCTGACCACCTTCATTGCAGGCTACGCCGCCGGCCTCGCTTCCGGGGCGGGCCGGGCAACAGACGCCGCCTCCATGGACTCGGCCCTTGCCGTGGCCCGCTCCCTGGCCGCCGACTACGATGCTGAAGCCGCCGGGACCCCCGGCGAATGACCGAGGACGCCCCCTCAGGAGCTGGCGGACCCGAAGGGCAGGAAGCGCACCACCATCTGGCCCACACCTGGGAAGAAGCCCGGCAGGCAGCCTTTGATGCCGCCACGCCGATCCCTGCCGGGCCTGTAGCACTCGGGCTGGCCCTGGGACGAAGGCTGGACCAGGACATTGTGGCACTGCAGGACATGCCGCACTATGCCTCCTCCGCGATGGACGGGTGGGTCGTCAACGGGACAGGGCCCTGGATTCCGGCCGAGCCCGGGACCAGACTGGCGCCGCACCAGGCCAGCCCCATCGTGACCGGCGGCCTCATACCACCCGGAGGGAAGGCCGTCCTCCGCAGCGAGAATGCCGTACTGGGCAAGGACGATGACGGGCTGCCCATCCTGACAACGGGCGGCAGTGCCCGCCCGGGTGAGCCCCGAACAGGCCAGCACATCCGGAAGGCAGGCGAGGAAGCCTTGGAAGGCGACCTCCTGGTGGCTGCCGGCGTGGAGTTGAACCCGGCCCATCTGGCCCTTGCGGCCCTCGGCGGATACGACGAGTTGCGTGTCCAGGGCAAACCGCTGGTGCGGCTCCTGCTGACAGGCTCCGAAGTGGTGGCGCAGGGGCTTCCCGTTCCGGGCCAGGTGCGGGACACGTTCGGTCCGCAGCTTCCTGCAGTGGTCACGATGCTGGGCGGCATCCCCGGCGGCCAGCAAAAAATCGGTGACTCCTATCCCGAATGGCTCGCGGCCCTGGAGGACGTGGTTCCGGAGGTGCCGGGCGTGCAGGACCTGCCTGCCGACGTCGTGATTACGACCGGCGGGACCGGACGTTCCGGCACCGACCACCTGCGCAGGGCGGTGGCCGAGCTGGGCGGGCGGCTCCTGGTCGACGGCGTGGCCATGCGGCCAGGCCACCCCGCCGTGCTGGCCGAGCTGCCGGACGGCCGGTTCGTGCTGGGGCTGCCGGGCAATCCGCTGGCCGCGATGATGGCGCTGTGCACGGTAGGTGCTCCGCTGCTCGCTGCACTGGGTCACGGGACCATGCCGGCTGTGCAGCAGGTACCCTCCGGCACAGTGATCGAACCGGAACCCGGCCGCACGCGGCTGATGCCCTTCCGCCTCCTTTACGGCATGGCGTCGCCCGCCCAGCACACGGGGCCGGGGATGATGCGGGGGCTGGCCTCGGCTGACGGGGTAATGGTGGTCCCGCCGCACGGCGTGCAGCTGGGCGAACCCGTGCCGGCCTTTGCGCTGCCCTGGGGTCCGCCCATTCCCGCGCCTGCGGACACCCCCGCCAAAGCGAAGCCGAAAAGCGGCCGGGCTGCAGCCAAGCCGCCTGCGGGTCCGGTGGACTGGAGTGCCCTGCTTGGGTAAGCAGGATGTCCCCGCCCGGCAGGAGTCCCGGAGCGTTCCGGGCAGCCGCCCGCTTCGGTTGAGCGGGGGCACTGCGGTTGCCATGATGGAGCTATGAACAGGCAGGAAGCATGGGACGCGTAACCCAGCGCCGCAAGGTGCACAAGTATTTGCTGGACGGCTCGCCAAAGGCCCTCGAGTTTCCGGTCCGGCACCGGGAGGACGTCCTGGCGGTGGAGGAACCGCTGGAGATCCGGCTGGGACGGATGTCCTTCTCCGTCACCATGCGTACTCCGGGCGACGACTTTGACCTGGTGGCTGGATTCCTGGTGTCCGAGGGCGTCATCTGGAGCGCCGACCAGCTGGTGTCCCTGCGGTTCTGTGCCGGCGAGGACGAAAACGGCATGCAGACCTTCAACGTGGTGGAAGCCCAGCTGCGGCCCGACGTCCCCCTTCCGGACACGGGACGCAACGTCTATACCTCCAGTTCCTGCGGCATCTGCGGTACGGACTCCATAGACTCGGTCCGGAAATCCTCGCACTACAGCCCCCAGGACGACCCCGTCACGGTGGACGCGCACGTGCTTGCGTCGCTGCCGGCGCTGTTGCGGGAATCCCAGCGCGTCTTTGAGGAGACCGGGGGAGTGCACGCGGCCGGGCTGTTCAGGATCAATGACGACGGCGGCGTCCAGCTTCTCTGCCTCCGTGAGGACGTGGGGCGGCACAATGCCGTGGATAAGGTGGTGGGCTGGGCCCTGCGCGAAGGCCTCCTTCCACTGCGCGGCACGGTGCTGCAGGTCTCCGGGAGGGCATCCTTTGAACTGGTGCAGAAAGCGGCCCTGGCCGGAATTCCCGTACTCTCCGCGGTCAGCGCGCCGTCCAGCCTGGCGGTGGAACTTGCGGAGGCGAGCGGCTTGACGCTGGCGGGCTTCAGCAGGGGAACCAGCCTCAACGTGTACGCCGGCGACGCACGGGTGCTCAGGCCGTCGGCTGAGGTTCCGGCGTCCTGAGGCGGTTGCAGATGCCCACGGATGATCCTGGAGGGGTTGGATAAGAGGCTACTAGCGGGTAGATTTGTCCATCGAATGGACACCATGGTCCACTTCCACACTCTAAAAGAGGGCACACATTGCATGATGACCGCCGGATAACGGAAGTCCGCCTCCACAGGTTTGTGCGTGAGCGCATCACCCCTTCCGTCTACGGCCGGATCCTCCCCCTTGCCTTGAGCAGCTGGGATGTGCCGGACGAACCGGTCCCTGCACTGGAGGCCATGCGGCAGGAATTCCTCCCGCAGGAGCATGGTGCCGCCTGGGGCAAACCGTGGGGCACCAAGTGGCTTCGACTCCAGGGTGAGGTCCCCGAGTCCTGGGGCACAGAACCGGACACCACGGTGGAAGTGCTGGTGGACCTGGGATTCACCATCGAGACGCCGGGATTCCAGTGCGAGGGCATCGCCTGGCGGCCGGACGGAACCATCATCAAGGCCGTCTCGCCGCGGAACCAGTACATCCCGTTGAAACTGCTGGGTGGCGGGATGGCGGTGGACTTCTATGTGGAAGCTGCGGCAAATCCCGACGTTGCCCAGGGCTGGACCTTTGGCGCAACCCCCTACGGGGACAAGTCCACTGCCGGAACGGCGCCGCAGTACAGACTGGGGACCATTGCGATCGCTGAACTGAACCAGACCGTCTGGGAGCTCCAGCAGGACGTCTGGACCCTCGCGGGACTGATGGAGCAACTGCCGCTGGAGCTTCCCCGCCGGCACGAAATCCTCCGCGCCCTTGAACGCATGATGGACGTCATGGACCCGGACGACGTTGCCGGAACGGCAGCTGCCGGCCGCGAAGCCCTTGCCGGCGTCCTGGCCAGGCCTGCCTATGCATCCGCCCACCAGCTGGTTGCCACCGGCCATGCCCATATCGATTCCGCCTGGCTGTGGCCGGTCAGGGAAACCATGCGCAAATGCGCGCGGACGTTTTCCAACGTTGTGTCCCTGATGGACGACAACCCGGACTTCGTCTTCTCCTGCTCATCCGCGCAGCAGCTGGCATGGATCAAGGAGTTCTACCCTGAGCTCTTCAGCAGGATCCGGGAAAAGGTATGTTCCGGCCAGTTCGTGCCCGTAGGGGGCATGTGGGTGGAATCGGACACCAACATGCCCGGCGGCGAGGCCATGGCCCGCCAGTTCGTGGAGGGCAAGAGCTTCTTCTTGTCGGAGTTTGGCATCGAATGCCGTGAAGCGTGGCTGCCGGATTCGTTCGGGTACTCGGCAGCACTTCCGCAGATCGTGAAGTCCGCAGGGAGCCGCTGGTTCCTGACCCAGAAGATCTCCTGGAACCAGACCAACCGGATGCCGCACCACACCTTCAACTGGGAGGGCATTGACGGTACCCGCCTCTTCACGCACTTCCCCCCGGTGGACACCTACAACTCCGAACTCAGCGGCCGGGAGTTGGCCCACGCCGAACGGAACTACCGGGACCACGGCCGGGGAACAGTGTCACTGGTTCCCTTCGGCTTCGGCGACGGCGGCGGCGGACCTACCCGGGAAATGCTCGCCGCTGCGGCCCGCACCGCCGACCTGGAGGGCTCGCCGAAGGTCCGGATCGGGTCCGCGGAGAGTTTCTTCCGGCAGGCCGAACAGGACTACACCTCGCTGCCCGTCTGGGTAGGTGAGATGTACCTTGAGCTGCACCGCGGAACGTACACCAGCCAGGCCCGTACCAAGAAGGGCAACCGGCGCAGCGAGCACCTGTTGCGGGAGGCCGAACTGTGGTGCGCCACGGCAGCGGTCCGGACCGACGGCGCCTACGCCTACCCGGCCGCTGAGCTGAAGCGCCTCTGGCGGCTGGTGCTGCTGCAGCAGTTCCACGACATTCTTCCCGGCAGTTCCATCGCCTGGGTCCACCAGGATGCCGAGCGCAACTACCAGGCGATCGAGGCCGGACTGGAAGCGCTGATCGGCCAGGCCGCTGCCGCGGTGCTCGGCTCGGGGGAGCGGGAGTTCCTCCTCAATGCCGCGCCGCATGCCAGGGATGGCGTGCCCGCCCTGGCGGCGGGAGAGCCGGCCTTTTCTTCCGAAGCCGTCAGCGCAACGGCCGAAGCAGGCGGATACGTTCTGGACAACGGCGTCATACGCGCGGTGCTGGACGCGAACGGCCTCCTGACGTCCCTGCGTGATTACGCCAGCGGCCGGGAGGCCATTGCCCCTGACCAGTACGGCAACCTGCTGGAACTGCACCGCGACACCCCCAATGAATGGGATGCCTGGGACATCGACGAGTTCTACCGGCGCAACGTCACTGCGCTGACCGGTGCGGAATCTGTCCGGCTGGAAGGCGAAGGCGGGGCCGCCGTCGTGGTGGTGGAACGGCTGGCCGGAGCCTCTTCGATCACGCAGCGGATCACGCTGGCGCCCGAGAGTCCGTCGCTGTCGATCACCACCTCCGTGGACTGGCAGGAACGGGAGAAGCTTCTGAAGCTAGGGTTCGCCCTGGACATCCGGGCCGACCGCTCGGCTGCCGAGACGCAGTTCGGGCACGTCTTCCGGCCCACCCACATCAACACCTCCTGGGAAGCGGCGAAGTTCGAGATCTGCGCGCACCGCTGGATCCACGTTGCCGAACCCGGCTACGGGGTGGCGGTCTCCAACGCGTCCACCTATGGCCATGACGTGGCCAGGAACATCAGGGAGTCCGACGGCGGCACCACCACCACCGTGCGCCTGTCCCTGCTGCGCGCCCCCAAGTTCCCGGACCCGGAGGCCGACCGCGGGCTTCATGACCTGACCGTCACCATCCGTCCCGGCGCCGGAATCGCCGAGGCTGTCCAGGAGGGCTACCGTACCAACCTCGCACCCCGGATGGTCCGCGGGGCCGCGCCCGTTGAACCGCTGTTCTCGGTAACCAATCCAGCCTTGGTGATTGAAGCGGTCAAGCTGGCCGAGGACGGATCGGGCGATGTGATCGCCAGGCTCTACGAGTCACTGGGGGAGCGCTCCACCGGGAGGGTCACTGCCAACTTTGCGTCAGCGGCTGTCCGCGCCGTCGATCTGCTGGAGCGGGACGTCCAGTCACCAGGGGTAGAGACCGGGGCCGGTGTTGCCACCATGCAGCTGCGCCCGTTCCAGCTGGTCACGCTGAGGTTCACCCGCGCCTAACGCCAAGGGAAATGGGCCTTAAATAGGCTGAGTGGGGGCGGTCCCCAACGGCCGCCACCACTCATCCCCCCAATGTGTGCAAAGGCCCCCGGGACAGGGAGCGTTCAAGAATTTATCCCCGTTCGTAAACGCCCCTCGGTCCCGCCTTCACACATTCATGATTGTTTCACATTCTAATGATTTTGTGAAAGCCGCCTTGTTACTTTTCGGTAGATGTCCCTTGCCTGCGCACGCTCTTGCTGCTTTGCACCCTTGCGGCCCAGATGAGCGCGAGCCCGATCACGAAGCACAGCACCGCCGTGTAGTTCACCACGAACTCCACGGCGTCCCAGGAGCGGGGGATGAACGGGAACAGCAGTGAGAGGGCGATGGCGATTCCGCCCAGCGCCAGGAGACCGGCCGCTATCCGCACGAGGATGGGCAGGCGGCTCCGCACTGCACGGACCATGGCAGGCAAGAGCACCAGTGAAATATAGGACGGGTAGGCCCGGCCGGCTGCCCCGTAGTACTCCACCAGGACGGCGTTGCGGGCGTCCCGCCGGGCCGGTCCCACGAGCCCTGCCGACGATCCTGCGGTGTCCATGAGGAAGAACACGGCCACCATTGCCACGGAGATGGCCAGCAATACGATCATCCCCGCCCTTCCGGTGATGAGCCGGTAGGCGCCCTCGGCACCGAACCCCTTGGTGACGCGGATGCCCAGGAAGAAGATGGTGGCGAAGATGACGAACCGCAGGAGGAGGTTTGCCAGATTGATCCCGCCGAGCGCCTGGTCGATCACCACGTAGGGCGCCTCGATGCTCAGCAGGATGGCAAGGGTCATAAGGGCGAAGATATAGAAGGGCGACCGGTTCTCACCCCGCAGCAGGCTGGGTACCCGCGCTATGGCGGTCAGGCCGCAGACGGCCAGCGTGGCCCATTGAAGGATTTCAATCATCCCAGGTTCTCCCAGATCTTTTCTGTCTGTGCTTGGTCCTGCTCTTGGCGCCGCAGTACTTTCCCCAGCGACTGGAGCCGGTCCCCGGCAAGGGTGGTGAGGTCGCCGTCTGACATGCTGTCCAGGGCCGCCTGGCGCGCACCCGGCGGCCAGCCTGCCTCTTCCTCCGTGATCAGCCCGGTGGCCACCAGGCCCCCTGTGGGCCCCACCCCGGCTGCCCGCGAGGTTGCGAGGGCAAGTTCCGGGGAGAGCCGGTTGGCAGTCAGCTGGGCAGAGTAGTTCTGGGGCGCCACCCCGGTGGCGGCCGAGACGCGGTGCCGCACCTCGCCGTCGTCAATGGCGTCCACCCAGTTCTTGACGGAGGTGGCGTGCGGGGTGGGGCTGAGGGCTGGCGGCTGCGGTCCTGGCTTTCCCACGGTATCCATGGCGGGGCGCGCAAGGGCTGCCTGCAGCAGGTCCGGGGTGGAGATCTGGCTGATCAGCTCGCAGCGGGTGGGCGGCGGGAGCGGGCCGGCCAGTTCGCGGAAGTCGTCGAAATACGCCAGCGCGGCGACCGGATTGACGTTGTAGGCCCGGGCGATGCTGACCACGGTGGTAACGGAGACCTTGCCCCTGACCAGCTGCTGGGCGAGCGTTGTCCTCTTTATCCCGGAGACCCTGCAGACGTCTGCTGTGCTGGCATCGGGGGCGATGCCTTGCAGCCAGCGCTGGAACGCCTTGGCGGGAAGGATCATGGGGTGCTCTCTGCAGAACGGACGGTGAATCAATTTTAGCGTGCCGCCAAACCCCGCCGATTTTACCGCCGGTGCTGTTTCGACTATGCTTGATGGTCGAGCCCGTTGGTCCGTACACCCCCCAAGTCCGGACCAGCGGGTTCTTTCATGCCCTGCGCCGGGATCCCCGGGATTCCGTACGGCGGCGCCGGCCCTGCTCCGGCAGGAAACCGGGCTGGACCGGTGAAAGGATGGACCAATGACTGCAACCCTTGTTGCCAAGGACATCGCGGGCGGACATGACCACCGCCAGCTCTTTGCAGGACTTTCCCTGACCGTCGCTCCCGGCGATGTTGTGGGCGTGGTTGGCGCCAACGGCGCTGGCAAGACAACCCTGCTGCGGATCCTCGCCGGTGCGGACCAGCCGCAGGCCGGGACTGTCAGCATGGCTCCGGCCGACGCGTTTGTGGGCTGGCTTCCCCAGGAGCACGAGCGGGTGCCGGGGGAGACCGTGGCAGCCTACATTGCCCGCCGCACGGGCTGCGCCCAAGCCACCGCCGACATGGAATCCACTGCGGAGGCACTGGGCGGCGGCGCACCGGGCGCCGACGATGCCTACGCCAGGGCCTTCGACCGGTGGATGGCTTCCGGCGCCGCCGACCTCGACGACCGCATCCCGGCCGTCCTCGCCGATCTCGGCCTGGAAGCGGGCGCCGGCGCCCCCATGACCGGCCTCTCCGGCGGCCAGGCCGCCCGGGTGGCGCTGGCTGCCCTGCTGCTGAGCCGGTTCGACGTGGTGCTCCTGGACGAGCCCACTAACGATCTGGACCTGGCCGGGCTCGCCAGGCTGGAGGACTTCGTAAAGGGGCTGCGCGGCGGCGTGGTCCTGGTCAGCCACGACCGCGAGTTCCTGGCCCGCTGCGTCACCACCGTGGTGGAGCTGGACCAGGCACAGAACGCCGTCTCGGTGTACGACGGCGGGTATGACGCCTACCTGGAGGAACGTGCAGTCGCTCGCCGCCACGCCCGGGAGAAGTACGAGGAGTTCGCCGCCACGAAGGCCGACCTGGTGTCCCGTGCCCGGACCCAGCGGGAGTGGAGCTCCCAGGGTGTCCGCAACGCCATGCGGAAAAGCCCGGACAACGACAAGATCCGCCGCGCGGCCAGCACCGAGTCCTCGGAAAAGCAGGCGCAGAAGGTCCGGCAGATGGAATCCCGGATCGCGCGGCTGGATGCGGTGGAAGAACCGCGGAAGGAATGGCAGCTGCAGTTCTCCATCGGCCAGGCCGCGCGGTCCAGTTCCGTGGTGGCCACCCTCCGCGACGCCGAGGTCCGCCAGGGCGGTTTTACCCTGGGACCGGTCAACCTGCAGCTCAACGCGGGGGAGCGGATCGGCATCACCGGTCCCAACGGTGCAGGCAAGTCCACGCTGCTCCGCCTCCTCCTCGGCGCCGTTGAGCCCGACGCCGGCAGCGCGTCCATGGGTGCCTCCGTTGCCATCGGCGAAATTGACCAGGCACGCGGGCTGCTGCAGGGGCACCTGGCCTTAGCTGACGCCGTCGGGGAAGTCCTTGGCGACATGACCCCGGCGGAGGTCCGCACCCTGCTGGCCAAGTTCGGCCTGAAGGCCGACCACACCGGGCGGCCCGTTGATTCCCTCTCGCCAGGGGAACGCACCCGGGCCGCGCTGGCCCTGCTCCAGGCGCGCGGCGTGAACCTGCTGGTGTTGGATGAGCCCACCAACCACCTCGACCTGCCGGCCATCGAGCAGCTCGAAGAGGCACTGGACAGCTACGAGGGTGCCCTGCTGCTGGTGACCCACGACCGCAGGCTGCTCGAGAACGTCCGGCTGGATGTACGTTGGGAACTGGACAACGGCACGGTCACCGAGCAGCACATCTCAAGCAGCATGAGGACCGACAGTTAGGGAACTACTTTGACCGCGGAGCAGTATCGATGAGCATGGAACAGGTGGCCCGGGGTTCCCTTTACAACCTCGTCAGGGCCAAGAGCGGATCCAAGCCGTTCTCCAAGGAAACCCTCAAGCGGGTCCTGGCCTTTGCCCGGCCGCACCGCGGCAAACTGCTGGCCTTCGTGGCCATGTCCGTTGCGATGGCCTTCCTTGCCGTGGCAACCCCGGTCCTGGCCGGCCAGGTGGTGGACGCCATCGTGGCACGCGCCAGCGAGGGCGAGGTCATCCGGCTGGCCCTGCTGATCGCCGTCGTCGCTGTGGCCGAGGCGGGCCTGGGCCTGGTCAACCGCTGGCTGTCCTCCACCATCGGCGAAGGCGTGATCCTCGACCTGCGCACCCGCGTCTTTGACCATGTCCAGAAAATGCCCATCGCCTTCTTCACCCGCACCCGGACGGGCGCCCTGGTCAGCCGCCTGAACAATGACGTCATCGGCGCCCAGTCCGCATTCGCGGGGACCCTGTCCGGTGTGGTCAGCAACGTGGTGGCCCTGGTCCTGACCCTGGCGGTCATGCTGGGCACCTCGTGGCAGGTGACGGTCCTGGCCATGGTCCTGCTGCCGG